>Ga0256405_10007652_pt1 | contig 16035 bp, 12 predicted proteins | sample RumenRJG_02DNA_FD_189096 | JGI IMG/M metagenome (GOLD analysis project Ga0256405, IMG submission 189096) | Bovine rumen microbial communities from Lethbridge, Alberta, Canada - RJG_02 | ecosystem: Host-associated > Mammals > Digestive system > Stomach > Rumen | place: Canada: Alberta... | reverse complement strand
GATTTCGTTATGTCTTCCTTTCACCGCCCTTCACGGAAGTCAGCTTTGACAGTCGCTATAGAGTTCACCGGCAACAGGTGCCTCAGGGGAATTGCACCCCAGATGTACAACATGCCCGTCGTACGAAGAAAAGCAGACCTTTCGATCTGCTTTGTGAGCTTATTTGATGATGCTTTCAAGCCACTGCTTCGGGGCTTCGTAGCCAAGCAGCTTGACGACAGTCGCCGCAACGTTCGCCAAACCGAAGTCGCCTTCTTCCTTGACTTCCGTTCCTTCCGGGCCATTGTAGATGGCAAACGGAACGACTGCCAGAGAGTGAGAAGTCTTGGCCTTTGGCGTACCATCCGGATTCGTGCCCTTGTCATACATCTCATCGGAGTTGCCGTGGTCTGCAGTGACGATCAGAGTGTAATCCATCTTCTTGCAGGCATCCATGATCCTCTTGAGCATCAGGTCGACGGATTCGACACCGATCAGAGTCGCTTCATAGTTGCCGGTATGGCCGACCATGTCGCCGTTCGGATAGTTGCATCTCAAGAACTGGTATTTGCCGGACTCGATGGCTTCGACCATGTGATCGGTGATCTCGGTCGCCTTCATCCAAGGCTTGAGATCGAATGCGATGACATCGGATGGGATCTCTTCCCAGGTCTCGAGTTCATCGGAGAACTTTTCAGAACGGTTGCCGTTCCAGAAGTATGTGACATGGCCGAACTTCTGTGTTTCGGAACATGCATAGGAACGAACACCCTTCTCTACCAGGAACTCGGACATCGTATGTTCGATGTGCGGCGGTTCGACTAAGAAATGATCAGGAAGCTTGAGGTCTCCGTCATACTGCAACATGCCTGCATAGTAGACGTTTGGTTTCTTCGGCATTTCGAAGCTGTTGAAGCCCTTGTTCATATAATCGAACGCCTTGGAAAGTTCAACGGCACGGTCGCCTCTGAAGTTGTAGAGGATCACCGCATCGCCGTCATCGATCGTACCGACCGGCTGGCCGTCTTTGGCTACGACGAAGCCAGGCAGATACTGGTCGGTATAACCGCCTTCTGCACGGAGGGTCTCGATAGCTTGTCTTGCGCTGTCGAAGCATCTGCCGTCACCCATGACATGGATGTGCCAGCCTCTTTCGACCATGGACCAGTCTGCTTCATAGCGGTCCATCGTGATCGACATTCTGCCGCCACCGGAAGCGATGCAGGCATGGAAATCATCATCATTGAGCTGCTTTAAGACATCTTCGAGCTGGTCGACGTACTGAAGACCGGAGGTCTCCGGAACATCTCTGCCGTCTAACAGGATGTGGACTCTTACTTCTTTTGTGCCCTGTGCCTTGCACTGTTTCAGCATGGCGATCAGGTGTGAGATGTTGGAATGGACATTGCCATCGGACAGTAAGCCGATGAAATGCATCTTGCCGTTGTGTTCTTTCGCAAAGCCAGTCGCACCCTTCCAGGCATCGGATTCATAGATCTTTCCGCTTTCGATGGATTCGTTGACGAGCTTGGCACCCTGGGAATAGATCTGGCCGCAGCCTAAGGCGTTGTGGCCGACTTCGGAGTTGCCCATATCGGAATCGGAAGGGAGTCCGACAGCAGTTCCGCTTGCCTTGATCGTCGTGTGAGGCCAATTGCTCATGAGATCATCGAGCTGTGGCTTGTAGGCATGAAGAACGGCATTGCCCATGTCCTTGCTGGTCCAGCCGACACCGTCCATAACCACTAATACAACCGGTTTGTTCATAATTATTCTTTTCTCCTTATATAAAGTTTCCTCACGGAACATCTATATGATATCGTCTCTTTTGCTCTCACGCCAGTAAAAGTATCATTTTTTCTTTTAGTTTAACAGCCGCAGGAGCTCATCCTTGCTCAGAGAGTATAACGATACCGATTCGTTGTCCAGGATGTCTTCCGCGAGCTTCGCCTTTTTCTCCTGCAGATCGATGATCTTCTCTTCGATCGAGTCTTCGGCAATGATCTTATAGACCGTCACGACTCTCTTCTGGCCGATGCGGTGGGCCCTGTCGGTCGCCTGGTTCTGGGCCGCCACGTTCCACCACGGGTCGTAGTGGATGACGATGTCCGCACCCGTCAGGTTGAGACCCGTTCCGCCGGCTTTCAAAGAGATCAGAAAGACCGGTACATCATCTTCATTGAAGGCATCCACCTTTTTCAGACGTTCTTCCTTTTTCGTCGCACCGGTGATCGTATAATAAGCGATCTCCTCCTTCTGCAGCTCTTTCTCCAGTATCTCCAGCATCGAAGTGAATTGCGAGAACAGCAGTATCTTGTGGCCTTCTTCTTTCGCCGCTTTGATCAGTTCGATGCAGGCCTGCCGCTTTGCGCTTTCTCCGTCGAAATCCTCATAGACCAGCGAAGGTTCGCAGCACACCTGCCTGAGTTTCATCAGCTCCGCCAGGATCGCGATCTTGTTCTGCCTGTAGGATTCTTCGTCGTTGCCGACGATCTTGGAGACCTTGAGGACTTGCGAATCGTAGAGTTTTCTTTGTTTCTCATCGAAACGCACTTTTATCACTTCCTCGAGCTTGTCCGGCAGATCGGATAAGACATCCGCCTTCTTTCTGCGCAGTATGAAAGGCGCGATCATGTTCTTCAGACGCTTTGAAGCCGTTTCATCTTCTTCCTTGGTGATCTTCGTCTCATAGCGCTGTCTGAAGGTTTCATAGCTGAACAGGAAGCCCGGCATCAGGAAATCGAAGATCGACCAGAGTTCCGCCAGATTGTTTTCGATCGGCGTACCGGTCAAAGCGAAGTGACCTCTGGCACGTATCGCCTTGCAGGACCTGGCATTGGCTGTCGTATAGGTCTTGATGTATTGGGCCTCATCGAGGATCTCGTAATCGAAAACGATCCCCTCGTAAGAAGCGATGTCACGTTTTAACAGATCATAGGAAGTGACCAGGATGTCATATCCTTCCTGCTCACTGATGATCCTTTCTCTTTCTTTCTGGGTCCCGGTGACTGCAGCGGCTTTGAGTTCCGGCGTGAACTTTCGTATCTCGGCCAGCCAGTTGTAGACCAGGGAAGCCGGACAGACTACCAGAGAGGCCTTTCCGCCGCTGTTCTTATTATCCAGAAGCAGAGCCAGGATCTGTATCGTCTTGCCTAAACCCATCTCGTCCGCCAGGATGCCGCCGAATCCGAAATGCGACAGTGTCTTTAGCCAGCGATAGCCGGCTTTCTGGTAGGAACGCATGGTCTCTTCCAAAGATTCCGGGACCTGATGGTCGGATTCCTTGATCGTCTTGAAGTCTTTGATCAGGGAACGGAAATGCGCATCCCGGTTGTCATAGACGGAATCGTTGGACTCCAGCAGCTTATCCAGATATAAAGCCCGGTAGGAAGGAAGATGCATCTTCCCCTTGACGAAGTCTTTCAAAGAGATGTTCAAAGAATCCAGCAGTTCGGACAGAGTCTCAAGATTCTCATCATCCGTTCTGACCAGATCCCCGTTCTTCAGCTTGTGGTATTTCTTCTTCAGCCGGTAGGAACTTACGATCGCCGCCAGTTCTTCCAGTGAAATATCTTCCGACTTCACATCCAGTTCAAGCAGTCCGTTATCGACTCTGACCCCGACGCTTAAGTTCGTACGCCGTTTCACTTTCAGACGGTCGAAGGACTCGGTGGAATGGACATCGCCGATCTTCATGAGTTCCGGTATGAGGTCCTCGAGGATCTCAAAGATGATGTCATCGCCGCCTTCGACAAAGAATTCCATCTTCTCATTGCGGTCAAAGAAGATCTTTCGGACCATCTTCACCGCTTCCCTTTCCAGAGTGAGATCCCTGTCATCATCGTGTTCGCCGCCTAAAAGATCATAGACTTTTTCTCCATAGGAAGCCGTTGCCTTGCATAAGATGTTGCCATCCGCCACATCGAAATAAAAATCGAAGGAAGGCCTTGGCGGGATATAGCGTTCATAGAGCTCTTTGTTGTCTTCGAAAACTTCGAACTGTTCCTTCAGTTTCGGAAGCACATGGTGATAGAAACGACCCAGCTGTTTTCTGCCGATCGTCAGATCGACCTCATTGCTTTGAAGGGTCTTTTTCATCGAATGGAGCACATCCATATAGGCGGACGGGACCCGATACAAGGCATCTTCATTCAGGAAATAACCGTATGCCGAACCCTGAATGAGTTCCGGCAGTTTTCCCGAAACTTTGACGCCCGCAAAACCATCCGGCAGACGGTATTCACTGATGGTCAAAGAGGTCTTCGGAGCCGCCTCATGAAAGGCGATCTCCCGCTTGGATCTGTCGTAAGCCGACTTATCGGTAAGTTCGACTTTGCTGCCCAGAGCCAGGTCGTAGAATTCGTCCAGTCTCCTTCCGTAAAGAAGGACATCTCTTCCAAGGGAAAAGTACTTGGAATCCTTTCCTGCGTAATAGTCCATGCCCCGTATCTCTTCTCTGGCCTTTTCATCGGCGACGATCCTTTCGATCAGTTCATAAAAAGGTCTGTCTTTTTCGATCAGATCATATCTGCCGAAATCAAGCATTGCCTTGCCGGAAAGCACAAAGACACCTTTGTTTTTATATGCCAAAACAAAGTCTTCAAGATCCTTGATGATATACAGTTTCTCATTGCCGGTACGGAAACCCAGTTTCAATATGCCGTCGCCGTCATACTGCAGCTTCGGCTCAAGCAGGACGTTTTCGATGAGGGGATCTTCCTCTTCTTTTCCGGAAAGATCCGGCGAAGAAGAAAAGCTGTCAAGAAAGATCATCGAGTCGCGGTCGGTATGATCGCCCGGATCGAACTTGAGTATATAGTCATTGATATGGATCAGTACGGCGATCTGATGCGGACAGAGCTTACTGTCGACAAAATCGCGGTAATAGTACCAGGTTTTCTTATGACAGGAAGAAGAATCGCATTCCAGACGGATGATCTTATCGGATGAGATATAGGCGTAGGCACGGATCGTTCTCAGCCGTTCATGAAACAGCACACTGGCATATAAGACCTGCTTGTCATAGCGATCGATGAATCCCATGCCGATATCTTCAAGCTCTGCCGTCCCGTTTTCGATGAGGGCAAGCGCTTTTTCATAGTTCTGTGAGCTGATCTCAAATTCTTTGGTCAGCTTATGCAGGTCGAAGAAATGATCTTTTCCGATGTATTGCTGTTTGAAGGGTTCGATCAGGACAGGAAGGACTGTCTGATCGTCTTGTTCCTCCAGCCTCTGTTCATAGGAAAACAGGACCGCTGCCTCGTGCTTGCAATGACGTCCGTCCGTCGCGTACGGACATTCACAGCGCATCCTTTTGACATAGCCGTCCTCATCGATATCGACGCGGACATTATAAAAATAGCCGTTACCGACTCTGGCCGAGACGACACCGCCGCTTTCCTGCAGGTTCTTCACGAAACCCTGCTGATAATAGTTCCTCCCTCTCTCCAGGATCTGGGAGTAGAACCGGTTATGCCATGGCTGCAGTTTTTTCATCAGCTCCATTATACAAAAAAAGAAGTACTATTTTTTGTAGTACTCCTTATACCATTTCGCAAATTCCGACAGCCCTTCTTTCAAGGAAGTCGAAGGCTGAAAGCCGTAATCTTCCCTTAACGGAAGCGTATCGGCATAGGTCACAGGAACATCTCCCGGCTGCATTTCCACGAGTTTCATATGTTCATCCATATCGAAGTTTTCTTCAAGAAGCCCGTTTTCTTTCAAACATTCCCCCAGTGTATAGACGAAGTTCATGAGGTTTTCCGGATGATGGTTTCCGATATTGTAGAGGTTGTAATCTTCTTTCGGACCCTTCTCCATGATACGCACTATGCCTTCCACGATGTCATCGACATAGGTGAAATCTCTCTCGCACTTGCCGTAATTGAAGATCTTTATCGTCTCGTTATTGAGAAGCTTGTTGGTGAAGGAGAAGTAAGCCATATCCGGTCTGCCTGCCGGACCGTAGACCGTAAAGAAACGAAGTCCCGTCGACCTGATCCCGTAGAGATGGCAATAGGTATAGGCCATCAGTTCGTTGGTCTTTTTGGTCGCCGCATATAAAGATACCGGATGATCGACCTTGTCTTCCGTTGAGAAAGGCACCTTCGTATTGCCTCCGTAGACTGAAGAGCTCGAGGCATACAGTAGATGCTCGACAGGATGTCTGCGCAATACTTCCAGGATATTGTAGAAACCGATGATATTGGATTCGATGTAGGTATCCGGATGATCGATCGAATAGCGTACGCCTGCCTGGGCAGCCAGATTGACGACGATATCGAAATGATTTTCCTCAAACAGCTTTTCGATAAAGCCCCGGTCAGCGATATCGCCTTTGATGAAGGTGAAGCCTTTGCGCAGATCAAGGATCTGCTTCAGGCGGAACTCTTTCAAAGAGACATCGTAGTAGTCGTTCATATTGTCGACACCGATGATGCGGATGCCCTGCACATCATTCAAAAGTCTTTTACATAAGTTGGAACCGATGAAGCCTGCGCTTCCGGTCACAAGTATCGTCTTTTCGTTTAACATGCCTTTATCATACAACAAAAAGCGATATGTTACAATTAATAACACATGATAATTTAAGCTTGAATAATGCTGTTATTTTTTATAACATTGTGAAGGAGGAACTCCAAATGCGAAGAATCAGACAGGAATTACTTTCCAAGACCATAAAAAACAAAAGAGAAAAACTCTCGCTCTCACAAAGCGATCTGGCAGCTGCCACCCATATCAACCGGGCGATGATCTCCAAGATCGAAAACGGGACTTATATGCCTTCGATCGGACAGCTCGAAGATTTACAGGAAGTCCTGGGTTTTGAACTCGATGAGATCAGAGAACCCCAGCAGGAAAACGTAAAAACAGAAGATTTCCTGCACAAGAAGATCGCCGTTGCCGGGACCGGCTACGTCGGCCTTTCGATCGCCGTGCTGCTGGCCCAGCATAATAGTGTCAAAGCCGTCGATATCGTCAAAGAGAAAGTCGATCTGATCAATCAGCGAAGATCGCCGATCCAGGACGATGTTCTCGAAGACTATCTGAAAAACAGAGATCTCGATCTCATTGCGACACTTGATGGTGCATCGGCATATGAAGATGCCGACTATGTCGTCGTTGCCGCACCGACCAACTACGATCCGCAGAAAAATCACTTCGATACTTCCGCGGTCGAAACGGTCATCGATCTGATACGTAAAGTCAACGAAACGGCATATATCGTCATCAAATCCACGATCCCAGTCGGCTATACGAAGAAACTGCGTGAAAAAAGAAGAGATGAAAGGATACTCTTCTCTCCGGAATTCTTAAGAGAATCCAAGGCTCTCTATGACAATCTCTACCCCTCCCGCATCATCGTCGGTGCCGATCTGAAGAATGAAGAGAATATGGATGCTGCAGAACAGTTCGTCACTCTGCTTTCCCAGGGAGCTCTCAAGTCAGACATCGAGACCCGCATCATGGGCATCACGGAAGCGGAAGCCGTCAAACTCTTTGCCAACACCTATCTGGCACTTCGCGTTTCCTATTTCAATGAACTGGATACCTATGCCGAGACCAAGGGCTTGGATACCCGTTCGATCATCGACGGGGTGTGTCTGGATCCGCGTATCGGCACCCACTACAACAATCCGTCCTTCGGTTATGGCGGCTATTGTCTGCCGAAAGACACCAAACAGCTGCTGGCCAACTTTGAAGACGTACCGGAAAACCTGATCGAAGCGATCGTACAATCCAACCGCACCAGAAAAGACTTCATCGCCGACCGGGTCCTGGAGATCGCCGGCGGCTATGGAAATTCCGCCCAGTACGATAAGGCAAAAGAAAAGAAAGTCATCATCGGCGTCTACCGTCTGACGATGAAATCCAATTCCGACAATTTCCGTCAGTCTTCCATCCAGGGCGTCATGAAGCGCATCAAAGCCAAAGGTGCCGAAGTCATCGTCTATGAACCGACTTTGAAGGATGGCGATACCTTCTTCGGATCGAAGGTCGTCAACAATCTGAATAAGTTCAAGAAACAATCCAAGGCCATCATCGCCAACCGCTATGACACAAGCCTGGATGATGTCAAAGAAAAAGTCTACACCAGAGACTTATACCGCAGAGATTAAAAGGAGATCGCAAGATCTCCTTTCATATTCCCATGTATTTCTTTTTTATCAGAAGTTCATCTCGTTCTTCTTGTCTCTTGACATCAGAGCCCCTACGGCAGAGAGCGGATCGACTTTTTCATTTACGATCGCATCCACCATCGCCGTGATCGGCATCTCCACCTGATACTTTTCGATCAGAGCCATCGCTGCCGGAAGCGCATTGACACCTTCTACGACCATGCCGACCTGTTTCACGGCTTCTTTTGGCTTCACGCCCTGCCCGATCAGCATACCGCAGCGGTTGTTTCTTGAATGCATGGAAGTCGCCGTAACGATCAGATCACCGATGCCGGCAAGCCCGGCAAAGGTCTCCTGTCTGGCACCCATCTTCAAGCCGAGTCTCGTCATTTCGACCATGCCTCTGGTGATGATGGCGGCTTTGGCGTTATCGCCATAACCCAAGCCTGCCGAAATGCCGGCTGCCAGAGCGATGATGTTCTTCAAAGCACCGCAAAGTTCGATCCCCAGTACGTCTTCGTTGGTGTAGACACGCATGCAGGTATTCGTGAAGATGTCCTGAACTGCCTTTGCCGCATCTTTGTCCTTACAGGCGGAAACGATCGTCGTCGGAAGATCCCTGGCAACTTCTTCGGCGTGCGTCGGACCCGATAAGGCGACGACTTTGACGTGTTCGTGTTTTCCGTCATTCAATTCATCTTCGATGACCTGTGACATCGTGAATAAAGTGCCAGGTTCGATGCCCTTGGCCACATCGACGATGATCTGTCCGTCTTCGATATATGGTGCAGCGTTTCTTGCTGTCCCTCTGACATAGACCGACGGCACCGCAAACAGCAGGATATCCTTGTCTTTGCAGACATCTTCGATCTTCTTGGTGAAGACGATGCTTTCCGGGATGACCATGCCCGGAAGGTTCTTATGCGTCCTTGTCGCAGACATATCGTCGATCTCTTTTTCGATCGCCGACCATACCGTCACTTCTTTGTCATCATTTGCCAGCATCCTGGCCAGAGCCATTCCCCAGGTCCCGGCTCCGAGTACTCCAATTTTCATATCTGATACCTTCCTGATATTATTATAAAACTTTAAAAAAGGAACTTTCGTTCCTTAAGAATGTCTGGCAAGAAAATGCTCAAGCTTTTCGATCGCGATCTTGATCTGATCGAGGGAATACGCGTAAGAGATACGCACATAGCCTTCGCCCGATTTGCCGAACGCATCGCCCGGCACGAGTGCGAGATTCTCTTCTTCCAGAAGCTTCTCACAGAAATCCTGTGAGTTCATCCCGCTGCATCTGATCGACGGGAAGACATAGAAGGCACCCTGCGGCATGTGGGTCTTGAGACCGATGCGGTTGAGTTCCCTGACGATGTAATTGCGTCTCTGTCTGAAACTCTGAAACATCTCCTCGATATCGTCATCACCGTTGTATGCCGCTTCGATCGCCGCATACTGGCTCGGCGTGGAGGCACACATGATCGTGTACTGATGGACTTTATTGAACATATCGATCAGATCCCTGTGGGCAAGGATGTAGCCGACACGATAGCCCGTCATCGAATAGGCTTTGGAGAAGCCGTTGATGACGATGACGCGGTCTTTTACTTCATCAAAACCTGCCAGAGAGAAATGCTTTCCTTCGTAGGTGAGTTCCGCATAGATCTCATCGGTGATCGCAAAGATGCCGCTTTCCTTTAAGATCGGGACGATCTTTGCGTAGTCTTCTTTCGTCATGATGCCCCCTGTCGGATTGCCCGGGAAGTTGAGGATGACGGCCTTGGTCTTAGGACTTAAGGCCTTCTTCAGAGCTTCCGGCGTCAGTTTGAACTGTTCCTCTTCCTTGAGGTCTACCTCGACGACCTTTGCCCCGGCCATCTCGATGATCGCCGCATAGGCAACATAGGCCGGTGTCGGAAGTATCACCTCATCGCCCGGCTGGCACAGAGCACGCAGGACGACATCGATGCCCTCCGATCCGCCGACGGTGACGATGACGTTTTCTTTCGGCAGATAGTCGATATTGAATTTGCGTTTGTAGTAGGCGCAGATGGCCTCCTGCAAGACAGGAAGACCCTTATTTCCGGTATAGAAGGTCCTTCCCTTTTCGATCGCATGGATGGCCGCTTCCCTTATGTGCCACGGCGTGATGAAATCCGGTTCGCCGACGCCCAAAGAGACGACGCCTTTTTTGGTCGCGGCAATATCAAAGAATTTGCGGATGCCGCTGGGTTTCATATAACGGATGGTCTGATTGATCTCTTCATCAAAAATCATGGCGTCACCAAAAGCCTTTCATCATCATGTTCTCCTTCAAAGAAAGAGACACCGTATTTCTTGTATTCCTTGAGCACGAACATCGTCTCAGTGCCGTTGACCCCGTCGGTCGGAGCCAGTTTGTGGGCTACGAAAGAAGAAACTTCACGCATGTTTTTACCATTCACCTGAAGCAGGAACTCTGCCTTGCCGGAGATCAGATACAGCGATTCGACTTCCGGATAGCGGGAGATCCTTTCCGCGATCTTGTCATAGCCGGCGACCCGTTCCGGAACGCAGCTGACGAAGATGATCGCCTTGGTGATCTCGACATCGGCCTTTTCCCAGTTGATGATGGTGTGATAGCCGGCGATGATCCCTTCTTTGCGGTACTCCTCGAGCTGTTTTCCGATCGTATCATCTTCTTCGCCCAGACAGGCTGCCAGGTCTTTTACTTCATAACGTGCATTATTTTCGATCAGTTTCAGTAATTCATTCATAGACTAAGACCTCACTCAATATTGAGTCAATTTTATCACTACAGGCTCACTTTTACAAAAGCGCCATAAGAAAAAAGAAACTTCTGTGATCAGAATAATCTCTCTTGAAAATGATTTTTAATTACCTTAGTCTTTGATTAAGGACGTCCAAATCTTTATCAGGAGGAGGAAATTGCAATGAAAAAAGAAGAACTGCACAGATTCATTTCCGACAGCAAAGGAAACGAAAGCAACATCGCCCAGATCTGTGCGATGAAAAACGGCAAGGTCATTTACGAGGACTGCTGGCGTGGTTTTACAGGTGATGATGCAGCGAATGTGAATTCCGTGACCAAGGGCATCATGGCCTTGCTTACAGGGATCGCCCTGGATCGCAGATCGATCCGAAGTCTTGATCAGAAAGTGATGGAATTCTTTCCGAAGTATTCGCCAAAGCGGGGCGAGACGACCATTTACGACGTGACGATCCGACATCTTCTGACCATGACTGCTCCCTATAAAGGAAAGTCGGAACCCTGGAAAAAGGTCTGCACGTCGAAGGACTGGACACTTGCGATCCTAGATTGCCTGGGAGGACGCAAGGGGATCACAGGAGAATTTCGATACGCGACGCTTGGCATTCAGATCCTGGCCGGGATCATCGAGCGGGCATGCAAGGAAAAGTGCATCGATTTTGCCAACCGGAATCTGTTTGTACCTTTAAGACTGCCTGAGAGGATATCTCATGGCGACAGTTCCAAAGAAGATCAGCTCGATTTTCTTTTGAACAAGGATCCGAGAAGATATGAATGGTATTGCGATCCCAAAGGGACGGTAACGGCCGGCTGGGGTCTGTGCATGTCGGCAAGAGATATGGCTGTCATCGGCGAACTGATTCAAAACGAAGGATCATACGATGGCAAAGCGATCATCTCAAAAGGGTATCTGGAAGATATGTTACGACCGCACGTGAAGCTGGGCGAACGATTTGCCTATATGAATTACGGCTACTTATGGTATAAGCCGTTTGATGACAGAGAAGTCTATGCGGCGATCGGTGACAGCGGCAATATCATCTATGTCAACAAAGAGAAAAAGATATCTCTGGGGATCACCGGGACCTTCAAGCCGAGGATCTTTGACAGGGTCCGGTTCATTGAAGAGATACTGCTGCCGGCGATAGAGTAAAAAGGCAAAAGAAAAAACCTGCATCGCAGGTTCATCAGTTTACGCTTCCGCTTTCTTCTCTTCCTTGTTTTTGAAGACGAAGATCTTCGAAATGAAGTAGTTTAAGATCGCCGTGACCGGGATCAGGATCAGCTTGATGATGCGCAAGTCGAAGTGTAAGATATCGACAAACAGTAAGATCGAGACCGATTCGACGCCCAGGGTGAAGATCCTGGCCGAGGCAAACTTCATCAGTTCGTTGATGAAGGAGTTGTTCGTCCTGTCGAAATAGAAATAACGGAACAGCACGAACGAGATCATCGTCGACATCATCCAGGCGATGACGTTGGCTACCGAGCCGTAGAGATTGAACGTCTTTGATAAGACGATCGTGAAGATGTAGTTGGAGACCGTCGAGATGAATCCTAAGAAGCAATAGATCCAGAAGGCCTTCTTCCATTCATAAAGCGGTTTTACGATGCGGATGATCGGCAGCGAGACGATCCAGTCAAAGATCGCGAACTGGGGCTTGCTGTTGACATCCTGTATGTTTTTGTTTTCTTCCATCAGATCAGTTCCTTTATCTTATACGCAAGTCCGTCGACGGTCTTCAAAGGTACGGAACACAGTCCGACCCGGATGCCTTTGTTGACCTTGATCGTGTAGATATGATGATCGATGAGCTTCTGATGATCCTCATCGCGTTTTTTGTTGTCATCATAACGTATGGTCACAAAGAAACCGTCGCAAGACGTATATAATTCTAACCCACAATCTTTTGCTTGTCTAATGAAGAGGTCCGTACGTTTCTTCAGCATCTGTTTCGCTTCTTCCAGCTCCTGATCATATTCCTGTCTATGATCTCTTAAGACTTCCGCAATGTTGATCATCGCTGCGTTGTTGAGGTTGGACCAGGTCGCTCTGGCAAGTCTTGAACACAGGTTGATGTAATGATCCAGGAATTCCGGATCGTTGTTGACGGCAATCAGAGCGCCAAGCCTCTGGCCGTAGTAAGAGAATGCCTTGGAACAGGAAGCACACAGAAGCACCAGGACATTGTCGCTGATCTCATTGAACAGGGAGAAATACGCTTTCGGATCACCTGTCGCATAGTCGATATAGGCGATATCGCAGACCAAGACGGCTTCCTTATCCAGAGAATTGAGCTTGTCGAAGATCTTCTTCCATTCCTCATAGGAATATGCCTGACCCAAAGGGTTCTGACAAGGTGAGTTGATGATCACAAAGACCTTGCCGTCAACGGAATCGATCTTATCAAAGAGATCTTGCAGATCATAGACATCGTAGTTGAGCATCTTAAGATTATGTTCAGCAGCGATGACCTTGTAGTTGCCCCAGGCGATCTCAGGAAAGATGACGGTATCCCCTTCATCAAGACAGGACATGATGGCCGTGGCGATCGCACCTGTGCCGCCCGGTGTGGCGATGGCGCCGTGGTGATTGCTTACTCTTTTGTCGAGCACGAAGTCACTTACCAGTTCGATGTAGTCCTTGTTGCCGGCAGGCGAAGAGGCATATGCCGCCCTTCTGGCAGCCGGGATCTTTGCCTCCTGCTCATAGACGCTCTTGAAGGTCAGAAGCTTTCCTTCCTCGTCATATAGACAGCCGGCCGTCGCATTGATGGCCAAAAGATCGGCCTTGGCAGCACCGACGACGGAAAAGATCGTATCGACATAACGGTCCGTGTTTTCTTTCTTTCTGACAAATTTCATGATTTCACCTTTCTAACTGCTCTAAGATCGCAAATGCGACCGCATAAGTCTTTTCATGGGAGATCGAGATCAGGATCTGATAGTCCTTGTATTCGATCTGCGGTTTTCCTTTCGCATCATTTACTATATTGAGCTCATTCATGACGGGCACTTCCTCATCACTGAGTGCCTTGATGATGGCTTCCTTGGCGGCAAAACGGCCGGCAACAAACTGTACTTTCCTTTCTTCCTTCATGGAAGAGGCTTTTTCGATCTCTTCCTCGGAAAGCACTTTAGAAAGAAAAGATTCGCTCATTGCCTTGCGGACCCTTTCGATATCGACGATGTCCGTCCCTATCCCTTTGATCATCTGTAGAGTCCTTTCAGGTCGTTCGTCCTTTTGTTTTTCTTGAGTTCTTCATAGACTGCCTTGAGCTGCTGCTCGTAGCGGTTGGCATTGAAGGATGGGAAAAGATCGATGTCTTTTATCTCATCAGGCAGATACTGTATCTTATGGAAACAATCGTAGCGTTCATAGGAATACTTCTCGTCATTCGTCAGGCCCACCGGCGTCAGCTTGAGGTATTTTGGCATCTCATAGGCCTTGGAAGAAACGATATCTTCCGCTTTGTGTATGGCATCCATGCCGGTACGCGATTTCGGCGACAGGCAGAGGTCGATGATGTGGATGCCCAAAGGGATGATCGCTTCCGGGAAGCCCACATATTCGGCAGCCTCACATGCCGCATAGGTCCTGGAGGCAAGCTGAGGATTGGCCAGCCCGATATCTTCATAGGCAATGACCAGAAGTCTTCTGCAGATCGAAGTGACTTCTTCCGCCTGCGCCAGTAAGGCCAGGTAATACAAGGCGGCATTGACGTCCGATCCGCGTATCGATTTCTGTAAGGCCGATAAAAGGTCGTAATAGCCGTCTTCCGAACCGAAAGAACGGTTGTTGATATTCTTGCAGTTGATCGAGACGATGTCTTTTGTGATATGCCCCTCATCCGATAAGACGGCGGAGATCTCTAAGATATTCAAGGCGAAGCGGATGTCGCCGTTGACGCAGTCACAGATCAGCTGCAGCGCATCCTCATCGATCGTGTATTGGTTATTGAGACCTTCTTGTGCTTTCAGGGCGTGTTCTATGCCTTGCCGTATGTCTTCATCGCTCAGCGGCTCGAAACCGAACAAGTGGCATCTTGAGCGGATGGCCGGATTGATCGAATGGTAGGGATTGGCCGTCGTCGCCCCGATCAGCAGGATCGAACCGTCTTCCACATGCGGTAACAGAAGGTCCTGCTTATCTTTATTGAGGCGGTGCACCTCATCGCAGATCAGGATCAATTGTCCTGACATCTTCGCTTCGATGAAGATCTGGTCGAGATCTTTCTTGTTTCCGGTCACCGCATTGAAGCGTCGGTACGGACGTTTCAGTTCATTGGCAATGACTCTGGCCGTTGTGGTCTTTCCGGTACCCGGAGGACCGTAAAAGATGGCAGAAAACATCTGCCCCTTTTCGACACATTTGCGGATGACGCCGTTTTTGCCGACCAGCTTCTTCTGACCCAGGATCTCATCCAGTGTCTTAGGACGCAGTCTATTGGCCAGCGGCTCCCTCATTCTCTTTCTCCAGCATCGGGATCACGTCGCGGATATCATGTGAGTGCAGGAAAGCTTCTTTCCTATCTTCCTCACTGACATAGGCCATATCTTCGATCAGAGCCAGACGGATGCCGGCAGATAAGGCTGCCCTCGAACCGTTATGCCCGTCTTCGAGAACGAGAGCTTGACTCTTATCGATCTTGAAATAGTCTAAGGTCTTCAGATAGATCTCCGGATCCGGTTTCCCCTTTTCCACCTGGTCACCGGTGACGATGTGATCGAAATACTCCAGGATACCGGCATTCTTCAGACACCGGTATGCCTGTTTCTTGTGGGTCGAGGTGGCGATCGCCATCAGATAGCCATGCTTCTTGCAGTAATCGAGCACTTCCATCGCACCGGGCATCATCGGGATCGGAACGTTTTCGATCGTATAGGCGATGCCTTCATTCATCAGACGCATATACTCCTTGATCGGGAAGTCTTTTCCCTTGTGCTCCGCGATCCTTCTTTCATAGATGTCCCAGCCGTTGCCCATCAGAGCTGTCAGAAATTCCACACTGATCGGATCTCCAAGCTTTGTGGAAACTTCCACGCCAAGTTTTGAATACATCTGTCTCTCGGAATCCAGAAGCAGTCCGTCCATATCAAAAATAATCAGTTTTATCATAGCAATACCATTATATCTTACATGCCTCGCCAAAAAAAAAAAAATCG
>Ga0256405_10007651_pt1 | contig 16037 bp, 11 predicted proteins | sample RumenRJG_02DNA_FD_189096 | JGI IMG/M metagenome (GOLD analysis project Ga0256405, IMG submission 189096) | Bovine rumen microbial communities from Lethbridge, Alberta, Canada - RJG_02 | ecosystem: Host-associated > Mammals > Digestive system > Stomach > Rumen | place: Canada: Alberta... | reverse complement strand
CATTCAGAGAGATGATAGCCCCAGCCTGGAACTCCTTACCTGCAAATGAGGTGAGGACTATCTGGCCGTCGCTAGCGGAAGGCGGAAGATTGAAACTGATTGAGTTACCGTCCTCGGCGAGCTTGAATTCAACATCAGCGGCGCCTGTCAGGTTGATTTTCTCAATCATATCCAGATGGGATCCGGAGACGGTGATGACATCACCGCTCTTGTATGTGGTGGTGTCAGCAACAGCGACGGTAGGATCTCCGACCACCAGCTCGGTCTCAGAATAAATCTGGTTCGGGATGGTGTTCTGATCCTCAATCTCATTGACGTCGCCGACAATGACATAACCGGAAATGGCGTTTGAGGGAACTGTGAAGGAAAGCTCGCTGCCGGACTGGCTGTTGAACTCAGTGACATAGACACCACCTCCGAGGATAACTTCCCTGACATTGTTCAGATATTCACCCTTGATGGTGACAACATCACCGGACAAGACTGTCGCTGGAGCGAAAGAGCTGAAAACAATCGGCTCGGTGTACTCCAGGTCAAATCTGGTGGAAGCGGTCGTTCCATCGCTCGTCACTACTGTGACAGGGCCTACAGCGGCATCCATAGGAACAGTGAGACGAATCTCACTACGCTCGCCGGCAGCGACCTTCTCTATGGAAGTGACTGTCGCTCCGCCTGCGAAGCGGACCTCCGTCACTTTATCAAGGTTGGCACCGATGACGCGAAGCTGGGCACCCCTCATCACGGGGTTCGGAGCGATTGCGGCAAGGGCGAGCTTACCGGCATACTGGTCAGTGTCCAGTTCTTCTTGCTGGCAAGCGGTCAAGCCTGACATCGCGACAATAAGAGTCGCGAGAATGGAATATTTAAATATATTCTTCATATTCAGTTCCTCCTATTATTTGTAAGGGACAGCGCGGATGTTGTCGATCTTGATGACCGGCTGGCACTCGGTTCCAGTCACGCCGCCACTCCATACGAAGATGGTGAGGGAAGAGAAGGAAGCGGGAGTAATCTCCACTGTATTAGCTGTTCCGTCAGACTTATAAGCGAAATCAGTATAAGGGATGGTTACAGTCACCCACTTATCGCCGGTATCGAACGAACCGCTTGACTTCCAAGGGATATACAGCGCGCGGGGAGCCTGAGGTACACCGTCGCCGCTTATGAACTTGTTGTTAGCTCCGGCGGTGACATTGCCGTCTTTGTCAACCGCGCCTTCGGCACCACCGGTGACGACATCAACGCCTCCGATGATGATCTGCATCGCTCCAGCCTTCCAGGCATTGGCACTGGGGATATAAAGCTCGAACTTGAGAGCCATATTCTTCCAGTTGGAGAAATCAACGAAGTCGGTCAGACGAGGACTGTCAGCGTAGGACACAGGATCGTCCCAATCGCCGGGCCAGTACTCAAAGGAGAAGTTACCATCTTTCCAGCCACCCTCAGCGTCCAGGGTGACATCAACGCCACCAAGACGGAGGAAGTTGCCGGAGAGGGCGGTCTCATCGGTCTCAACGACCTGAGCGTGCCAACCATGGTTGGTCGGGTGAGGATCGTTATCGAAATTGAACAGCATTCCTCTGGAATCCTTGTACATGAACACTGACTGGGCGGTTCCGGAAGATGTCGTAACCTTGATCTTTCCGGGCTGGGCGCCCTCAGGGACAACCACATTGATTGACGAGCCGTCGCCAGCAGTGGCAGTCACAGGATCAACACCGGGGAACTCAACCTCGACAGGAGCGAAGAGGTAAGATCCGTTGATCGTGACAGTCTCTCCGGGCTGGGCCCACTCGAGTGACATGGTAGTGATCTTCGGGGCAGGAGGAAGGACCTTGAAATCATAGGTCACTTGCTGGCCATCCTTGGTGATCAGATAGATCTTGTCGGTCTGATCGACCGGCATTGTCTTGGGAACAGCGACAACGAGAGTCTTAGCCGTAATGAAACTGGTGTTCAGTATGGCGGGCTGGTCGTTGAAATAGACGTCGTGGATGCTGGTGAGGTTATCACCGACGATGCACACGATCTCCTCCATATTGGCCTGGGTGATGACAACATCCTTGTTGGCATAGCGGATGAAATCCACTGTGGGGACTCCCGATGTCTGGACAAAACGGTCCGGATAATCAACGGAGTCGCAGGCAGCCAGAAGGACCGCACCCAGGAGAAGGCTTGTGTATATTGTCTTAACTTTCATCTTTTCTCGAATTAAAAGTCATATGAATAAGTCTCACGGACATCTACATGAATCGGCTCAGAAGTGGAACCAACATTGGGGTTCATGACGACATCCTCGGTAGGGAATGGCATGTAGAACATCGAAGGCTTGACATCCGTCAGCTCCTGGTCAGCGTTGTAAGTGACGCCGGAGGTATCCCAGGCGCGGGCGCCGGGACCGACATAGTTCTCCTGCGCGTCAGTGACAAACTGCTTGTAAAGACCGTCGAGGCCATTATAGCCAGAGCGTTTCTGGGCAAGGAGGTCAGCGATACAAGCGTTGGCATCATAGTATGAGCGACGTACATAATCGTACCAGCGGTCTCCCTCGAGAGCGAGCTCAAGGCGTCTCTCTTTCCAGATATCATCATAAGTGACACTGGTCAAAGGCTTCGCGTTAGCCCTCTCACGGATCTTGTTGACATACTCCAGAGCCGTGGCGGAGTCACCAGTAAGAAGAGCGGCCTCGGCGTAGACAAGATAGATGTCACCCAAACGAAGGATGTGAGTGGGAAGCTGGTTGTACATACCGAATGAAGGATAGCCGAAAGCGGCCACGTGGTCAGCCACGTCACCATAAATATGCTTTGCATAATTGGCTCCGGTCGGGCAACCGAAAGTCTTGTTAGAAGCATTGGTGTCAAAACCTCCCGGGCAATAGCTGGGATCATAGAAGAAACGGTAAAAATCAAAGCCGCCCTTGTCGGTCCAGAAATAGTCATAGAAGTCACCGAACATCATCATAGTGGCTTGACGACGGTCATCCACATCTTTCCTTTCCTCGGGATTCTCGATAGCGGAAACTCCGAAAGCGGACTGAAGATCGACAGTGGGGCCTTTCCAGTCACCCCAGAGATTGCCGTTCTCGTCGAATCCGACATTACCCACATCGCACTGGATGGAGTTCTGGGATGTCCAGTTCTCCTCCTTGCACTGCCAATGCCAAGTGAAGAGGCACTCGCCAGTCTGCTGGAACTTGTCCGGAGTCATCCTGAAGATGTCTGAATACTTAGGAGTAAGGCTACGACCTGAGTTCTTGATCACATCCTCGGCATACCTCTTGGCGGCAGCCAGGTCATTCTGGTCAAGAGAACCATTGACTCCAGCCTTGGTCAGGTAAACCTTGGAAAGAAGAGCCTCAGCGGCATAGTAGTCGATCCTGTTAAGCTTGCCAATGTAAGCGTTCTTGGGAAGGAGCTCGAGGGCTTTCTCAAGAGTCAGGACGATATATTCGTAAACATCGGCCTTCTGGACCTTGCTGACCTCGTTGTAGGTAGCTTCCTTGATAACCTCAGTGTTGTCGTGGATAATAGGAACGTCACCGAAAGTGCGGACCAACAGGAAATAAGCCATGGCCTTCCATGCGAGCGCCTCGCCTATGCAACGGTTCTTCGTGGCCTGGGAAGCGTTTCCATCAGCCTCGAGGATATTCTTGATAACAGTGTTGCACTGCGCGTTGACAGCCCAAAGTGAGTAGGACATATTCTTAAGGTCCTGGTCGGTACCATTGACGGTAAGGGTAGTATAGGCGTTCTGCCCCTGATACACGTTACCGCACATTGTCTCGGATCCGTAGATATAGAAACGGATGATGTCGTACCAAGGAGAGTTATAGAGGTAATTGATACCCTGCTCCACCTGCGCGTCATTCTTATAGAAATCGCCGGTTGTGAAGCTATCCTCGGAAGGACGGTCCAGGAACTTCTCGCATGAGGAGGCGCCAAAGGCGATGACAATCGCCACGATAATATATTTCAATGCGTTTTTCATTTTCTTGTCCTCCATTCTAGAAAGTGAGATTAAGACCGAAAGAGCAAGTCATAGGAGAAGGATAACGTCCGTTGTCTACTCCGAAAGTGAGTCCGGATGAATCCTGCGTTGAGGCTCCGACCTCGGGGTCGAATCCCATGTACTTGGTGAAAGTGTAAAGGTTCTGAATATTAGTGTAGAGCCTTATGTTGTCGACTTTGATCTTGGTGAGAAGCTTCTTAGGGAAGGTATATCCCAAAGTTATATTCTTGATTCTCAAGTAGCTTCCGTCCTCAATGTAACGGGTGCTGAGACGGTCATTGTCGTTAGGATCCTGAATTGAAGGACGAGGAGTCTTGGTCCCGGCGTTGGAGACTTTGACATTGGTGATATCGTCCTGCCACCATGAACCATCAGCATAGGTCTTCTGGGGATCTATCTGGACAAGTTTAGCCCTGTCAGCGATAGATGTGTGCTGGTTGGTCCAAGTGCTGTTCATGTGCACGAGACCATTGTAACCCTGACCCATCATATTATAGTTGAGGACCTTGTTGCCATAGGAACCATTAATGAAGATAGAAAGGTCGAAATTCTTGTAACTGAAGGAGTTGGTCCATCCATAAGTAAACTTGGGAAGAGGAGAACCGATGTTAGTGCGGTCAAGCTCGTTGATGACATTGTCACCATTGACATCCTCAAACTTGAGGTCACCAACCCACACGGTGGTGTAACGGTTGAATACTCCGTCAGCAGGATATTTCTCAGCCTTGGGAGACCTCTGGATGTCCTCCAGGGACTCATAAACGCCAAGGACCTTGTAGCCGTAGAAGTTATAGAGGGACTCCCCTATCTCGGTCACAGAGACCACATCGCTCCACTGGCCATAGCCGACGAGGTTGGCGTTGGCGCTACCGTCGAGCGCGACAAGTTTGTTGCGGTTGAAGGAAATCTGGAAGTTGCTGTTCCAGGAGAAATCCTTGGTCTGGATCGGATGGGTGTCCAGAGTGATCTCAAGACCCTTGTTCTCGATGGTACCGTAGTTACCCTTAGGGGCTGCGAGAGCGGAGGAGCCGTTACCCTGGGTACCCATATAAGAAGGAAGAGTCATCGACATGAGCATGTCGGAAGATATCTTCTTGTAGAGATCGACGGTAAGGTTGATCCTGCTGTCAAGGAAGCTCAAGTCGAAACCGAGGTTTGTCTGGTGCTGCTTCTCCCAGTGGATACCAGTGTTGGAGATGTTTGCGGGGCGTTGGCTGTCACCAAGACCTGTAGGCATCTTGGACATGCCGGACTCCCAGGCGCCACCACCGATGTTAGCGTTACCTGTCTGTCCCCAACCGATACGGATCTTTCCGCTGTTCAGGCCGATAGAGTTGGTGAAATCCTTCAGGAACTCCTCATTGGTGAACCTCCAGCTTCCAGCGAAGGAATGGAAAGGAGCCCAACGGTTATCCGGTCCGAAGTTCGAGGAACCGTCATAACGGAATGTATAAGTGAAGAGGTAGCGGTCGTCATAATTGTAAGTCTCACGGGTGAAGAACGACGCCATGGCCGCACTTCCGAAACCTGAGTTGACGGTAGGGTTACCTGTAGCGAGTTTGATATTGTGAATATCATCTGAAGGAAGACCGGTGTTATTGGCGCCGAGGTAGTTCCATCTGGACTCCCAAGCTTCCTGGCCGGCCATCGCCGTGACACTATGCTTACCGAAGGTGTTGGAGTAGGTCAGATAGTTCTTGATTGACCAATAGGTACTTCCATTACGCTGTGAACCCATGCTGTTGTTACCCCTCTGCCAGCCTCCGAGATTAACCATCGGCTTGTAGAAGGTGGACTCGGAATTACTCACATCGAAACCGACCTCGCTTCTGAGCGTGAAGTGCTTGATGGGGGTGAGGTCAGCATAGACATTACCCGTCAGTTTCTGACGCTTCAGGAGGTTTTCATCAAGCATTGCGAGGGCGACAGGGTTGGCGGAGGTGTAACCCTCACGGACAGTTGTCGAATAATTTCCGTCAATATCATAGACAGGAATATCGGGAAGAGTGGAGAGGGAGTAGAAGATCACACCCTCTTGACCGTCGGCCAACTTGATATTATCGTTCGTGACAGCATACGTGGCGTTAAGTCCGAGTTTGAACCACTCCTTGAGCTGCGCGTCAAGGTTGGAACGGAAGGAGATACGGTTGAAGCTGGAACCGATAATTGTTCCCTGCTGATCCATATAAGAACCTGACACGTAGTACTGGACCTTCTCGGTACCACCCTGGGCACTGACCTGATGCTGGTGCTGGAGAGCGGTACGGAAGACCTCATCCTGCCAATTGGTTCCCTTTCCGAGAATGGAAGGATCAGCGTACCATGAGTTGGCGTCGACAAGTCCGAGATCCACCATATCATTGTAGTACTCAGCGAATTGGCGTAGGTTCATCATATCGATGCGGCTGGTCTGCCTCGAGAGAGCGAACATTCCGTCATAAGAGAATTTCGCATCCCCGGCCTTACCGTGCTTGGTCGTGATGAGAACGACACCATTAGCGCCTTGCGCTCCATAGATAGCGGTCGCGGAAGCGTCCTTGAGGATTTCCATCGAGACAATATCGGCAGGGTTGATAGTGGCGAGCGGGGAGATCGTGGAGACCTTACCGTTACCAAGTGTTCCCAGACCGAAGTCCCAACCGGAGTTACCGCCACCCTGAACGATCACACCGTCGATGACGTAAAGAGGCTCAGCGTTGGCGTTGACAGTAGCCTGTCCACGAACGCGGATAGAAGATGAGGAACCAGGAGCTCCTGAAGTCTGAACCGCGGAAACTCCAGCAGCACGTCCCTGCAGGGACTGGTCGAGGTTGGTGATGATCGATCCCTTCAGATCCTCCTCCCTCATAGAGACGGAGGCGCCTGAGAGGTCGCTCCTTTTCATAGTACCGTATCCGACGACGACAACCTCGTCGAGGAATTCGGCATCTTCCTTAAGGAGAACGTCGATGACCGTTCGGCCTCCGACAGGAATCTCCTGAGTAGCGTAGCCGATGGAAGAGAACACGAGCGTAGCGCCTTGCTTCACCGTGATCACATAATTTCCATCAAGGTCTGTGACAGCACCGTTGGTGGTGCCTTTCTCCATGACACTGGCTCCGATCACCCCTTGTCCGGTATCGTCTTTGACGACACCTGTCACCTTAACCTGGGCGGTCAGGGCGACAGCAGAGGCGAATAGCGCCAGCATGAAGGTTAACAGCTTGTGTTTCATGCTATTCACTTTGTTTGTTAATATATTTGAGTTTGCTTGATAATGTCTATCGTGCTGTCAGTGATGTAAACCCCGTTGAGTCCCTGGGCCTCCTGGGCAGGGTCTCCGGTGTAGTCGTCATAGGGTTTCCACTGGGACCCGCTTGGATTGGCGTAACCGCTCCAACCCCAGAAATTCATTCCGTCAAGCTTGCCGGACGCAACCATCCCGAGCACATGGGAGTAATATTTGTCACGGCACGTTGTTGTGGCCTCGCGGCTGTCGGAGAAACCGTCCCTCGGGAAACCGAATTCTTCAAGAACAAGAGGAAGTCCCAGCCGGCCGGCAAGTTCCGCATGTTGCTGGACATACTCATCAGTCTTGGAAATAGCGTTGTCAAGATCCTCAGCGAGGCTCTCGGCCTTTGCCCAGCTCCAGTTGTAGGGCCAGATGTGGATGGTCATATAATCAATCCCGGGGATGGTGTTGACCCGCTCGAGCAATTCGGGATCGCTCTCACAACCCATAAGCCCCTCATTTCCTGTGGAAAGAAGATGGTTGGGGTCTATTTCCTTAATAATACGCGCTGTCTCGGTCATCCAACCTATGAAACCGTCACGGATCTCAGGCTCATCCGAGAAGCATCTGGGCTCGTTGCCTATCTGCCACGAGAAGATCGCCGGATCATTCTTGTAAGGTTTTCCGGTGATGGAATTGGTTCTGCCGACTATCGCGCGCACGTGATTATAGAAGAGTTCCTGGGCAGGGGCGGATGTCTGGAACTTCTTCATCTGCTGCATGAAAGGCCAATAGCCATCCACAAGAGGGATAAGCGCTTTCTCCCCGGTAGCCCACTCAAGATACTGTCCGTAGCCTCCGGACCATTCCCAAGTGTTATTGAGGAACAGGACAGCGGTCATATTCCTCTTGCCAAGCTCGACGAGGAACTTGTCAAGACCGACGAGGAGGGTGTCATTATACACTCCGGGAGCGGTCTGCAACGCAGGATCCACCCTGGAAAAGACGCCATCGGGACCATCACCTCCAACAAGGACACGGAGATTATCCAATCCGAGTTCCTTCAAGGCGTCCAGCTCCTTGACAAGGCGGTCATAATTCCCTCCACGCCCTTCTGAGGCGAGGATAGGTCCGTACCAGAAATTGGTGCCGACAAAAGAATATGGCTTTCCGTCACGAAGGAAATGACCATCCTCCACACGGATAAAAGAGGCCTGCCGGGCGCAACCGGCGGCAAGAAAAAGAATGGCCGCAAAGGCGACCCGCTTGATTGTGAACTTCATGTTGGCCAAACAGTATAGTGTCGTTTGCAAAATTATATGTATTCGTCAGAGCCGACAAATACAAAATTAGCAAAAACCGATACTATTTTAACCCACTACACGAAGACTCTCTTTTTCTTGAAGAGAGTGCGGAAATCCCTTGGGGTATAACCCCTTTTGGCCTTGAATATCCTGTTGAAGTTGGAAAGGTTGTTGAAGCCGCAACTATAACATATCTCAGAGACATTCTGCGTGGTATCCACAAGAAGCCTGGCGGCGTTGCCCAGCCGGATGTCAATAATGTAATCGCTCAAGGTCCTTCCGGTCCTCATTTTGAAGAAACGGCTGAACGCCGGAGGCGTCATCCCAGCCAACGACGCCAGGGATTCCAAGCGCAGATCCTCGGAATAATGGTCGTTGACATATTGCTTGACCTTCATCACCCTGCGGCTCTCCTTATCCCTGGCAGCACGCGCGAAAGAGCTGCTCGCCAGGATCCTGGCCTCCTCGTCCTGAGAGAGTTCGTAAAGGATTTTCAAGAAATTAAGATACTGATTAAATGGCTCTGTCACAGAGGATAAGGCATCAAGATAGGAATAGACCCGCATTATTGTCCGGACAGAAAAATTCAGCCCATGGCTCGCCTTCGAAAGCATCTTGCTGATTGATGAGAACTGGCTTTTATTCAAAAGATCAGGCGGGAAAATGTCAGGAGAGAACTGAATGGTGATCTCCCTCACGTCGCCCTCGACGCAACTTCCCTGCTCCCAGGCATGTTCCAACTCGTTGCCCGCGACAAGTGTCAGCTCGTACGGGCCGATCTCCTCGACGCTATCTCCGACGACTCGCCTTACTCCCTTCCCGTTCTCGATAAAGTTGAGCTCATATTCCCGATGCGAGTGAAGCGGAAACAGGAACTCTGACTTGTGACGTTCCACTATGTACAGGCAATCCTTGTCTGAAAGCGGTGTTATTTCTTTTAAAACTGAACTTGTGGCCATGCGCGAATATAATATTTTTGATACTATTTTCACAAGTGCCGCTCAAGTATCACAAGTATTCGTATATTCGCGACCGTATTTCGAACTTGACATGAATCATTTAGGAGAGATTATCTCGCTGATTGTAGCTGTCTCCTGGACTTTCTCAGCATGGTTCGCGGACAAGGCGAGCCGAAGGATCGGGTCGATGGAGACGAACGTTATACGTCTCGTGCTGGCGACAGTGTTCCTTTCGCTACTCCTCTGGGTCACGGTAGGACGTCCATACCCAGTCCATGCGGATGGGAAAGCCTGGCTCTGGCTCGGTCTCTCTGCTCTCGTTGGATACGTCTTCGGAGACTACTGCCTGTTCAACAGCTACCTCGTCATAGGCCCCAGGCTCGGGCAGCTGATGATGACGATCGCGCCTCCTATGGCAGCAGTAGCGGGCTGGATAATGCTCGGAGAATCAATGTCTTGGAAATCGATCCTCGCCATGGTAGTCACGCTGTGCGGTATCGGCATGTCGATCCTCAGCCGTGGCGAGAAACACCAAATCAAACTGGATATTCCCTTTAAGGGCATCCTCCTTGGAATTGGCGCCGGGACAGGACAGGGTGTGGGCCTTGTCCTAAGCAAAATCGGTATGGAGCATTATGGAGCGGCGGTTCCAGCCGGAGCGGCGGGAGCCATGGAGGCCATGCTGCCCTTCGCCTCGACATTGATCAGAGCTATCGTCGGAGCCATCGGATTCATAATCCTGCTGAGTCTCAGCAAAGGTCTTGGCAGCCTGAAGACAGCCGTAAAGGACCCGAAAGGCATGAAATACGCCACTCTCCTGACCATTTTCGGTCCGGCGCTCGGAGTTTCACTGTCCCTTATGGCCGTCCGCTACGCCAATGCGGGGATCGCCTCGACACTAATGGCGCTCACTCCGGTGCTTATCATAGCCCCGGACGTGCTTATCAACAAGCATAAAATCAAAGTCAAGGAGATCCTGGGAGTCCTCGTCAGCGTCACCGGAGTGGCGTTGTTCTTCCTTCTTTAGATAATACTGTTCTCCTTCGTGAACTTCACAATCTCAGGCACATAGCCAAAAGCGAGGCCTGTGACCGAGTCGGCGCAGCCGTAATAGACGGCAAGGCGGCCCGTCTCGGGATCATGCAAGGCGGCACACGGGAATGTCACATTGGGCACATCTCCGGTGCACTCGTAAATTTCCCTCGGGGAGATCAGATAGGGACCGCTTCTGGCAATGACCTTCCAGGGCTGCTCCAGATCCAGCAAGGCTGAGCCGAAAGCGTACACATAACCGTTGCACGAGCGGAGTACGCCATGGTAAAGCAGCAGCCAACCGTCCGGAGTCTCAATCGGGACAGGACCGGCACCGATCTTCATGCACTGCCACGCGCTGACCTCGAACGGAGCCGGAGACATAACATGACGATGATGCCCCCAGTATTCAAGATCTGGAGATTCTGAATAGAATATATCCCCGAAAGCGGTATGGCCCGTGTCGCTCGGACGGGAAAGCATCGCGAATTTGCCTCCGATCTTCTTCGGGAACATCACTCCGTTCCTGTTATACGGGAGGAAGGCGTTCTCCAACTGATGAAACACCTCAAAATCAGTCGTCCACGCGACACCGATCGTCGGACCATGGTAGCCGTTGCACCAGGTCACATAGTACTTGCCGTCAATGAAAGTCACCCTCGGGTCATATCCATAAACCCACTCAGCTACCTCAGGATCGGCTCCTGAGAACTTGACGTCCTCCTCATTGATGTCCCATTTTATGCCGTCAACGGAGAATCCGGCATGAAGCCGCATCCTGCGGTTGGTGTCGTCACAACGGAACACCCCGGCGTAGTTGTATTCCCCTTTCTTGAAAGGGACCACCGCGGAATTGAAAATGGAATTCGAGGTGGAGAGAAGATCTCTCGGGATGATGGGGTTTTTTGAATAGCGCCACATGACCTCCTTTGAGTCAAAAGGACGCTCTTCCCACGGGAAATTATTATTCATCAATACTTTATCAATTAATTAGTCAACAAAACGAATCGTGCCCCATTTGTCCGGGTGATGGATATCGACAATTCCTGTAGGGGACCAGACCCAATTCTCCTCGGGCTTCGTGAGCCATTCGACACGAGAGAAGTTGGCCTTCCACTCCTTGTTCTTGCGAGGGTCGTCCCCTCCCCTCTTCAGTCCATCGAACGGGATCATTATCTCAACCGACCAGCCCTTGTCGATGTCGTTGGAGCGGTTAAGAGTTCCCTGGACTTTCACGGCCGTCTTCAAGCCCGGGAAATCCCAGGTCATGATGAAGGTGCCACCCTTGCTGTAGGGCTTTTCCATGAGAAGATCCATCACCGTTCCGAGGGCGTTGATCTCAAACTCGTAGTAGAGCCTGCTATCGGAATATGGATTGAGGAACACCTCGAAATCATTGTCATGATAGACGATGTCGTCCCTCTCGCTCACCTTCGCCTTGACATCCGGTTCCTCAAGGACAGCGCTGACATAAAGATTATCGTCGTCCCATAGCATCCTCATGGTCGTGAGATACTTGGGAGCGGCCCAACCGTCTCCCCTGATGTCCCTGAAATCAGTACAAGGCACGGCGGCCGCCCACTCCTTGTCAGTGACCTTGCCGTCGATCTTGATTTTGCCCGTGGTCCTGTGGCAGTCGTAAACAGGCTGGCCGGCCGCGGACAGCGGAATCAAGGCCAGAAGAAAAAACAATATCCGTTTCATTAGTGAAGTAGTTATACGCATGTGTATCCTCCGTCAACCGGTAGCGCCACTCCAGTGACATAAGAGGATGCCGGAGAAGCCAGGAACAGGGTCGCCGTGTCAAGCTCGCCCTCATTGCCATACCTTTCCATAGGAATGACCTGCTTGGCATACGCCTGGAAATAATCAGAGTTCAGAGTGTCCACGGTAAGAGGCGTGTAGAAATAGCCCGGGCAAATGGAGTTGACAGTGATACCATACTTACCCCACTCGGCGGCAAGGGCCCTGGTCAGATTGACCACCCCACCCTTGGCGGCATGATAAGGAGATGCCGGAGCTATCTTGTTGCCCACCAGTCCATACATCGAAGCGATGTTGATAATACGGCCATACTTGGCGGGAATCATGGCCTTGGCGGCAACCGCCCTGGCGACCCTGAAGGATCCGAACAGGTCTATCTGCATCTCATTCTCAAACTGGGCGTCGGTGATCTCCTCCGCCGGAGCGACAGCGCCTGTGCCGGCGTTATTCACCAGAATATCAATCCTTCCAAAGCGTTCCATAGCCTTAGAGACCACCTCATCCACTTGCTCAGTCGAGGTGATGTCACAACGCAAAGGTAGGGTCTCCACTCCATAATCTTTCTCAAGGGCAGCCGCGACTTCCTCAAGTTTTTCCAATCTCCTGGCGATCGGCACGATATTACATCCCACTGAGGCTAACGCCCTTGCCATCTGAACTCCAAGACCTCCCGAGCAACCGGTCACCAAGGCCACCTGGCCCTTTAAATTGAAATATTCACTCATGATCAGTTATTATTATGTTTTAATGGTTATTATCTCTTGTTCCACACTCCCTCGGCGAAATCCAGCATCCAAGTCCAGTCAATCGGGGTGATGCCATGATCCCCTGCCCGACGGACATATCCAAGATGAGGTCCGATGGCGGAAGTTTCGTAATCATCAGGCCACCCGACATTAGGCATTCCCTTCTTACCCAGGAACTTCCAGACAGGGCTCGCGGCTTTGACGGCAAGATATTCCCCCTTGGTATCGAACCAAGGGCTGTCGAAGCCTTCGACAAGAAGCGCCCTCGGCGCCACGCAGGCGAGCAGCATGTGCTGGTCGAACGGCAACGCGTCGGTATTGTCAGCATACTTGTCATAAGCCCTGCAGTACCAATGGCGGAAAGAGACCACCTCCGTGGAGACAGACTCGCCGAAATTCCTCTTTGCCAGAGGCACTCCCCCGCCGCCTGTCTGCACCGGGACAACCACAGGGAATCTCTCGTCGAACGCTCCGGCTATCAGGGCGGCCTTCGCCAGACGGGAGTATCCGGTAAGGATCACCTTGCTCTGGTCGAGCGCTGGATCCGACTCAATCATGTCCATGGCTCTCATCAAGACCCAGGCCCAAGCCATCAGAGAGGTAGTGTTGTCATCCCTGGAAGGGTCCCTGGGGCCCCACAGGTCGAATATTCCCGTGTAGGCAAAACCATCCTGCATCTTGACCCCATCCTTCATCTGGACCGGACTAGGGTCGGGAGAGACCTCATTGTAGCATGCTGTGACAGTAGCATATCCCCTCGCGGCGAGAGTGCCCACCGGATAGACTGTTTTCTCTCCGTCACGGTTGTACTTTCCCCTGTCGTCCGCCGAGGCTTTATTTTCTTTCTCACCGAATAGGCCCTGGAACCAAGCGTCTGACACAAGTATCTCCTCGTCGGGAAGGATTGTGTGATTACCTGCGTAATTATACAGAAGGACCACTGGCACAGGGCCTTCCACGTTATTAGGGGTGACAATCAGCCAATCCACCTTTGGGCCGGTCTTGTCCGGACGGAACCACATCCTGACCTGCCTCCTTGTCCCTTGCCCATGAAGAGTCGAGCCTTCCTCAATGGTCTCAAGGAATATTCCTTCACCCTTTGGAGGGAGGACACCGTACATCTCATGCTGGAACATGTCCAGAATCTCTTTCCTACGCTCCTGCCACTGGTTCTTGCGGACTTTCTTTCCATCAGCGAAAACCAGCGGATCCTGCAGCTCATACGGGGCGACAGCCGCCTCGTCGTAATTTACTTGCTGGGCAGACAGGCTCAAAGACATTGAGACAAAGGCGACAATGGCGAAAAGATATCTTGTGACAGGCATATTGATACTGAAATAGATTTTATTATCTTTGTAAAGATAACACTTTTTCCTGACCATGCGTAAAAACCATTTATTTTTATTCCTGTCCGCGATCTTCGCCGCGGTGCTTCTCTACAGTTGCGGTCCCAAGTATGAGTTCAATCTTGACGAGCATCTCGGGATTTGCGGAACCGGGTGGGCCGATGCGGCAAAGAAAGCCGGCCTGAACTATCTCGAGGCCAATGTGACCGGGTTCCTCATGCCCGAGAATAGCGACGAGGAGTTCGCCGCCAACAAAGCTCTCGCCGCCACGATGGACCCGCCTATCTATTCAGCGAATGGCTTCTTTCCCGGTGAGATAAAGATTGTCGGCCCCCAGGCGGACATCGAGCGGGCTGTCAAATATTCCCAAACAGCGATACGCCGGGCCTCCGAGACCGGAATAAAGATTCTCGTTCTCGGCAGCAGCGGCTCAAGGAGCATTCCGGAAGGGTTTGAGAGGGCAAAAGCGGAAGAGCAATTCACCGGTTTCCTTAAGAGAATAGCCCCGACGGCTGAGGAATACGGAGTCATCGTGGCGATCGAGCCTCTCCAGACTGCGGAGACGAATTTTATCAATACGGTCGCGGAAGGAGCCGAAATCGCTAGGAAGACCGGCAGCGGGAACATCTGTGTGATAGCTGACCTTTTCCATATGGCCAGAATGAAAGAGTCACCCGAAGACATCATAACCTCAGCGGACAAACTTGTCCATTGCCACATCGCCGAGGTGGAGGAAAGGACCGCACCAGGAGTCAAGGGGGACGATTTCACCCCGTACCTGAAGGCGCTGAAAAAGATCAAGTACACTGGCAGGATGTCCTTCGAGTGCTCCTGGCAGGATATTGACACCCAGTTGCCCAAGGCAATCACAGTCATGAGAGAGCAAATATTATCAGTAAAATAATCTAAGGAATATGCAAAGCAGAAGAGATTTCATAAAGACGAGCCTCGCTGCCACAGGTGGCCTTATGCTCGGAGGAATATCACTTGACGCCAAGACCGTCGCCAGGTCGAAAGGAGCTAACGGCAAAGTCAGGGTCGGAATAGTCGGTTTTTCCGATCGCTGCCGCAGTTCCCTCATTCCCACTTTCATGGCGAGCGCTGATGAGTTGGGCTTCGAGATTGTCGCTGTCTCAGACATCTGGAACCGCCGTCGAGAGGAGGCCAGGGTCTTTTTCAAGGAGAAATACGACATCGATGTCAAGTTGTTCCGCAACAACGAGGAACTTTATGAGTCAGGCATGTGTGATGCCGTGATCATCTCCACCGCGGACTTCCAGCACGCCCTGCACCTTGTCGAGGCTGTCGAGGCTGGTTGTGACGCGTATTGCGAGAAGCCGTTCGCCGAGACAATGGCCGACGCGCGCAAGGCCCTGAAGATCGCCACCGGATCAGGCAGGATCATCCAGATCGGTTCCCAGAGGCGTTCTGCCCCGAACTACCAGGCCGCGTACGATTATATCAACTCGGGCAAGTTCGGCCAGATCACAATGGTCGAGATGACCTGGAATGTCAACCAGCCAGGGCGCTGGCGTCGTCCCGGGCTTGTCGCCGAGTGCAGGGAGGCCGACACGGACTGGAAGAGATTCCTCTGCAACCGCCCGTTCGAGCCGTGGGATCCCAGGAAATACTTGGAATACAGGCTGTTCTGGCCATATTCATCC
>Ga0256405_10007650_pt1 | contig 16037 bp, 10 predicted proteins | sample RumenRJG_02DNA_FD_189096 | JGI IMG/M metagenome (GOLD analysis project Ga0256405, IMG submission 189096) | Bovine rumen microbial communities from Lethbridge, Alberta, Canada - RJG_02 | ecosystem: Host-associated > Mammals > Digestive system > Stomach > Rumen | place: Canada: Alberta... | reverse complement strand
CAGAAGCGTTCAGCAGCTCGCAAAGTTCTCCCAGCTGTACACTTTTGTTGGAATTAACTGAATTTAAGATTATCGAATGTCTTTCCTCAGTAAGCATTATCGATCACCTCTTGTGTTTTGCTTTGAACGAATTTGACTGTTTCTAACGTAAATATATCATATTATTTCTCGCAAGTCAAGGGAAATCATTCATTTTCATTCAAAATAAATCACTTTTGTATAACCGTACACTTCTGATGGCAATGGATTGGTGATTATGAATAAATTGATCTGACTATTCCTTTCACTATCACTGCACATAGTATCATAAATAGTCATATAAGTGCGGTACTCGGCACTTCAGCCCATGTGTGAGCTGAAAGTCTCCCGGCTTATTCTAAAAAAAGTATGATATGCGTAATATCTGTAAATTCAGGCTGTCTGACGTTTTTTCATCTTCTGCCAGCTGAAAAAGCTGTATATATCATTTACAAGAAATACTGCAAAGCATACAACGACCGATATGTAGCGTGTGTCGGTAATACTGGCCATTATCCAGAGTATTATCAGGACGATATCATTGGCTGAATATGCTATGGCATAAAAGGGACTTCTCCTGAATGTCAGGTAGATGGCTATAAAGCTCGTTGTGACCGATAGTGTGCTTGGAATGATATTTGCGGTATGGAACATCTGTAATATGAAATAGAATACGATGGTCACTATCGTTGCCAAAACAAACATAAACAATGTTTCACTTTTACTTATGCTGTTGACCCTAACTTCTGCTCTGTTGCCGTTAAAAGGGTTGCGAAGCCATGAGATAAGAGCAAATACAGCCATAGGCATCGTCATTCCGAGGTAAGTGACCATTTCTCCGAAATACGAGAATTTATAGGATATGATCCCGTACAACAGGCTGAATATTATAACAAGCACCTGACCGACAGGATTGCCTTTTGCATTGAATATCAGGTAAGTTACACCGATCAGTGAAGCACATAAAGTCAGATAATCGCTCCTGTCAAATACAAAAAACGAAGTCAGAACAAGCAGAGTTGAAATGCTCCAAAGCATGATCTCAGACTTTGAAAAATATTCTTTGATACGTTTTATCATTCTGTTTTCCTCCAAAAAATAAAGCATCTGCGCACACATCTTCAAAGACCTAACGATGTGTGAACAAATGCTTTACGCATTTCTACCCGGTGGCAGTTTCTATATTGTTTATATCATAGCACGAAAGCTTAAAAAAGTCAATACATGGCGTAAGGGGCAAATCATAATGGGTAACTGTTTTAGTTCTCTGCCAGCCTGTATTTCTGTCCGTAAGCCGTATAGTTTTCAATAAACTGCGGAGTTCTTTTGGCTTTCAGCGCAGTCATATATTCGTGATTAAGGAGTTTTGCCTGTCCTATCTCGATTATGGATACAGCTACATTGGAGCAGTGATCGGATACTCTCTCGCAGTTTATTAGCAGATCGGAGAGATATACGCCAAGTTCGGGACTGCATTCGCCTGTACGAAGTCTGGAGATATGCTTATCACGTATCGTGGCTGTCAGGTCGTCGATTACTTCTTCCAACGGTTCAACAGTCATTGCAATATTGGAATCCTGCTCGGAAAATGCCTTGACAGTTATCTCCGATATCTCGGTAAGTGCAGCAAACAGTGTGGCAAAATCAGCTCTCGCACTGTCAGAGAAGTTCTGATTATTCTGATTCATCTCCGCACCTATCTCTATCATGTTTATTGCGTGGTCGCTGATACGCTCAAAATCGCCTATACTATGGAGAAGTTCGGTTACGGTACGGCTGTCCTCATCAGTCAGGTTGCGTGATGAAAGTTCCAGAAGGAATGTTGACAGCTGGTCTTCCATGACATCAAGTTCCTGTTCCTTCTCCTCAATGCTCACAACGCCTTTCTGCGTATAAGTGAACATCGCTGACAAGGCTTCATGCAGTGCTTCCATTGCTATAACTGCCATTTCCTTTGTCCTCTCTCTGCACTGTGAAGCTGCAAGGGGAGGGTTTGCAAGCAAACGCTTGTCGAGAAGTACCTCATCTTCTTTTTCTTTTGAGTTGGGTATAAGCTTTTTAGCAAGCTTTACAAGTTGATTTGAGAACGGCAGCAGGATAACGGTGGTCATTATATTGAATACGGAGTGTACTCCTGCTACCTCAACAGCACCTATGGGCTTATCCACAAAGCTGAAATTGAACAGTCCGTTTGCAATGTAAAACAGGGTCAGACAAACGATAGTACCGATGATGTTGAAAGACATATGCACGGCTGTTACTCTTTTGGCGTTTTTGTTTACACCGATAGAGGAAAGCAGAGCGGTCACGCAGGTACCGATATTCTGTCCCATGATGATGGGTATAGCCATACGATAAGATATAGCACCTGTCATAGCAAGTGCCTGTAAAATACCTACTGAAGCCGCAGATGACTGTATGATACCTGTGAACAGTGCACCAAACAATACGCTGAGTATCGGGTTTTTGAATGCGATAAGCATATCCGAGAAGCCTTCGGTCTCAGCAATGGGAGATACTGCATCTTTCATAAGCTGCATTCCGTACATCAGCACTGCAAATCCCACCATTATGGTACCGATATCCTGTCGTTTCTTTTTCTTGCTCATCATCAGCATTGCTATACCGATAAGGGCAACGATAGGCGCGAAGTTTTCGGGCTTCAGCATTGAAATGGCGATGTTGTCGCTTTTTATACCTGCGGTACTGAGGAGCCATGCGGTAAGCGTAGTGCCGATGTTTGAACCCATGATAACGCCCACAGTCTGCTCAAGTTCCATGATACCCGAATTTACAAGTCCCACAAGCATTACTGTCATAGCAGATGACGACTGCACTGCGATGGTTATGCCTGCACCCAGTGCCATGCTCTTGACAGGATTTGAAGTCATTTTTTTCAGCGTGCTTTCAAGCTTGCCGCCTGCGACTTTTTCAAGGCTTTTCGACATAACGTGCATTCCGAAAAGGAAGAACGCCAGTCCTCCGCATAGTGTACATATCGAAAAAATATTCATAACTGTCTCCTATCTGAAATTTACACTTATTGTTGTCCCGACTCCCACAGTGCTTTCTACATCTATCTTTGCTCCGTGGCGGTCTGCTATATGCCTAACTATCGACAGTCCGAGACCTGTTCCGCCTTTTGCGCGGCTGCGGCTTTTGTCAACACGGTAGAAACGCTCAAAAATACGCGGGATACTTTCTTTCGGTATACCAATACCCGTATCGGCTATGATGAATTTTTTATCCTCGATGGTAATGTCTATATTGCCGTTTTCACGGTTGTACTTTATAGCATTGTCGATGAGATTGTAGATAAGCTCGGTCAGTTCGGTATGATTGCCTTTTACAGTTTCGGAAGTTCCGTGAATAGTGATACGAACACCTTTCTTTTCAGCCTGCCCTGAAAGTCTTTCCTTACATTCCTCTGTAACAGCGGCGATATCAACCACATCGTCCAGTGACAGTGAATTAACTGTATCAAGCTCTGACAAACGCAGTATATCGCTGATAAGTGTTTGAAGTCTCGCAGTCTCTGTTCTGATATTTCCCGCAAACTTTCTGCTGTCTTCTCCCTGTGCCATGCCTGTTTCGATAAGTTCTGCATAACCCGAAATGGAAGTCAGCGGTGTTTTAAGCTCGTGAGAAACATTTGCCGTGAATTCCTGTCGCATAAGTTCCTGCGAGCTTCTTACATTTTTTATTTCCTCGGCAAGAGGGATTATCTCGCTGTATATCCCCATTTCTTCGGGCGACTTGTCCTTTTCGATCATTTCGGGGATGCGTTTCAGCGGTGCTATAAGCTTGTCCGTAAGCTTCACGGAAACGAACATTGATACCAATATGATGCAGATAGTTACAATGAGTATCAGCAGCATAGAGCGCTCAAACAGCCTGAATATCGAATCTGAACGGATAGATACACGCAGGATATTGCCGTCATCGAGTTTGACTGCGTAATAGTAATCTTCCGTTCCGATAGTGTCAGAATAACGTGTATCGCTTCCTGTTCCGTTTTCAATGGCTTCGATTATCTCGGGGCGGTCAAGGTGATTTTTCATATTTACAGCATCGGCGTCACTTTCGTACAATATCGCACCGTCTTTTTTGATAAGCGTGATACGGAAGTCCTCCTGTGTGAAACGTTCAAGTTCATCGGGAGAGCTTATCTTATCATAGCACTGTGCAACGATATTACATTCATGTGCCAGATTTTCCTTGACTTCCTTATGAAAAAATCCGTAGCATACAAAAGTAGTTATAACGATACCGATTATAGCTGTGACTATCCCCATATAGAACAAGCTGAATTCGATTTTTCTTTCCATATCACTCGTCCTTATCCAGCTTGTAGCCTACATTACGAACTGTCACGATATATTTTCCGTATTCTCCCAGCTTTGCCCTGAGTGTACGGATATGCACATCAAGAGTTCTTCCAGTGCTGTCATGTCCCCATATCCTGTCAAGTATATCATCACGCCTGAGCACTATCTTCGGATTTTCCATGAACATTTTCAGCAGTTCAAATTCCTTGTAAGTAAGCTCTATTGTTTTTCTATCTAAGATGACATCTCTTGTTTTTTCAGATATCGTCAGCTTCTCGAACATCAGCCGATCTTCTGTATTCTTTGTTATTCCCCTAAGTCTCGCCTTTACACGGCTGACCATCTCCATTACCCCGAAAGGTTTGCACATATAATCGTCAGCCCCAAGGTCTAGCCCCTTTACGCGGTCAAGCTCTGTGGTCTTTGCAGATATGATAATAACGGGTATTTTTTCGTAAATAGCATTACAGCGAAGCTTTTTCAGTATCGTAAGCCCATCATCATCGGGAAGCATTATATCCAGCAGTATCAGGTCGGGTATCCTGTTTTCCAGCGCTTTATAGAAACCCTCGGAACTCTCAAAGCTCATAACTTCAAAATTATTTTTTTCAAGGGCATAGCTTTCGAGTTCCCTGATGCTTTCTTCATCTTCAACTATATATATAAGCACTTAATCACGCCCCTTTAATAGAAAGTATATCATATCAATGTAAACTTGAATAGTATCGGTATGTTAAAATCAGGTTAAATAAAAAAGCAAATTACATTTAAAGATGATTTGCTTTGCTGTGAATATTCTTCTTTGTTATTCTACTCCACCGATCGGGACAAAACAGAGTTTTATTACATTCTGTTTGTATATTATCATTTCCATTTGTTGATATCAGTTGTAAAGAGAAAGGCTGCGTAACCATACAGATCACGCAGCCCTATTTTAAAATCTTAAATAACTCTTTTTGTTCTGTTTTGTATCAATTTACAGAAACCGTAACAGCGTGCGCGGTAGCCTGTGCAGTCACCCATTTGCCGTTTATCTTGGCTACAACAACTGTCTTGTAAGTGCCGCTCTGTACCTTAGGTGAAGTCCAGCTGAGAACATTGCTGTCGAGCTGCTTAACGATCTGCCACTTGTTAGCAAGGCAAACTGCTACCGCGTATTTCTCAGCACCCGGAACTGCTTCCCACTTGTAACCGATTTTTCCATTTATCACTTGTGTCCTGAAATTTGGATAGCAAGAAGTTTCCTTCGGATCAACTGTTACAGCATTTGAGAAGTCCTTTATCCACTGTCCGGCTGCCTTAGCGACAACTGCTACTTTGTAGCTGGTGCCTGCTTTAAGGTTTTTAAGTACATAAGATGTACCCTTGCCGTGATCGAGAAGCTGCCATTTGCCGCCTATGAATCCTGCAACTCCGTATTCTTCTACGCCTTCAACTTCTGTCCAGCAGAGTTTGACTGCGCCCTCGCCTTTTTCATAGGATATGGTCGGTGCAGTGTAAGTAAGCTTTGGAAGAACTACAATACAGTTGTTCTCCCATGACTCATCGTTGACGGTCACTGTCGCAACATAGCTAATGAAGCCTGTTCTGTTGTAGGTGGCTGGGTATATTTGTTTTTCTGTAACTACAGCGTCTTCATCGATCGCCTTTTCGCCGCATCTATTGCACTTAACGATAAGGTGTGCGGATGTATGATCATCGCTCCATGTCCATTCCGGACTGTCCATGTCGTGACCGAGTGCTTTGACGATGGTATCTTCATAGCTGATCTCATTCACAAACTTTTTGTCGGAATAGTATTTGTAACTGGACGTATTGTACCAGTATTCGATATTTCCGTCCTTGGTGCAGGTAGGTTCATTAGCAATATAATGTATGGTCCTGTTGAATTCGCTGATATTACCGAAATCTATTTTCAGCGATGTGCTAAGCTGGCAATTTCCATCAAGGTCTTCATAAACAGTCATTATACTGTAACTTGGTTTTGCACCCGGATAAACAACTGTCGATTTGCAAAGGAGCATATGATTCATTCCCGCTACTAACTGACTTCCTAAATAAGCTATCGGACGGACATCTACACCTCCGCGGCCGTCCATCGCCTTATTGAAAGCCGCAAGAACATCTTCATGGGCTGAAAGCGAAGTATCGCCGTCATTGACGGAGTAGCCGCCGGTTGCACCTTCACTTGGGCTGTTCAATACCGTTGTTCTGCCTATGATCTCCGCATTGCCTTTTAAGTCCTCATAGACATATACCAGATGATAGGAAGGCGTAGCTTTTGGAACGATTGGCTTGACTTTGCATAGCATACAGTAATTTGTTCCCGCAACGCACTGTCTTGCCAGAACTGCAACAGGGGTGTATGCAACTCCGTCGAGGTATTTGAGGGCGTTATCCATCGCAGCAACAGCATCGGGATTGCTTTCGGGTGAAGTATCTCCCCTTACGACCTCCCAGCCGCCTGCGACTTGCTCCGAAGCTTCGTGATATCCGTAACTTTCTCCTTTATCCTCCGCATTTGCTGCCAAAGCAGGCAGAAAGCCTGCCATGCACATAACAGCGGTCATACCAGCAAGTGTACGCTTAATGACGTTGTATTTCTTTTCCACTTTGAGTACCTCCGTTTTCATAAGATCTTTTTACTACACTGTAATGTTGTTGGTTTATTCATCTAACATTAATGATTATATAACAGTTTTATTTTTGATGCAAGCATTTTTGCTGACATTTTATATTTTACCGATGATTTTGTTGGAATTAAACATTCATAAAATTGTAAGTTAGGCAAAGGTGACGACTGTCTGAATCGTCAAAAAGCCATGAATTTCCTGCATTTTCCATCATGGCAGTACAATTGCAGGCAGAAAAAGCAAAAGAAAGATCACAGTATAGGCTGCGATCTTTTTAAATTCCTGTTATTGTGTTTTATGATGAAATGCAGTATTATAGATTTGATAAAGCGATATAACCATCTGTCATCAGATCTACAAATTTTTAGCATAGTCGATCCTGTGTCCAATACTATCGGCACTATCCTTAATTGTTTTAAACGTTCGGATATCGGTAAGAAAAATAACATAGCTGTCGCTGTCAATATCTATACCTCCTATGCAGAGGTTTCGCTCTTTAAGCTGTTCGTCAAGTTGACTAAGCCAAAGGATAATGTCTTCATCTGAAGAAAAATCTTTCTCGTCAAGTATTATATTTTCGGCGGTAATAGTTTTAAGTTTACCCAGATTGAAAATAAGATCTTCAAGTTCACAGCTGAAATCAAGTTCCGCTGCATATGAGTTATTTATCAGTATATCCACGCAGCCTATCCACATAAGAGTGTCGGGATCGGCGTCATTGTGAGATATTCCACGCTCTGAAAACTGCGTTGAATTTTTAACTGCGTATTCCTTAGGTGAGTTTGTACATTCGGAGATCTCTGCAGTGATAGCTTCGTTTTCTTTGCAAATTGTTCTGAAAATATCAGCTATTATCTTAGAATTGTCTTTACTGTCGCTGGATCTGTTCTTTTTGAATTTGTCAAATAATCCCATATCTACCATCCTTTTACACTTATTATCATTTAAAATAAATTCAACTTTATCGGGCAAGCTGAATAGTGATCTTTTCTTTGATTATAAAGCATCGGTTCTGAGAAATCAAGTATAGTATATATGATTATTCAATTGCTTAAACGGAAACAGTCTGTTTATTTTCGGTGCCAATATTTCCAAAATCGATCACCCTGTCGCATATCTCCAACGCAGCAGGACGATGTGTAATGATCACTACTGTCTTATCCGTCATACTTCGCAGATTATGGAGCAAGCGTTTTTCGGTATGCTCGTCGAGTGCTGAAGTTGCTTCATCAAGGAGCAGTATCGGACTATCCGAATAGATCGCCCGTGCTATGGCTATCCTCTGCATTTGTCCCTCGGAAAGACCTGTGCCGCGCTCGCCCAGCTGTGTATCGATCCCGCATTCGAGCTCAGATACAAAATCATCAGCACAGGCAATATGTAAAGCCATGTTGATACGCTCATCATTTTGCATATCTGCTTTATCGGCGAAAGAAACGACCTCACGGATAGTACCCGACATCAGATGATTACCTTGCGGAACATAGGCGAACAGCCTGTGCCATTCAGCTGATAACGTTTTTTTGCCATCTATATCGATCAGATAATGCTCGCCGCTGTCAAGCCGATAAATACTCATCAGCAGTTTAAGCACTGTTGATTTGCCACAGCCGCTATGCCCCGTGAACGCAACATATTCGCCTTTTTTGATATCAATGCTGATATTTTTCAAGATTATCGGCTGATTTTCTTTTGACAGATCTTTGATGCTGTCAACCGCCGGATAGTAAGTGAAATCGGCGTTTTTCAGACCGAATGACCTAAGTTTATCGGTATAGTATTTTTTGACCGTATCAATATCCGGTGCGGATTTTTCGCTGTCATTGGAGAAGCCTTCGATCTCCATAAGCCTTTCTGCACTCGCTGTCATAGCGTAGAATCTCGGAAGATAACCTGTAATATTCGCAAAAGGTGCTTGGATCTGAGAAATCAGCTGTGTTATCGCAGTCAGTGTGCCATAGCTTATAGTGCCGAGAAGAATGCCGTAACCACAGTAGCCCACACCAAATAGGTACATTCCGTTCATAGCTGTCCCAAAGCCGATGTTACAGAGATTTGAGAAGCGATTTTTCTTCATTCGTGAGGACTGGTGCTCCTGCATTTTGGTGACTGCTTCGTCCTCTGTCTGCTGTTCGGCAGCAAAAGAACGTATTATCATCATACTGCCGATATGCTCCTGCAGGAAGATACGCAGTTTTCCGTCGCGCTCCTGAACCTGCTTGTGGAGTTTTTTGAGCACCTTACGGAAAGCATAGGTTAAACCGATAAGCAGAGATCCACACGGCAGGAGAACGCAGGCAAACCGCCAATCCAGCACGATCAGCATAATTACAGCACTTATCATCTTCACGATCATTCCTACCAGACCCGGGAGTATCTCGACATAGGCATTTGCAACTACAACAGTGTCATTTGTAAGTCTGTTCAGCCATTCGCCCGAATGGACGGCGTTTACGCTGGCAAAGTCCTTATGCAGGATATTTCTCATTAACCGAGCTTTGAATATATTTTCAAAAGTTGATTTAGACAGCTCATTCAGCCAACGCAGGACAGCTTTCATTCCTATCTGTGCCAGCACCAGAAGTACGGTAATAATAACATAATTACGGAAATCCGTCTTGTAATGAGCAGTTGCGCTGTCAACGATATTCCGAAGCAGCAGTGCATACATAACACCGCTTGCACCGAGAATAGCCTGCACAAGCATAAGTGCGAGAATATACAGCTTTTTATTTTTTGGTACGGCATAGAGCCACTTTATTGCGCTATTGTTCATTTATTGTTTCTCCGGGAAATGCAGTATCAACGGCAGACAGCCGAAGCTGCCTGCCGTCTGATGCGTGTTTTTTGTATCATTAATTAATCTTCAATATCGTCTTCCTGAAAACCGTCAGATGCAACAATGATATCTATGGTTTCAAATTTTATTATCTCCATTTCAGGTTTCTGCCATTTCTTTTCCATTATTTATTCTCCAATCGTTTTTTAGTTTAACGAAGCAGAAGTAAATACATCTGTATATGCTTCATGTGATCCGTTTTTGTCCATATATTTGATATATCCGCGAACATATACTGCCTTATCTGCATTTGCAGCACCGATCGTTAAGTTGATCTTGTATGTACCTCTTGCAGTTGTCAGAGCGGTGTAATGCACATTGGTGTCCGTAGTGGAAATTGTCGGTTCACCTATAACATAGCTTCTTATAATAGCGGCACTTTGAAGTGTACAACCCTTTGGCAGTTCCCAATCGTATGTGAATGATACCTTATTCTTGCCATTTGCGAGAGCCTGTCTGTTAGAAAGATTCATAGTAAGAACAGGCTCTGCCGCAACCTGATCATCAGAAAATCTTGGTTCTATACTCATATCACGGGTAGCATAGAAGCAGTAAGATTCAGAACCGCTGACTTTATTTTCAGTACCTGTTTCATACCAGCCCTCAAAATACTTACCCGCGGGTACCTGTGCGACAGCCTTTACCTGAACACCGTATCTATACTGCTTTTCAGTACCGTTGACAGTGATGTTAATGCAGGTTTCCTCGCTCTTGGTGCTTTTGTATTCAATATCGTTATAAGTCACGGTGGCAGTGAATGTTCTGAAACCGCCATTGTCAACAACATTAAGTGTCGGCTGTTCGTCGGGAGTTTCGATATCACCGCAGTCCTTGCACTTGAATTTCACGGTAACATCATAGCTGTCACCTTTCCTTATCCAGGTCCATATAGGCGAAGAACTATCGTAGGTGTGAACTCCTGTTGCGGGGATTATCCATGAGTTTTCGTCAATCTCAGTATAAGTATCTCCGCTTTTGCTGTAATATTTTCCGTTCGAGCCTTCGTAATACTCGCTGTTTCCGGATGTGGTGCAGGTAGGGGAAACAGCCGGAACTTCGTTGTAGGTGATGGTCACAGGCTTTGGCTTGATTGTTTTTTCATAACTACTGTAAAGTATGTCACAAGTAAGCGGTGCTGGTTCAGTCATTGTATTAGTAGTATATATCAGATCTTTTGGATTCAACGAAGTTAAACTGGCAGGAAAAGCAAGACTTCCAATAAAAAGATCTGTTGTTCTGTCTTCAAAATTCACAGTTTTAAGGGAATTAGTATTTCGAAATGCTTCAATTCCGATTCTTGTTACAGAACTTGGTATATTTACAGTTGTTAATTTCGTTTTATAAAATGCATGATCACCAATTGTTGTGACAGTGTTTGGGATAGTAACATTATTTAACGATGTGCAATTATAAAATGCATAATCACCTATATTTGTTATACCTGATTGTATTATTATTGAATTTATTGAATTCCTGCTAGAATACCATGGTGCTCTATTATTATTTGCAGACGAATAGTCCGCCATAGCCCCTGTTCCGGTAATCGTAAGCACGCCGTCGCTGTCAAGTGTCCATCTAACTTCGGATTCATGACCGGTTGTACCGCAGTTTCCCGATGAACTTACCGTTGCAGCATTCGCAGCAATAGCCGTGCCTCCTGTCAAAAAGCCCCCTACGTTTGCAGGCACAGCGCCCGCTACAAGAGCCAAAGCCAGCATACCTGCTGTAACTTTTTTCAATGTGTTGTTCATAAGCTCGGTCCTCCTCATTCAAATGTTTTTGTAATTGCCGTATTACATTAAAAGCGCACCGCAAAGAGAACCTATCTCATTGAGATACGCTTGTATTAACATATAAGAAGAATACAAGTTAAACACCGAATGTTGAAGCGTAACACGTTTCGGCATACCTGTCAACTCTTTGCACGTTAATTAATAGTTCAATTTATATTTCTATTTTAGACATTATAGCATATATGTTCATAATTGTCAAGCAGACATACATTTATAGTGAAATGGATTTAATGATTTGAAATAATAGTAAGTAAATTATTGAGCGCAGTATATTGAATAAGCTCTTGTTGATCTATGAAGATGAATTTCATAAATGCTATTTATAAACTAAATTTCTGCCATAAAAAGTCCCCTTTTGCGATAGCAATTCGGAATATCTCTATCATACCAAACTGCCTGACAAAAGGGGAGCATATAATTTATTGAATATATTTGTAAAAGATCAGCTGTATATCACTTTATGGTAACAGTCACAGCATTTTTGATTGCGTTTGCGCTATCCCATTTTCCGTTTACTCTCGCTGCTACTGCGACTCTATAAGACTTGCCGGGAGCAAGGTTCTTGGGTGAAGTATAAATGGTGTTGGTGATATTCTGGGTCTGTATCCTCCATTTTCCAGCCAGATATACGGCGATTCCGTATCTGTCAGCACCTTGAACCTTATCCCATGTAAATCTTACCTGATGATAATCTTTGCTGTATGAAACTGTGATGTTTGTGGGGTATGTGATGGTATTGTCATTATCTAGGTCTTTCGGAAAGAATGGCCTCTGTTTTTGGGGATAAATGCGGGTGAATACATCCAGTGAATCGAGAGGATAGCCATTAAAATCAAACAACGCCTGATTATCAAAGGACGAACCGCCTGCTGAAGTCACATCGTGATCGTACTCTGATGCATAAGATGATGCCCAGCCTGAACCGTATCTGTCCCAGTTATCTCTCTGCTGTGACTGCGAGATACCACTGACGCCCAGCCATGCAGGTTCCCAGTAAAATACGCCTATACCTCTTCCCTGACAATTTGCAATAGCCTGAAATGCATCTGTCAGAGATTCTGTCTGCCCATCAACGGATATATCATAGCTGAGATCAACACCTGTAGACCATTTGGAAATTGTATTTCCGAAACCGTCACCGTCCTCGGATGTATACGGATAAGCTGTTTCAGCGATCATAACATATTTGTTGTATGTATTGCCAATTGTACTCAGTACGTTGGTGAGATTTTCCGTTGTGCCATGCCAGTATGGGTAGTAAGAAGTTGCAAAGACATCGTAATCAAGATTGCATTCGTTCATTATCTTTGCGTACCAATAAAAGTGATCTGCTTTTGCAGGATTTGCAAAATGATGTGCGATCAGAATATTTCTGTCAAAATCACGCACTGCCTTGTCGCCGCTTGCAAAAAGCTCACATATCTTGTACATATCTGTTTCGCCGCAGAAGAAGCAGTTGGTCTCATTGCCCACCTGCACCATACCTATATCGCCGCCGGCTTCCGTGATAGCAGTCAATACCCATGTCGTCCATTTGTATATCTCTCTCGAAAGGGTATAGTGATCGTGAGTTGCCCAGTATTTCGGGCGTGTCTGCTTGGCAGGATCTGCCCAGAAATCGGAATACTGAATGTCCACCAGTAGCTTTATACCGTATTTTGCAGCACGTCTGCCGATCTCGCAGGCAGCATTAACATCGTTGTTTCCGCCTCCGTAGCCGTGACCTTTTCCGTCATTTGGTTCGTTCCAAACACGTACACGGATGTAGTTTATCTTGTGGTCGTGGAGCACGCGGAAAATATCTTCTTCTTCTCCGTTATCATCATGGAAAACGACACCCGCCTTCTCTATCGAGAGAATTGAGGAAATATCAACACCGCGTATCGGTTCACCGTCATTGACAGCTGCGGGAAAAGAATTGAAAATGACGTTCTTGTTATAAGTTGCAGCTGACGATTTCATTATAAATGCAGAGGATGTCAGCATCATAACAGATGCAGTCAGTCCCGCGCATACTTTTACTGCGCGCTGAAATATTTTTGTCTTCATAACCATCTAATTTTTCCTCCCTATAATATTATTTGGTATAATCAAATAACCATTTTAGTATTTTCATTATATCATCTTTTTACTCGCTTGTCAACGTAATCTGGTTGACAGAGGAGATACAGAGCATATTGAAAATATGGTGCAGTATGTTAGGGAGATAACCATGATTTATTATTTCATTCCTTTTCAAGTAAAATCCGGGTCAACAGTTCGCATAGTTCTTGACATAAATAACACATTTTGCTATACTTATCTGTAAAAAGGAGGTCACAGCTATGGTGGATAAAAAAGCACTGACATTATTTAAGAAGTATTATCTTTCTTACAAGTCAGATGGACAGCCCTCGGAAGCTGACATTGCAGATGCGGTCAAAAGCGGTGTATTTGTACCTGATTCCGAAATGACACACGATGAGATCGTAACAGCTATCAAGGAACTATCAGAATGGATCTCTCTTGAAAGTGCCGCAAAAGCTTTTCTTTATAGTCTTTCAAGCGGAGATATGCGCTACCGTTCAGCTGTGTCATCTCTTATATGGGCTAAGGCTCTGACTGAACATAAGTTTGTAACTAACGGCGTTGAACCCGGTGGCTGGCGCAGTCCTATGTGTATCGTGTGTGGCTGTACCCACGGACTGGAAGCAAGTGAAATGATCGACTGGAATAAGTTCAATGTTTTCAGATATCTTCCGCCCAAGCATTACGGCAGAGAACCTGATTTCACTAGTCCTGAATATGTTCTTAACGATCTGCGGGAATTTGAAAAACTTCCTGCCGTTGAACCATGCGAAGATGATTACCGTATACTGAACGGTATATTTGCCTGTGTAAAAGAAATGAAGTCGCACAATATGGATACAGCCCTTGTTTCCGAGATACGCAGGCAGAAATTCTTCGATGCTACAGGCAACGCAATACACTGTATATTGGGTATACTTTCGGTATGCGGTATATTACAGAGCGATGAGAAAAAGGGATTTCTTTATGAATTCACAAACAGGGACGAGCAGGGCTTCGGGCGAGACGGCCTGACATTCTTTCCGCTGAATTTCTGGCGCGGAAAGTTCGGCGTGAACTATGATGCGGTAGATAAGATTTTCGGATGCTTCTGCGGTGATAAGCTCTCACCTGAAAAGGCAGCTGCTCCCGAAAAAAAGGAGAAAGATGTACCAAGTAAGAGAACGGCTTCAAAGGCAGAACAGTATTTCAACGACGGCGTATATACCATAACGCTTACCAATGATGAGCGAAGATATCTGGCTCTCGATCCTCTTGATGAATCATGGGAAACTGAGACATTGTACAGCGTTACTTACTACACCCAAAAACGAACGGTTATTTTCTATGAGGGAAATACTATCGTAAAAGTGATATATGAGGAATATTCGATAAACGAAGATGGTTCCTGCAAGTGTAAAAGCTACAATGAATTTGATACAAAGCTCGAAACTGATAACAGAACAATGCTTCTTCCGCTGACTTCAAGGGGCAGAGCGAAGCCTGTGACTCCTACAAATATCATGGCTGTGAAGCCTTTTGGGTGTGATTTTTATATCTTTCTGCAAAAGGGCGAAAGCAGAATTGCCGCACGTAATCTGAGAAATAATCAGGAGATCGCTGTGGGCGAAAAAGAACGAGTAAGAAATATCCTGACGGATGAAGATTTCCATGAGTTCATGCAGTACTATATGTCCACCTGCCCCGATAACTATTTTGAGCGTATTGCTGAGATAAGGAACATGAAACATCAGACGGTGAAGTTCAGGGCAGGCGATATTTTCCGCTGTCAGGTTGACCGTGAGCACTACACCTACGGTCTGATAATCGGAAAGACACGGGATATCGAGAAATGGGACGAACTGCCGAAGAAGCACTCTTTCCGACATCTTATGACTCAGCCTATCATAGTGCGTATGTACGACTTTGTTACTTCCGACAGTAATATGACAGCAATTCAGCTGGCAGATATGCCCCTTCGTCCGCCCGAGATATGCTCAGACGGTGATATCATCTGGGGCAGACATAAGATCATCTGTCATAAGGAGCTTGTGCCGGATGATATAGAGTTCTGTATACACCTTACACGTATCGTCGTAAAAAACAAACATATAACACCTTTCACAGCCGAGCTGTTTATGAGGGAGAATGAAAAAAAGGGCAAAAAGACACGCGAGCCTATGTCGCTGTACATCGAATGGGGCTTTGTATCAATGGAAATACCCTGGGCAGATGTCCCGGAAAATATAAGGGATATGATGTGCGAGCGCAGCTGGAGCAACGGCGGAGTGTCACTGGGTATAAGCGGTGCTTACTGTGGCAAGACCCTGACTCAGATACTTCAAAAATATCCAAGAAATATATTGGGCGGTGATCTGCA
>Ga0256405_10007649_pt1 | contig 16037 bp, 11 predicted proteins | sample RumenRJG_02DNA_FD_189096 | JGI IMG/M metagenome (GOLD analysis project Ga0256405, IMG submission 189096) | Bovine rumen microbial communities from Lethbridge, Alberta, Canada - RJG_02 | ecosystem: Host-associated > Mammals > Digestive system > Stomach > Rumen | place: Canada: Alberta... | reverse complement strand
CCCGCCATGCCCGCGCGGAGCTTCCGGCGTACGTTCCGCAGGTCAAATTCGCTCAGCACAACGCCGAGGCACAAAGCCGCAACCGCAAGTCCGGTAAACAAACCGTGCCGCCGGATCCGTTCATTTTCAAACGAAGACTGTACCATGCCGCTGTCGGCATTCCGCAGCGACTTGAGCACCGCAAGCGCAGAACCGGTATCCGCGGCATTCACATACTGCAGCAGACCGTCCCGTTCCTGCGCGTTCCCCGGCAGCGTACCGTAGCGGCGGCTCTTTTTTACTGCCGCAATCGTTTTCTTTATCCGGTCTGCACGAAGTGCCGTCTTTACGCGGGTCTTGCCGTCGCCGGCCAAAATCTCGGATTCACGCTCAGAGCCGAATCCGATGATAACCACCGGAACGCCGTAAGACTGCGCATCGGCAAGCGCCCCTTGCAGCGCGCCGTCACTTTCTTCGCCGTCCGTAAAAACCCACACCGTTCCGTATCTTGACATCTGCCGCGGAAAAGCCCGCAGCGCCGCCTTTATTCCCTTGCCTACGCTGGAGCCCGGCGCGGACATCATCACCGGCGACAAATGCTCCAGTACCTGCCGTACCGCCATGCTGTCATCCGTAACAGGAACGGCCGTTACACCCTCACCTTTTGCAATGACGGCGCACATAAAATTACCCCGCAGACTCGGCAGCAGCATACGGGCATACCGCGACGCAGCCTCCAGCCGCGTTACGCCGCCGGGACCGTCAGGAGCCGTCATACTGTAAGAAATGTCAAACACCATGGCAACCGTATTGCCGCTTTTCTGTACTGGAACCGCAACCGTTCCCCATGAAATGCCCGCATAGGCGAACACAAGCATGCACCATGCGAATGCAAAACAGAATGACCTGAGCCTGATACAAAGCATAAACCTGCGCATGGCATAAAAGCCTTCTTTCTGGAACGAAGAAAAAGCGGCACATGATTTTACGATAACCCGATACCGAACCTCACCCAGCACAATCATGGGGACAAGCGCCAGCAGTCCCCAGAGTGCATACAACCGCTCCACGGACACGCCCATCACACAATCTCCTTCAAATGCACCCTGCGTATACACCATGCAAGGATAAAGCAGGCCGCCGCCACAATCAGCAGGCGGTCATAATAATATTCATCGTGAATTTTGACCTGATAGGTCTGATTGACTTTTTCATGCTTTGCAACCAGATTCACCACCGACAGCAGGTCTCCCGTATGCTGAACGCCAAAATACCGGCCGTTACCGGCGGCGGCAATCTGCTCCAGTACATGCACATCGAATTTGAATTCGCGGTAACCGAATGACACCTTGCCGGACTCGGGATCGACATACTCAAGCGGCAGCACTCCCTGCGTTCCGATTCCGAGCAGATACAGGGAAATGTCATTCCGTGCAGCCAGAGCCGCCGCCGTTTCAGGATGAATGCTGCCCGCATTATTTTCGCCGTCTGTAATCAGAATGATGCACTTTTTCGGCGCAGGAGATGCGGCCAGATGATATACGGCGGTACTGAGCCCCGTACCGATGGCGGATCCGGTTCCCAGCTCGCCGATAATCAGTTTGTCCAGCCGGTCAAGAAACAGCTCATGGTCGGTCGTAGCCGGGAGCACTACCGCGGCCTGGCTCGACATGGCCACCAGACCGAATGACGTGCCTTCATTCTGCTCTACCAGCAGGTGCACCGCCTGCCGTGCCGCATCAAGCCGGGACATACCCGCAATATCCTTAATACCCATAGAAGGGCTGGTATCAAGCACCAGATAGATATCCGCACCACGGGACGTATATACATATTCAGAATGATGCTTCACAGGATCAGCCAGCGCCGTAACCAGCGCACAAAATCCCGCCGTTGCCAGCACGGCGGCACAAGCGGACAGAAAACGGCCTGAATTTTTTTTCCATATAAAAGGCTTTCCCTGCCAGTCGGACAAAATAATCGGGAACGCTATCCTGCTGAATAGTTTCAGCTTACGCAGAATGAACAGCAGCGGTACACATGCCAGCAGAAAAAAAGCGGACGGATGGCCGAAATCACACATAGGCACCCTCCTTCAGACACCGTACAGACAGGGCCGTACGAACTATACCGCAGTATGTTACGCTCATACAGCCTCCTCAAATCCAGAGACACAGGCGCATGCATCATCCGCCAGACGGCAGCATTCACCTGAATCAATTCCCTGAAGCTCATGCGAAAAGCGTACATAATCCAATCGGCGGAACAATGATTCAAGCGTATCTGCCGTTTCCAGCTGCCGGCCGGAAAGCGTTCCGCCGGCCAACTGGTCAAGCATCAGCGACACTCCGCTGCTCACAACTGTATCAAATGCATACGAAAACCTGCAGGTAAGATATCGGCGCATAATCTCCTGCACCGATCCGGCAAAGGCACAGACATCCATTTCCTGTGCCTTTTTCCGCAGGCGCTGCAATGCCCGCAGCGTCCGCTTTGCATTGCGGCGCAAAGCCCGCTGCCGCAGGAACGACTGCAGCCGCAGGCGCAGGGCACGGTATCTGAAAAGCAGCTGCACAAACGCCGCGAGCAGTACTACCGCAAAAAACACACAGGCATACACCGCATAGATGGTGCCCGGCACCAGTACCGGCGGCATGGCAGGACGCATGGTCTTTATTCCGGTCTTTTCACTTAAAGAGGAAACGGTTACCGGCTGCAATGAAATCATTACCGGTGCAAGGCCGGTGCGGGCGTCATGCGCATCCAAAGGCAGCAGATCAGCAAGATTAAAGGCCGGCAGCTCCACAGTTCCCGTCCGCCACGGAATAAACTGCAGATGCAGCGTCCACCGGTTTCCTGACTGCTCAAGTGTCATGGAGCGCACTGTATAGGAATCTTCCTGACGGGCAAGCATCGTACCTTCATAGCGCAGCTCAAGCGGACGGCCCGACTGCACCGCATCAGAAAATCCCGCAGGAGCTGAAAAAGCATACTGTATTTCCGCAAGGTCGCCCACAAATATTTCCTTGGGCATAAGCAGCTGTACCGGCTGCTGGCCGGATGCGCCGTCAGCTGCGGCGGCATACGGCAAAAGCACGGACAGGCACAGAATTATGCAGAACCGGCACAGCATATACGGACCACGTTTCATACCGACAGCTCCCGTGAAGAGAAAAACCGGTTGAGCACCTGATCGGGACGATCCGCCGTAGAAATAACAACCGGATAGCCGCCGCGCTTTTTACAGGTATTCTTCCACAGCTCAAGCCGCTGCCGCCCGGCCGTACGCCATGCGTTCTGGAATTCAGCAGAAGAAGTTGGCAGACATCTGAGCAGTCCGGACTCCACGTCATAGAACGGAAGCGTACCCATCTTGCCGAGCTGCTCATCCTGCTCATCGATGATACATACTGCCACTACATCATGCTTTACCGCCAGCATTGCGAACGGACGCTCCCACCCCGTGCTTCTGAAATCAGACAGTACAAACACCAGCGAGCGCCGGCGCAGCAGCTTGCCCGCACCGGCAAGTGCGGTTCCGAGCACAGAACCTTCCGTTCCGCCGTCAGGCTCCAGAGAATCAAATTTGGAAAGCAGCAGCATGGCCTGATCACGGCCGCGCTTGGGCGCGCAGGAGAACCGAATCTGGCCGTCAAAAAATACGGCGCCCACAGGGCTCGCATTCTGCTCGGACGCAAGCGTCAGCAGTGCGGCAGTTTCTGCCGCGGTTTCAATGCGGGTGCACGGCGGTTCAAGGCCCGACGGCGTTCCGCGGCTGCCGCCGTCACGGGCACCATTGCGCCGCCCCCTTCCGGTACACATGGACAGCGAGCAGTCGAGGACTAAAAAAACGCTCAGCTCACGCTCTTCCTCAAACTGCTTTACAAAGGGACGGTCCATACGGGCAGTGACGTTCCAATCTATAGTACGAATATCATCGCCCGCAAGGTATTCACGCACACCGTCAAATTCAATGCCGTGCCCGCGATACAAAGAGCGGAAACTGCCGTTATGCATACTTTCTGCCAGAGAATTCGCCGTAATGCGCAGCAACGATGCCCTGCGCACCAGTGATTCCCTGCTGCTGAGCAAAGGAACTGCCATATTACGGAACCGGCAGCAGACTCAGGATTTTTCCGATCAGATCATCGGCAGTGATTCCGGCGGCCGCCGCCTCATACGAAAGGACAAGCCTATGGCGGAGTACCGCAGGTGCTACACGCTGGATATCCTCCGGCAGTACAAAGCCCCTGCCGGCAAACAGCGCCGCGGCACGAGCGCACTGCAGCAGTGCGATTCCCGCACGCGGAGAAGCACCGAACGTAATGTATCTGGTAATGTCCTCAGGAGAGACAGACCGGGCGCCGCTTTTCATGCCGGGCTTTGACTCCGCGGCAGGACGGGTAATATGCACGATCGAAACAATATATTCCACCAGCGCATCATCGCAGACTACACGGTCAAGGAGTCCGCGGAATTTGAGCAGCAGCTCAGGTGTAAAGACTTTCTGTACGACAGCTGCGGACGCGCTGCCGGCCGTTTTTACAATAGCGATCTCTTCTTCGGGCTGCGGATACGGGACCTTTATTTTCAGCAGGAAGCGGTCAAGCTCCGCCTCAGGCAGCGCATACGTACCTTCCTGCTCTATAGGATTCTGCGTAGCAAGTACAAAAAACGGCTCCGGCAGTGTATAGGTGTTCTCGCCGATTGTAACCTGATGCTCAGCCATGGCCTCAAGCAGAGCGGACTGAACTTTTGCGGGCGCACGGTTGATTTCATCCGCAAGCAGCACATTGGTGAACACCGGACCTTTGCGCACTGAAAAAGTACCGGAACCGCGCTCATAAATTAAAGTACCCGACACATCGGCGGGCAGCAGATCCGGCGTGAACTGAATCCGCTTAAAATCAAGTCCGGATACTTCGGAAAACGTTTTTACGGCAAGCGTCTTTGCCAAGCCCGGCACGCCCTCAAGCAGTACATGGCCTCCGGCCATAAAGGCCGTAAGGATGCCTTCTATAACACCGGTCTGGCCCACCAGACGCCGGGCAACCTCAGCACGGCAGCGTTCCATGCAGCTGCGGCATTCTTCAAGCTCGGACGGCGTAATATTATTTTTTTCCACTTTAACCCCCTGAAAATGCATATTTATGCATATTTATATTGACATAAAGGGTAATTTTTGAATAATTAACTGTATCATGTTAAACTCTTTAGCACAAGAATTAAATAACACATTGCAGGACTCCGTAGCATATCCGTTGCTTTCTGATTTTGGAAAGCGGATTTTCTTCCCCAAGGGCATCATTGCCCAGAGTGCGGAGGCAAAGGAATTCGGCAGGACAGCAAACGCCACAATCGGCATGACCGTTGAAAACGGCGAACCTGTCATTCTGCCGAGCGTGCACGAAAGTGCACCGAGCTTCAAACCCAGAGAACTGGTAGCCTATGCGCCCACCGCAGGACTTCCGGCGCTCCGTGCCATCTGGAAAGAAAAACTGTGCATAAAAAACCCGCTGCTAAAGAATAAACACACCTCCCTGCCCGTCATCGTTCCCGGACTGACGGCAGGTATCTCCTATGCGGCCGATTTGTTCCTTGGCAAAGGACAGCCGCTGCTCGCCGCAAATCCTTCATGGGACAACTACGCGCTTATCGTTGAAACCAGACGGGAATCAGAGCTGCATCAGTTCAATATGTTCAAAGACGGCGGCTTTGACCTTCAGGGCTTTGACGAAGCCATTGCAAAAGAAGCGGAGGCAAGTCCCGACAAAACAGTGCGCGTACTGCTTAACTTTCCGCAGAATCCGTCCGGCTACAGTCCCACGCATACGGAAGCGCAGGCTATCTGCAGCATCCTTAAAAAGCACGCGGATGCGGGCACTAAGCTGCTTGTCATCAGCGATGACGCTTATTTCGGCCTGAACTACGAGCAGGATATAGAACTGCAGTCTCTGTTCGCCTATCTTGCAGACATGAGCGAGAACATACTGGCGCTTAAAATCGACGGTCCTACAAAAGAAGATTTTGCCTGGGGATACCGCTGCGGCTTCATTACATTCGGCTGCAAAGGCATGACCGATGCGCACTATGAGGCGCTCATCAAAAAACTCATGGGCATTATCCGCTCATCCGTGTCATGCTCATCAACACCCGCACAGGCAATGATTCTCAGAGCCTTTGAAGATCCTGCGCTTGAGCACCAGAAGTCACACTTCCGCAAGCTGCTGGAGCGGCGCTACCGTCTGGTCAAAGATTTTGTCAATACGCACCCGTCGGCCGCGCTTAAGCCGCTGCCGTTCAACTCAGGCTATTTTATGAGCCTGCGGCTTACTTCTATAGATGCGGAGCAGCTGCGGACTCACCTGCTGAAGAACTACGGCATAGGAACCATCGCCATCGATGCAAAAACGCTGCGTATTGCATTCAGCAGTCTTGATGAAGACAAAATAAACGCGGTATATTCTGCAATATATGAATCTGCAGAAAAAATGTCTAAATAACTGCCTGTATACAAACAAAAGCATACGGTCCGGCAGCCGGCTGCATAACCGGCCGTCGAACCGTGCTCATTTCATACGTACGGGGCTGCTGGTTCTGGCAGCCCTTATTTCCGTTTCCTGCGGCAAAGACACCAGAAAGCGCCCGGTCATCATCTGGACCGACATAAGCGAATTTGTTGCCTACTCAGAAGTGTTCAACGCCTCTCAGAACTCCGTAGGCGTCGTGGTAAACTATAAGGAAAACCCGGCGCTGAGCCTGCCTGCGGCAAAGGACGAGCCGCAGCCGGACATTATCATCGGAACGTCACTGCGTACCGAAAGCGTCATAAAGCAGTTCAAAGCACTGAACTACATGTTCTCTTCCCATGAAGTAAACAAAAACCTGTTCTACCCGCAGCTGCTGGATGCCTGCAAAAAGAACGGATACACCTATCTGATTCCCGTAAGCTTTAATCTGCCGACCGTCATGTTCGCCGCATCGAACAGCTCCTATATCAGCGACAACTACATGCTGTCGCTTGATCAGATACGTACCGCCGGCGCGGCTTACAACGAAAAAAATGAAAACAACCTGTATACGCGCATGGGCTTTGCGCCCCAATGGAACACGGATTTTCTGTGTCTGGCAGCCATGATGAACAACGCCATGTTCCATGAAAAAAAGAACACGCTGCTGTGGGATAAAAACGCGCTTGATTCTACGGTGAGCTACCTGCGGTCATGGACAACAAATGCAAACGATTCTTTTGCCGCGGAGCAGGACTTTTCCTTTAAGTATCTTTTTACGCCCGCCTACAGTCAGATCATGTCAAAGCGGTGCCTGTTTGCCTATATGTCCAGCCGGGAGCTGTTCGCTCTCACGCCTGAGCAGCTCGAGAACGTGGATTTCCGCTGGATACACCGCGGCAACGCCATTCCCATCGTGGATCCTATGATAACCATGGGCATCTATAAGCATGGAAAGAACAGGCACGGGGCCGAACAGTTCATAAAATGGTTCTTTACGGAAAAGGCGCAGAAGGCCATGCTTGAGCATGTGCAGGACATGAACCTGAGCACAAAGACATTCGGCATTGCAGGAGGCTTTTCAACCCTGAAAGGCGTCAACGAGCATATATTTCCTATCTATTATAATCCGCTGCTTGTGAACATTCCTATGGCAGACTACATAGAGGCTCAGCCTGTGCTGCCGATGCGCTGGACAAACCTGCGCGAAAAGGTCATTGATCCTTATCTGCTGGACGCGATCCACACCGACCCGGAATACCTTTCCAAAATAAAGACGCTTGAAGGCAGACTGACGGACTGGGACAAGCAGTACTTCTAGGCAGCGGGAAGTTACAGTCTACATGTCATCTTTGTAAGCTGCCATTTTGTCCCGACCAAGGTCGGGTCGGCGGACTGCAACAGGAAGTTACAGTCTACATGTCATCTTTGTAAGCTGCCATTTTGTCCCGACCAAGGTCGGGTCGGCGGACTGCAGCGGGAAGTTACAGTCTACATGTCATCTTTGTAAGCTGCCATTTTGTCCCGACCAAGGTCGGGTCGGCGGACTGCAGCGGGAAGTTACAGTCTACATGTCATCTTTGTAAGCTGCCATTTTGTCCCGACCAAGGTCGGGTCGGCGGACTGCAACGGGAAGTTACAGTCTACATGTCATCTTTGTAAGCTGCCATTTTGTCCCGACCTAGGTCGGGTCGGCGGACTGCAACAGGAAACACCGGCAGTACATACGGCGCAACAAACATTCTCAAGGTTTTGTACAAATTCTCCGATAGTGTAAATGAAGGGAGCTGCAGAAGCCTTACGGTTTCTGCGGATCCTTAGAACTAAAACGTAAGGAGGCTGTACATGATTACGAATATTGACACGCTGAATGCATATTCATACAACAGCTTCATCGGCGGGGCAGGATCAAAACTGTATGTCCCCGTAAGCCCCGCATCCGTCATTTATGCCCAGTTCGACCATATTTCTGGCGTCGCAGCACGCGGCTCACAGCCGGGCGTATCAATCAAAAAAATACAGATACTCAACACGCTCATAGATCATCTGACTCAGATGAAATCACAGCCGCAGCCGCAGGCAGCCGCGGACACATTGTCCGACGAAGCGGCCGACGCACTCATTCAGAGCTACCAGAGTCAGCTGCAGACCGTAGTTCAGCAGGCAAAAACCATGCCCTACGCGCTTGCAGGCGTACAGCCGCAGCCCGGAGTGCTTCTGAACATACAGGCCTGACGGCCTGCAGCATAGTGCGGCCTAGGTCCACAGCAGCCACAACACGGCAGCGGCGGCAAAAGTGGTGATCAGCGTAAACGGAACACCGATCTTCAGCCAGCCGCTGAATCCCATCGGATACCCTTCTTTTTTCAAAATACCCATAGCAACCACATTCGCAGATGCGCCGAAAGGCGTAAGATTACCGCCCAGACAGCTGCCAACCAGCAGCGCGAACATATACAGTTCCGGCCGCAGGTTCAGACTGTCTGCCAGCATTTTTGCCACCGGCAGCATGACCATAATATATGGTACATTATCTATAAAACCGGAAATGAGCACGGATGCTGCAAGGATGATCATAAATCCTGCGAACATATTGCCGCCCGTAATCCGCTCAAGCAGACCTGAAAAATCCTGCAGCAGAGAAGTTTCTTCTATGGCACCGATAACCACAAATATCCCCGTCAGAAAGAAAATCGTTTCCCAGTCAAGATCCCGCAGCAGCGCACCCACCTGCGCCCGGGACTGTTTCTGCGCAACGGCATACCATACCACACCGATGACCGCAAGCAGCATTACAAAACTGCCTGACATACAGGGAAATGGATCAGCAACAAACGAAATACCCGCCAGTCCGAATATCATGGCAAGCAGCAGCACCGCAGGCACTACGGACACCACCTTTTCCTGCCGCGCAGGAACTGTATTTCTGCCCAGTTTAGCAAAGTAAAAATAAAAGAACACACACCCCGCAAGCATGCCGGTCTGTATAATAAAGAAAATAGAAAGTCTTCCGTCATACACAAAAAAGTCGTTGAACGTATAACCTGCAAAGCTGGCAAAGATCATAGAGGGCGGATCTCCTACCAGCGTGGCTGTTCCCTCAAGGTTCGACATCACGGCAAGTCCTGACATAAAGTAGGTGGGATTCATCTTAAGCTTGCGGCACAGCTCCAGCGCGATGGGAGCCATGACCAGCACCGTAGCAACATTCTCCACAAAAATAGAAATGATGCCCGTCATTGCAAGGATTGCCACCACAGCAAGCCCTGTACTCGGCAGTCCGGATACAATGGCATCGGCGATGCGGGCAGGTACCCGGGAATAAATGAACAGCGCCGCTATGGTCATGCTGCCCACATAGATCATGAGCACGTTCCAGTTGATTTTTTCACACACAGCCTGAATCGGCGTGATTCCACCGGGCATAACAAATCCGGCGGCCAGCAGCACGAGCGCAGCTCCGATCGTATACCACGCCTTGCGCTTCGGCAGCGCAATCACCAGCAGGTACATCAGCACCGCAATCCCAAGTACAAACCATTTCATCAGACACCTCCGCTCTCTAAAGGGAACCTAAACAAAAAAGACCTTTTATCCGGTACAGTGCTGCCTATGCAGGACAATACAATACCGGACAAAAGGTCTTGTCGCCCGGCAGCGTCTGCTGCCGGAGCCGTAGAACCAGGCTTGAAGCCGGGTATGTTGATTCTACCGCCGGGACGGTTCCCGGCTGACTACTCCCCAAATGTCATCTAAATACTACTGGTACATAACACAAAGTGTCAAGCAGACAGCGCAAGGAAATCAATTTTGGGCACCTCGAAAAACTGAAGTTTTTCGAGGTGCCCTTTTATATTTCTATGCAGGAGTTGGAAAGTAAATTTGCGCCCGGCAGCCCCCGGCGGAAGCGGCTGCCGGGCACAAAAATTGATTTCCGTACAGACAACGGCGCTGCTGCAGAAAAACCTGGACCGGCATTTTTTTGTGGACGGATACAAAGATGAGGGATATGATTACATATAAAGAGGTAACACAATGGCAAAGACAGCAATTATTACGGGAGGTTCCCGCGGTATCGGTAAAGCCATGAGCGAAAAGCTCGGTGAGCTTGGGTACAACGTGACCATCAACTACAGAAGTGACTCATCAAAAGCCCTGTCAGACGCAATTGCCGCAGAGCTGGAGAAAAAGTACAAGGTTCAGACGCTGGTTGTCCGCGCAGACGTAAGCAAATATGCGGACTGCGAGCAGCTCGTCAAAGCTGCGGTTCAGAAGTTCGGTGACAATATCGACGTGCTTGTGAACAACGCCGGCATCACCAACAACAGCAACTGGATTGACATTACCCCGGATGCATACGAGCGGGTTATTGGTACAAATCTTATGAGCGCGCTCCATATGACTCATCTGGTGCTGCCCCATATGATAAACCACTCCTCAAAAGATTCACAGTGCGTAATCGTAAACACATCATCCGTGGGCGGCCTGACCGGCGTCATCAATCAGGCTGATTATTGTGCATCAAAATCAGGCCTGATCGGTCTGACGCGCGCGCTGGCGCTGGAATTCGCAGGACGCGGCGTACGTGTGAATGCGATCGCACCGGGCATGATCATGACCGACATGCTGCGCGGCGTAAACCAGAACGAGCTGAACGCTCTGGCGGCAACGATTCCCGAAGGCTATATCGGAGATGTATCCGACATAGCCGGCGCACTGGAATATATCCTTACCGCGCCGTACCTGACCGGACAGGTCATTTCTCCCAACGGCGGATTCGTACTGCAGTAAGCGCAGCACCAGACTTCAGCTGAATACTTATCTGCTGTCCAGCTGAATAACCGCCTTCTCTCTAGCTAGATAGATACCTTCTCTCTAGCTAGAGAGGTGTCTTCTCTCTAACTAGATAGCAGTCTTCTCTCTAGCTAGAGAGAAGTCCGTCACCTGTCCGGAGAGCAGTCCTTCACCTGGTCAGGTAATTGTCTTTCACCCAACCGGAGAGCTGCCTGCAGCCCCTGATCCGCAGTTGAATAAACACTTAAATTCTGCTATGCTTTTTTACAAAACCGGATTTTTTGTCGAAGTCGGTAATTTTTATCCGCCCGGCAATAAGGGGTGTCCGGCTAACTTGCTATAGGAGTTTTTATGGATTACAAGACAATCAAGCATGCCAAAATCTTGGCGTGGGTTGAAGAATGTATCAAGATGTGTGAACCTGACGAAGTTTATCTGTGTGACGGTTCAACCGCAGAATACGACCGCCTGATGAAAAAATGCGTCGATGCGGGTCTTGCCACTCCGCTTTCAAATAAGAAGCCGAACAGCTTCCTTTTCAGATCACTGCCCTCAGACGTAGCCCGTGTTGAGGCGCGTACGTTCATTTCCTCTGTAAAAGAAGAAGACGCAGGCCCCACAAACCACTGGATCGACCCGGTGGAGCTGAAAGCCACCATGAAAGGACTGTACAAAGGCTGTATGCACGGCCGCACTATGTATATCATTCCGTTCTGCATGGGCCCGCTCGGCTCTCCCATCTCAAAGAACGGTATTGAGATCACCGACTCTGAGTACGTTGTACTGAACATGGACATTATGACCCGCGCCGGTACAAAAGTACTTGACATCATCGGTACCGACGGTGAATTCGTTCCTTGTCTGCACTCCGTAGGCAAGCCGCTTGAAAAAGGTGAATCAGACAACGGCATCTGGCCCTGCGCCGATGTTGAGCACAAATATATCTCCCAGTTCCCCGAAGAGCGCCTTATCTGGTCTTACGGCTCAGGATACGGCGGAAACGCGCTGCTGGGTAAAAAATGCTTCGCGCTGCGTATCGCGACCGTTCTGGCCCGCGACGAAGGCTGGCTTGCAGAGCACATGCTTATCCTGAAGCTTACCCGCGAAAGCGACGGCGCAGTGAAATATGTTACCGGCGCATTCCCGTCAGCCTGCGGCAAAACGAACCTTGCCATGCTGATTCCCACCATTCCCGGCTGGAAAGTCGAGACCATCGGTGATGATATTGCATGGATGAAATTCGGCGAGGACGGACGTCTGTACGCCATCAACCCCGAAGCAGGCTTCTTCGGCGTAGCTCCGGGAACATCCGCAGAGTCAAACAAAAACGCGCTTATCGCTGCCGAAAAGAACACCATCTTTACAAACTGTGCTCTTACAGAGGACAAGGATGTATGGTGGGAAGGCATCGGCTATGCCGCCAAAGGCAAGCTTGTTGACTGGAAAGGCGTCTCACGCGACGCGCTGCCCAAAGATAAATCACCCAAAGGCGAAGAATTCGCTCATCCGAACGCACGCTTCACCGCACCTGCCAAGCAGTGTCCCTGTATCGCTCCTGAATGGGAGGATCCGAAAGGCGTTCCGATCTCCGCCATTCTGTTCGGAGGCCGCCGCCCGTCAACCGTACCGCTTGTACATCAGGCACGCAGCTGGAACCACGGCGTATTCCTGGGCTCTATCGTAGGCTCCGAGATCACCGCCGCTTCCACCATCAATGCAGCGGAAGTCGGTAAAATCCGCCGCGATCCGTTCGCCATCCTGCCGTTCTGCGGCTACAACATGGGCGACTATTTTGCACACTGGATCAAAATCGGCAAAATGTCCACTGAGGACAAGCTGCCCAAGATCTTCTACGTTAACTGGTTCCGCAAGGATGAAAAGAACGACAAGCTGCCCGGCGGCTTTATGTGGCCCGGCTACGGCGACAACAGCCGTGTGCTTGCATGGATTTTCGACCGCTGTGACGGAAAGGACAACTATGTTGACACTCCGATCGGCTACATGCCGAAAGACGGCGCCATCAACACCGAAGGCCTTGCCGACTACTACAAAGCAACGCTGCCTGAAATCCTTAAGGTTGACGTTGAAGGCTGGAAGAAAGAGATTAAAGACATCCGTGAAAACCACTATCCGAAGTTCGGAAAGCATCTGCCCAAAGAACTCAGCGAGTGTCTTGACGATCTGGAAAAACGGCTTAACGCGTAACATGCATACAGTACGTGCATGACACGGAATGCAAGCGTCTTTGACGCTGGCATTCTAAATCCCCGGTATGGTTCCGCCCTGCCGGGGATTTTTCTTTTTAGCAGATAAAGACTGTAGCGGGATTATTGAAATAGTTTTATAATTAGAGCATCATTCATGGCACGCTTTCAGCGTGTGCCGTAACACATCAGGAGAATCTCATGCAGGACACTACCGCAGGACGTAAAAAGAACATCTCGATATCCGCAAAGCTGCTTGCGCTCATCGTTGCCATCGTTATCATAAGCTGTGCCACCGTTTCTATACTATGCCTTACGGTGTTTGACCGCAGTCAGATGCGGTATACGGAAGCCCAGCTCCGGCATACCGCCAACGGCGCCCAGCGCGTTTTTGAGGACTGGGCCGTGACGCTCAACGGCTATGCATCAATCAACTCCGTACGTTCTGACGTGATCCAAGCCATAGCGGACGGGGATGAAGAACTGCTTCAGTCCATTGTTGACCAGTGTGCGGAAACGCTCGACTATGAAATGATGGCCTTTACCGATGCAGACGGCAGGGTACTGCCGGGCGGTTCGGACGGTATTGACGAAGGCCTAAGCCTTGCCTCCACATATGCGGTAAAAACAGCACTCAACGGAAAAAGCTGCAACTCATTCGAACCGATCGCCAGCTCACCATATGCCGCAATATACGCATATCCGGTGCTTGACGACGGCGTTGTGATCGGCGCTTCTGTCTTTATCTATGATCTGACTACGGAAGATTTTGTAAGCCTCATGAAAGGCGGCTATGACGTGGAATGTACGCTGTACTGCCAGGACACCGTGGCAAAATCATCACTGCCGGCACATACACAGGGCCTGCGCCTCAATGATGCCGCCGCCGGTCAGGTGCTGAAAACCGGCAGCGTCTATAACACACGGCTTTCTATCGGCGATTCAGAATACTACGCCGAGTACTCTCCCATTAAAAACGATGACGGCACCATAACCGGCATGATGTTCATTGCCAGAAGCCTTGACGAAGTAAAAGGAATACGTACCGCGACCATTGCATTCGTCACGCCGGTCATCCTCGTGCTCGTGATTGTGCTCGTGCTGGCAGGCCTTATCTTTGTGCGCCGCCTGATGTGGCGTATCTCGAACGTGACAAAATCGCTTGAGGAAATGGCCACGGGCGAAGCCGACCTTACCAAACGTGTCAAGCTGCTGCTTGTAGATGAAATAGGCCGTCTCGTCATAAACTTCAACAATTTCTGCGACAAGCTGCACAAGATTATTGCGGAGACAAAACAGTCCAAGGAAAAGCTTACGGTTTCCGGTAAAGCCATGGCTGTCTCCGCGGAGGAGACAGCCGGCGCGATCACTCAGATCATCGCAAATATCAATGCGGTGTCAAACCAGATTTCCGCACAAACCCTCAGCGTCCAGCAGACGGCGGGCGCAGTGAACCAGATCTCCGCGAACATAGAATCTCTGAATCGTATGATAGAGGGACAGGCGTCTGGTGTGTCACAGGCATCTGCCGCCGTAGAGGAAATGATCGGCAATATTTCTTCGGTAAACAGTTCCGTGGAAAAAATGGCATTGTCATTCAATGAGCTTGAGCAGAACGCAAACACGGGCTTTGAGAAGCAGCAGAACGTAAACGAGCGGATTCTGCAGATCGAGACGCAGAGCCAGATGCTGCAGGAAGCGAACATAGCCATAGCGAGTATAGCTGAGCAGACAAACCTGCTTGCCATGAACGCAGCCATTGAAGCTGCCCATGCCGGAGAGGCGGGCAAAGGCTTTGCCGTCGTTGCAGACGAAATCCGCAAGCTGTCAGAAACTTCCTCCGCGCAGTCAAAGACGATCGGTGAGCAGCTGAACAAGATCAAGGAATCCATCGGCGAAGTGGTATCTGCCTCAGAAGAGTCCAGCAGATCATTCTCCATGGTATCTCAAAAGATACAGGAAACAGATCAGCTGGTGTCGCAGATAAAATCAGCCATGGAGGAGCAGAACCACGGTTCCCGGCAGATCAGCGAAGCACTGCGTGACATGACCGACAGCGCGCAGCAGGTGCGCAATGCGTCAGAAGAGATGGCGGACGGCAACCAGCTGATTCTTAAGGAGATTCAGCAGCTGCAGAATGAATCAACGGCAATGAAAGACAGCATGGCTGAAATGGAAACCGGCGCGCAAAGAATCAATGCTACGGGAAGCGAGCTCGGTAATATTGCCGCACAGGTTAAAAACGCCATTGATGCCATCGGCAGCCAGATAGACCTGTTCAAAGTCTAACGGCAGCAAGTATACAGTCTGCCGACCCGACCTTGGTCGGGACAAAATGGTGGCTCACACAGCGTCACCACAGGCTGCCGCCGCCCGCCCCTCCTGCAGTCCGCCGACCCGACCTTGGTCGGGACAAAATGGTGGCTCACACAGCGTCACCACAGGCTGCCGCCGCCCGCCCCTCCTGCAGTCTGCCGACCCGACCTTGGTCGGGACAAAATGGTGGCTCACACAACAACACCACAGGCTGCCGCCGCCCGCCCATCCTGCA
>Ga0256405_10007648_pt1 | contig 16039 bp, 15 predicted proteins | sample RumenRJG_02DNA_FD_189096 | JGI IMG/M metagenome (GOLD analysis project Ga0256405, IMG submission 189096) | Bovine rumen microbial communities from Lethbridge, Alberta, Canada - RJG_02 | ecosystem: Host-associated > Mammals > Digestive system > Stomach > Rumen | place: Canada: Alberta... | reverse complement strand
GGCCTGAACTTTCTGTTCAGGAGTATATTTCGCTTTTCTTCCCATAATAAAATCCCCCTTTGGTAAGAAGTGAGATTTTAAATATTTCTCGTGTCTACCTTAGGGGGATGATATCACATCACGATCCTTATTATCCGATGGAACCGGACATATCCAGTTTCAGCAGCTGATTGAGTTCTACGGCATACTCCATCGGCAGTTCTCTTGTGAACGGCTCGAGGAAGCCCATGATGATCATCTCGGTCGCCTGAGATTCACTGAGGCCTCTGGACATCAGGTAGAACAGTTCATCTTCCGAGATCTTGGAGACTTTTGCTTCATGTTCGATCACGGAGAGATGGTTTTCATTCGTATTCTTCGGAATGGTATCGCTCTTGGAGATATCATCGAGGATCAGCGTATCACATTCGATCTTTGCCTTGGAATAGTCGGCTTTCTTACCGAAACGGATCCAGTCACGGAAATTGGTGACACCGCCGTTCCGAGAGACGGACTTGGAGATGATCGAAGAGGAAGTGTGCGGTGCAAGATGGATCATCTTGGCGCCGGTATCCTGGATCTGTCCCTTGGAACCGACGGCGATGGAGATGCACAGACCATGTGCGTACTCCCCTGCCAGGATGCAGGCCGGATACTTCATGGAGATCCTGGATCCGATATTTCCGTCGATCCATTCCATCGTTCCGTTTTCTTCGACTCTGGCACGCTTGGTGACGAGGTTCAGCACGTTTCCGGACCAGTTCTGTACGGAGGAATAGCGGCATTTTGCGCCTTTTCCGACAAAGACTTCGACGACCGCTGCATGCATGGAATCTTTCGTATACTGCGGAGCCGTACATCCTTCTACGTAGGAACACTTCGCTCCGTCATCGACGATGATGATGGAACGTTCGAACTGTCCCATGGATTCCGAATTGATACGGAAATAGGACTGCAACGGCTTTTCCAGTTCGACTCCCTTCGGGACGTAGATGAAGCTTCCTCCCGACCAGACGGCACTGTTGAGGGCTGCGAGCTTGTTGTCGGAAGCCGGAACGATGGTCGCAAAGTATTTTCTGAACAGTTCCGGATATTCCTTCAATGCGCTGTCGATATCAAGGAAGATGACGCCTTTGTCCTGGACTTCCTTCAGCATATTGTGATAGACGGCTTCGGATTCGTATTGTGTCGTGACGCCTGCCAGGAACTTGCGTTCCGCTTCCGGGATACCCAGTTTCTCGAATGTATTCTTGACTTCTTCCGGAACGTCGTCCCAGCTCTTTTCAGTATCTTCCGATACCTTGCGGTAATAGGTAAAATCCTGGAAATCGATCTCGGAGAGATCCGGTCCCCATTCCTGCATCGGCATCTTTTCAAAGATATGGAATGCTTTCAGACGGAATTCCAGCATCCATTCCGGTTCGTTCTTATAGGCGGAGATCTTTCTGACGACTTCTTCCGTCAGGCCTTTTCCGGTATCGATGATCGATCTGACATCGTCGTGGAATCCGTACTTGTATTCATCCTGAGAATAGATCGCATCGTCTTTCGGTTTATTTGCGTTCATCCTTCTCCTCGCTTTCATCCAGAAGATCCTTCAGAGCGTTCCAGCCGATCGTAGCGCATTTGATGCGGTTTGCCTGACGGTAGACGTTCTTGAAGGCGACAGCTTCCTGAAGCCGTTCAGGATCGTATTCCTGATGGTCGATCATCTTCAGATATTCATCGATGATCTCCCTTGCTTCGGAGATTGTCTTTCCGATCACGAGATCGGTCATCATGGAAGTCGATGCCGTCGAGATCGTACAGGCGACACCGTCGAAACAGACATCTTTGATGATGCCGTTTTCCGTGTCCAGCTGAACGGTGATGTCATCGATACAGCTGTCCGAAGCCATATGCTTGGACAGATATCCCCCGTTCTTCAGAACGTGATTGTGCGGATATTGATAATGATCCATGATCAGGGCTCTGATAAAATCCGGATCATTGAAATAGTCTTTGTTTTCTGCCATATATCCTCCTAGAGAAAGACACCGATCGCCGTTTCCAGTGAGATCTTCGATGCCTCTTCCGTAAAACGGTCGACTTCTTCCTTCGTGTTGTAGAAATACAGAGATGCCCGTATCGTCTGATCCGTTCCGATCAGTTCATGAAGGATCTTTGCACAGTGATTTCCGGACCTCACAGCGATGTTTTTCGATGCGAGATATCCCGCTGCATCCTGCGCAAATACGCCCTTTACATTGAACGTGACAGGCCCTGAGAGGTTATCCGGATTGTAGATCTCAAGATTCTGTAGAGGAAGCATCTTTTCCATGAAATAGGCTCTCAGTTCCTTTTCGTAGCTGCAGATCTCATCCAGTCCGATGGACATCAGATATTCGGCGGCTGCACCCAGACCGATGACTCCTTCGATATTCGGAGTTCCGGCTTCGAAACGTTCCGGTGCATTCTTCAGGATGATACTTCCGTCATCGTCGAAACGGGCATTCATCCCGCCTCCCAGGAAGATCGGTTCCATATCCTTCAGATATTCGTATTTTCCATAGAGGACGCCGACTCCGTCCGGACCGCACATCTTATGGGCCGAGAAACACAGGAAATCGACATCGAGATCCTTCACATCGATCGGTCTGTGGCCGATCGCCTGAGCGGCATCGACGACGATCATTGCGCCGTGTCTGTGTGCGATCTCCGTGATCTCTCTGATCGGCTGTACCGATCCCAGGACATTGGTCTGATAAGCCAGAGAAACGACCTTGACGGTCTCATCGAACATATTTTCCAGAGAGTCCATCTTCACATTTCCCTGTTGATCCAAAGGAAGATAGCGGATATTGATCCCTTTTTCTTTCTTTAGACGGAACCATGGAAGCAGATTCGATGCGTGTTCCGCATGTGAAAGAAGGACAGTATCCCCTTCCTTCAGGATCATGCGTTCCAGTCCGAAGACGATCTGGTTCAAAGATGCGGTGATATTCGCGGTAAAGGCGACTTCTTTCGGTTCGCAATGGATCAGTCTGCCGATGATCTTTCGGGTATTCAGATAGGCCCGATCGGCTTTGACTGCCGTATCGTAGTCTCCACGCTCCACATTGCTGGTGTAATGAGAGTAGAAATCATTGATCGCACCGATCACCTGATCGGGTTTATAGGTCGTCGCACCGTTGTCGAAATAGATCAGGTCCGGATGATTGCGGATCATCGGGAAATCCTGACGTATCTTGTTTACATCAAACATGATTCCTCGATCTTCCTTTCCAGTTCATCCTTCAGAGCGGATCTGAGCTTCTCATCACTGATATAGTCCGTGATCGGCAAGAGATAGCCTTCCGAGATCAGCATCGTACACTGCTTCATATCAAGTCCGCGCGACATCATGTAGTAAAGATGGCTCTCATCGACCTTTCCGATACTCATCGCATGGGAAGCCTGTACATCGTTCTCATCAATCAGAAGTTCCGGAAGGATCGTCGCATTCTGGCCTTCTTCAAAAGCCAGTGCACGGGACGTCTGATGGCTCTGAGCTTTCTTGGCTCCCTTGTCGATCTTTCCGATCGCATCGATCATCAGTTTGCCGTTCTTCAGTACGACGGCATAATTGCGGATATTTCCGATACTGCGGCTGCCTCTGTTCTCCAGATTCATCCGGTATTCTTTCTTTGAATCGACCAGGCTGGCACTGCTTAACATCGCTTTGGATCCTCTGCCCAGAAGCTGAACATCCGTTTTCCGCTTTGTGGAAGCGCTGTTGCATTCGCCGTAGGCGACGGTCAGATCGCCGAGTCCTTCCACTTCATAGGATTCCTCTGCTTCAAGAGTCTCACGGGAATCGTTCCAGAACAGGACAGATGCCTGAACTCCTTCCGATACATGAGCGGTAATCTTCAGTTTCTCTGCTTTTGTAATGCGTACGAAAAGCTCACACGCTTCCTTCAGATCCAGATGCAGATCCGCTTCCGTGCAGTCGATCTCGTATTCCTGAAACCCGGGATTCGGGGTCAAAGTCATGGATTCAGTGATCTTCATCAAAACAGATCACCTTTCATCGTATCCTTGACGGCACAGGTCCCGATGGAGACCCGTTCATTGTTTTTTGCTTCGAAACGCGGTTCGATCCCGTATTCCTTATAGATCCAGTCGTAACCTTCAGAGTCGATCTTCTCATAAAGATCGCGTCCGCCGCTGGCTACGATCCTTCCGTCTACCAGCACATGTGTGTATTCCGGCTGTACATATTCCAGGAACCTCTCATAATGGGAGACGATGATCAGAGACATGCTGTTTTCTTTGCGGATCCGGTTGATCGCATCGGCGACCAGTTTGATCGCATCGACGTCCAGACCGCTGTCGATCTCGTCCAGCATCGCCAGAGACGGTTTCAGCATCTCCATCTGGATGATCTCGTTCCTCTTCTTTTCTCCGCCGGAGAAGCCTTCATTGAGGAAACGGTGTGCCAGATCTTCGGACAGCTGCATATCGGCGATGGCCTTATCCATCGATTTGATGAATTCAAATAACGATACCGGACGTTCCCTGCGGACGTTCATTGCCGCTCTTAAGAAATCGCTGTTGGTGACACCGGGGATCTCCTGCGGATACTGCATCCCTAAAAAGATCCCGGCGATACTTCTTTCATTTACCGGCATGGAAAGGATGTCCTTTCCGTCATATATGATACTTCCCTGTGTGACCGTAAAACGCGGATCGCCCATGATCGCCGCAAGCAGTGTGGACTTTCCGTTTCCGTTGGGTCCCATCAGGACATGGGAACTTCCTTCTTCGACCTCCAGATCGATCCCTTTTATGATCTCTTTGTCTTCCGCACTGACGTGCAGATCTTTTATCATCAGATTTTTCATAGTCAATCTCCTATGCCGAATCCATTATAACCTTTTCAAAAACGAAATGCAGATTTACTATTCCCGCTGTCTGAACTTTTTCTGAATTATGAGTATAAAAATTGTATTATATTCTTTGTGAATATATAATATTTAAATGTTTGGAGGTTTTTTATGAACACAAAAGAACTGTTAAAAAAATACTGGTTCGTCTGTGTCGTAGCGATCGCATTACTGGCGTTCATCGGATATTATGCGGCTGATTCCTACAAAAACAGAGAGATCACCGTTTCCAGCCGTCAGATCGACGGCAAATATGTCGCCTACACGATCGATGACGATCCGGTATACGCAGACGATCTCTATGATTCTCTGTTCAAGTATCAGAACACCGGAGCTTCTCAGGCGATGGTCGCATATGAAAGAGACGTATTCAATGCAGCCTATGAAACGACGGAAGATATGAAGAATACGGCTGCCGTCAGTGCATCCAATGCCCTGAATTCCTACTCCAAGGAATACCTCGATTCCTATCTGAGATCTGTCGGTTACAGCAACGGATTCGACGATCTCACGGATTACTACATCGATTCCCTGAAGCAGGAAAAGCTCGTCAAGGAATATATCCTCAAGGATCCTGATACCTACCTTACCCCGCAGCTTGGCACCAACGGCAGACTGATCTACCACATCCTGGTCAAGTGCGAAACGGTCGAAGTCACGGATGAAGAAGGAAACGTCATCGGCTACGAAGCAGCTCCGACTGAGGAACAGGAACAGAAGATCCATCAGATCCAGGACCTGATCAATGAAGGAACGACTCCGTTTGAATACATTGCCTATCAGTATTCCGAAGACAGCTCCAGAAATCATGGCGGTTATATCGGTCTGATCAACGAGGAAAACAGAGGAAACTATTATGATGTCTTCTCCGAAGCGGCAATGAAACTGAATGAAGACGAGATCTCGGATATCGTTGTCTCTCAGGCAGGCTATCATATCCTTTGGAATGCGGGTATGACTCCGGAAAAGATCCTTGACGATTTCTACTTCCTGTCTTCTCTGGAAAGCTCAAACCGTCTTCTGACTCTGAATGCGGTCATGGATAAAGGAGAAGAACTCGGATTTGCGATCGTCTCTCCGGAACTGAAAGAATACTACGAATCACTGACAGAAAGCGAGGGAGAATAAGATGAAAAAGATCATTACATTAGCACTTTCCCTGTTCCTTCTGTGTGCCTGCAGTTCCGCAGGTTATTCCGAAGTCTCCGATAAGGACGAAGCGCTCTACACAGGCCCGAACGGTATCGCCTTCACGAGATCCGATCTGTACAAGACGATGAAGAGTTCTTCCGTCGATACGATCTCCCAGGTCATACTGAAAGATATCGCAACCCACTATGATTCCATCGATTTCGATGAGATGAAGAAGCAGGCCGAAGAAGATCTGGAATTCTACAAATCCATCGGATACGAATCCTATCTGATCCAGAGCTACGGTTCCCTGGAAGCCTACATCGATCTCTACATCTCCAGCACGACTGTCCTGGAACTGTCCAAGATCTACGTCGAAGAGAACTTCGATACCATGGTCAGCGAGAATTCACCGGTCAAGATGCAGGTCGCATCCTTCTCTACGGAAGAAGATGCCCAGAAATGTATCGATGCATTCAATTCCGGATCGACCTTCGATATGGCTGCCGTCAACAATAACAGCGCGAATGCTCCGGAAAGCATGATCTATCTGGATACCGATCTCTCCCTGGATTATGAAGTCAAGGAATACGTCAACGAGACCAACGGCATCGGCATCTCCACGATCATTCCTCATACTACGTCTTCGACCGGAACTGACGGTCAGACCGTTGAAACGATGACTTACTACGTCGTCAATATCGAAAGCAGAAATGTCGAAGATTTCCACGATGAATTCGTTGAGACCATGGCATACTCCGTCGATACGGATACGACAACGGAATACTTCTTCAAGAAGCACAACATCAAATTCTACGATCAGGATCTTTACAAGCTGATGAGTGAAGAATATGAGGTGCTCCGCTGATGTGCGTCTTTTGTGAGATCGTCAAGGGAAACATCCCTTCCGCAAAAGTCTACGAAGACGATGATGTCCTGGCTATCCTGGACATCTCCCAGACCACCAAGGGTCATACCCTGGTGATGCCGAAAAAGCATTATGAAACTTTCCTGGATATGCCGGAAGAGGAATTTGCCTCTTTAATGAAGATCGTCCGGAACCTCGCAGGACAGATCACAAAGAACCTGCATGCCAACGGCTGCAACATCCTGATCAATACGAAGGAAGCTGCCGGCCAGACCGTCATGCATACGCATGTCCATATCATCCCGCGTTACGACGCGAATGATACGATCGAGATCAGTTTCAAGGAAAACAAGCTGGATCTGAGTGAAGTTCTCGAAGAGATCAAGGGATAATTAAAACAGGACTCATGAAGTCCTGTTTTTTTATGTTACGGTCTGATCTGGATCCGTTCGATATGAACGGGTCTTTTCGTTTCTTCATCGAAATCGATGATGACTCCGCAGAAGATCGCATCCCCTTCCGCAATCGTGTATGAGGTACATTCCTGATGGATCACCGATTCGATCGTTTCTTTGATATCCCTGCCGATGATGGAATCATAGGTCCCGCACATCCCGGCATCGGTCAGAAAGGCACAGTCATGGATGATAGCCTCATCTGCCGTCTGGACATGCGTATGTGTGCCGATGACAACTCCGGTATACTTGTGGAAGTATTCCAGGAAAAGACGCTTCTCAGCCGTCGTTTCCGCATGCAGATCGACGAAATAGAAATCGGGATGAAGATCCTTCGTTTCATCCAATACGATCTGGAAGGATTCAAACGGGTCCAGAGAAGCTTCTCCGATCAGGACCTTTCCCAGGATATTCGTCAGACAGAAACGGATGCCTTTGCATTCGATGATTTTGTAATAGTTGTCTGTCGTCCGTTTTACATGATTGTACGGAACGACCAGACGGTCCATCTCAGAGAGATGTTCGACGATCTCGCCCTTGGAATAGGTATGATTCCCCATCGTGATATAGTCGATCCCTTCCTCGATGAATCTGCGGTAGATCCTGGAAGTGATCCCCTTTCCGTGAGCGGAGTTCTCTCCATTGGCGATGACCAGATCGACCTGATATTCCGCCTTCAGAGAATATAAAAGCGAAGAGACGATGTCTCTTCCGCTTTTTCCTACAATGTCACCTATAAATAGGATCCTCATTATTTTGCAGTCTCGCTTGCGCGTGTTTCGCGTATGACGGTAACTTTGATCTGACCAGGATAAGTCAGTTCATTTTCGATTCTGTCTTTGATCTCTCTTGCCAGCATCGTGCACTTCGCATCGTTGACCTTTTCCGGTACGACCATGACACGGACTTCACGTCCTGCCTGAATGGCATATGCCTTGTCGACTCCGTCAAAGTCATTGGCGATCTTTTCGAGAGATTCCAGACGGTTGATGTAGTTTTCGATACCTTCGTATCTTGCACCAGGTCTCGCTGCAGACAGCGTATCGGCAGCAGCGACCAGGATGGAGATCAGGTTGTCAGCCGGAACATCACCGTGGTGAGATTCGATGGCGTTGATGACTTCTTTTCTTTCTCCGTATTTCTTGGCGATCTTTGCGCCGAGTTCGACGTGGGTCCCTTCCTGTTCGAAGTCGACCGCTTTACCAATGTCATGAAGCAGACCGGCACGTTTTGCCAGATTCTGATTCAGACCGAGTTCGGCAGCCATGACTCCCGCAAAGGAAGCAACTTCGATGGAATGTTCCAGACCGTTCTGACCGTAGGAATATCTGTATCTCATACGACCGATCAGCTTGACGAGTTCCTTGTCCATCCTGCCGATCTGAAGCTTGAAGCAAGCATCTTCACCGAACTGCTGGATCTTCTCATCCATCTGTTTTCTCGTCTTTTCTACGACATCTTCGATCCTGCCCGGCTGGATACGTCCGTCACGGATCAGGGTCTCCAGAGCCTGTCTTGCGACTTCTCTGCGGATCGGATCGAAACAGGAAACAGTGATCGCTTCCGGTGTATCATCGATGATCAGGTCGACGCCGGTCGCCTGTTCGATGGCACGGATGTTACGGCCTTCTCTGCCGATGATCCTGCCCTTCATCTCTTCCGAAGGAAGTGTTACGACAGATACGGTACGGTCCAGTGTCTCATCCTGAGAATACCTCTGGATCGCCGTAGCGATGATCTCTCTGGCATTCTGCTGAGCCTTGTCCTTTGCCTCTTCTTCCTGTTCACGGATATAGGCGGCAACTTCATCGGACATCTTGGATTCGACCACATCCATCAGTTCTTTGCGTGCTTCGTCCTCACTCATGTTGGAAACACGTTCCAAAAGTGCAATCTGTCCGTCGATCCGGGATTGCAGGTCTTCTTCCATTTTATTAAGTTGTGCTTGTTTGTCTTCGGCTTTTCTAAGCTTGTCGTCTAACTGACGTTCTTTCTTCGTCAAGTTCTCATCACGGAAATTCAGGGAATCCTCTCTTCTCTGAAGCTTGGATTCCTGATCTAAGATCTCACTCTTCTTTTCCTTGATCTCCTTTTCAGCCTGCAGTTTCAGATCGTAAGCCTGTGTCTTACCGTCCAAAACAGCCTGCTTCACAGTGTTCTTTGCCTGACTGTTTGCCTCATCTAAGACCTTTTGCGCCTCTTTCTTGGCATTTCTTCCGATCGCGGAGTTGATGATGAATACCAAGGCGGCACCAAGGGCCAAACCCAATAAAATGGAAAGTACATCTAACTTCATATCCATACCTCCATTTTGAATTACTACTGGAAAAATATCCTTCCAAATTATAATATAAAACTTACATTTTCTCAATATGAAAAGACACCGACTAATCGGTGTCTTTCTTATACATGCGTTCTTTGATCTCTTCGGTGATCTTCTGATCGATGTCCGGGTTCTGTGTCAGATAAGCCCTGACTGCTTCCGTACCCTGTCCGATCTTCTCTCCGTTATAGGCATACCAGGAGCCCGATTTCTCAATGATCCCCATCTCGACGCCCATATTGATGACTTCCGACAGATGCGAGATGCCTTCGCCGTAGTAGATCTCGACCTGGCAGGTCTTGAACGGCGGAGCGACCTTGTTTTTGGCGACCTTGACATTCACCTTGTTTCCGATGACTTCCTGTCCGCTCTTGATCGCTTCGGATTTCCTTACTTCCAGACGGATCGATGCGTAGAATTTCAGAGCTCTTCCTCCGGTCGTCGTCTCCGGATTTCCGAACATGACTCCCACTTTCTCTCTGAGCTGGTTGATGAAGATCGTCGTACAGCCGTTCGCATTCATTGCACCGGCCAGTTTCCTCATCGCCTTGGACATCAGTCTCGCATGGAGACCGATATTGGAATCCCCCATCTCACCGTCGAGTTCTGCCTGCGGAACGAGTGCTGCGACGGAGTCGACGACGATCAGATCGATCGCACCGGAACGGATCAGGACTTCCGCGATCTCCAGAGCCTGTTCACCGGAATCCGGCTGAGACAGGATCAGTTCATCGACATCGACGCCCAGTGCTTTCGCATAACGCGGATCGATCGCGTGTTCAGCATCGATGAAAGCAGCTTTTCCGCCGCCTTTCTGGCATTCGGCGATACACTGCAAAGCCAGAGTCGTCTTTCCTGAAGATTCCGGACCGTAGATCTCGATGATCCTTCCTCTCGGCAGACCGCCGACACCTAAGGCGTGGTCGATCGCCAGTGAACCGGTAGAGATCGTATCGACATCGACGAAACTGTGTTCTCCCAGTTTCATGACGGAACCTTTTCCGTATTGTTTTTCAATGGTCTTCAGGGCTTCGTTGAGAAGCTGTTCCTTTTTTTCGGCAGACAGCTCCGTAGTTTCTTCTTTCTTGGCCATAAATAGTTCCTCCTAATATATTATTCGGAAATGAATCGCCATTTCCTAGATCGATTCGAAGATATAATCCTTGACCTGCAGGAAATAGGAATAACCGCCGGCTACCGAAATGAAGGATGTGAACCAGATCAGGATCTCATCGACCGGCAGGAACCACAGTTCAAATGGCAGGTTGTTCAGCAGGATCAGGATGATCGTGACCATCTGCAGGACCGTCTTCAGTTTTCCCAGGATGCCCGCAGAAACGACGACACCTCTCTGTGCGGCGATCATACGGCATCCGTCAACGATGATATCTCGTAAGATCATCAGCAGACAGCAGACCAGCGGGATCATATGCTTGTAGCAGAGGATGATCAGCATCGTATTGACCAGGAGCTTATCGGCGATCGGATCGGCGAACTTGCCGAAAGTCGTGATCAGGTTCCTGCTTCTGGCGATATTGCCGTCAAGATAATCCGTAAAGGATGCGACAGCGAAGATCACGAGTACGATCAGATTGAGATAAGACAGGGTCACATGACCGAAACTGAAATATCCGAAGCTGATCCCGACGCTCTCATAAGGAAAAAGCCACACGAGGCAAAGCAGCGGGACCAGAAATATGCGGAACAATGTAAGTTTATTAGGTAAATTCATAAATCCATTCTACCACACTTCGATAACACTTCTAATTATACTTAAACATGAATAAAATTCAAGTAATGTGCCATAAACAAAAAGACCTTGCGGTCTTTCCTTGAAAATAGTATCGAATAAGCCATGTTCTGTACTGGACAATCATTTATCTGCACAATGGCCCCGCAAATCGCTTCGGTTCGCTATTGCAGGTTCCCCTACCAAATTTGGGTTTCTCGCTTATGGGGTTTATCACGTTCCACCTGTACATTTCTGTACAGCTCGTCTCTTTGACACTTTTACAGGCTGTTTCCATGGATCTCTCTTTAGGAAACACACCAGCCGTCAGCCGAAACTGCCCAAGCTTATCGTTTCACTTGGCATAAACACTACATCCGTCACAGGATGTGCGAGCATGGACTTTCCTCTGAATTCTCAGCGATTGTCTGGATACTATTTGTTCTTATAAACCTGTTCTTCCAGTCGGGAGATCCTCTTGAGGATATCGACAGAACTGTAGGAAGTTGTATTGGACAGATCGAAGGCCATCTTTCTTCCTTCGAGTTCGACGTTCTTTTCCGTCAGTGCCTTTACCTGAGACTGCAGGGTCGCAACCGTATCGAGGAGCTGCTGAATGTTCTCCTCCATGATCTGGTAGTCTTCCAGGACGCTGTCGAGGAACAGATCGACTTCCGCAGGGGCATAGCCTTTGAAATCTACATTGAATTCCTTGTTCAGGATCTCTTCCGGTGTTAAATTCAATTTTTTCATAACTGTCTCCAAAATAAATGATAAACCAAAAAAATAACACAATCAAGTGGACTGGCATTTACGATTGAGACTATTATATAATATTGCTTAGGTGAAAAGATGAAGTATCCTAACAGCAACAAGGAGTATGTAAGACCGAAGGTCTCTGCAGCCAACCGAGGGATGTCTCTCGAGGATGACATCAACACCACGAACCGGTATTATCTCACCAATGATATCGCCGTCATCCACAAGAAGCCGACTCCGATCACCATCGTGAAAGTCGACTATCCGAAACGGAGCGCCGCCAAGATCACCGAGGCTTACTTCAAAATCGCTTCAACGACCGATTATAACGGCATATACAAGGGGAAATACATCGACTTTGAAGCGAAGGAGTGTGAATCGAAGACATCGTTTCCCTTCTCATCCATTCACCAGCATCAGATCAAACATCTTTCTGATGTCACCAGACACGGGGCAATAGCCTTTATTGTATTAAGGATGACTTATTATAATAAAGACTTTCTAATTAAAGCTGAAGATTTTTTGACTTTCTATAATTCAGGCAGAAGAAAATCGCTTTCCTATGCCTGGATCCTCGAAAACGGGCACGAAATAGGATCATCCTATTATCGTCCCTGCGATTATCTTGAAACAGTTAAGAACATTTTTGAATTCTAGGGAGATTTTATGGCAAAGAAACAGAGAATAAAACGGAAAGCCAGTACACTTGATGTCTGGGCAGCGATCGTATCTGTCGTGACGGTCCTCGCTCTGATCGGCGTGATCGTCGGGATCGGAGTGATCTTCGTCATGCTTCAGAACAAGCCGACGCTGAATGTCGCCGACTTTGATCAGGCGGAATCCTCTGTCATCTATGATTCTCAGGGCGAAGAGATCGCCAACCTCGGAACGGTCATCCGCCAGAACGTCGAATTCGAAGAGATCCCGAACTGTGTCGTCGATGCCTTCGTTGCCGTAGAAGACTCCCGATTCTTCGAGCACAACGGTTTCGACCTTCCTCGTTTCACAAAGGCGTTCCTCGAAAACATCCGTACGATGTCCTTCGGTCAGGGCGGATCCACCTTTACGATGCAGCTGGTGAAGAATACGTATTTCACCAATGATGAGACCGGAGAAGAAGCTGCCAGGAGCGGTGCCAGAGGTATCCGCCGTAAGGTCCAGGAGATCGCTCTGGCGATGGAACTGGAAAAAGCGAAATCCAAACAGGATATCTTTGAGTCCTATCTGAATAAACTGAATTTCGGCGGTGCCAACATTCGAGGCATCCAGAAAGCGGCACAGTATTATTTCGGAAAAGATATCTCCGAATGCGGACTGGTCGAAGGTGCCCTTCTCGCCGGCGTCATCAATGCGCCTAGCTTATATAACCCGTTCTACAATCTGGAAGAATCCCAGGAACGTACCCTGGAAGTCCTCTACCAGATGAAGAACCACGGATATATCACACAGCAGGAATATGAACTGGCGAAATCCGTCAGGATCGAAGATCTGCTGAACGATCCGTACTCTTCCAGAAGAGAGGGCGAAGGCATTCCTTATCAGGCCTATATCGATGCCGTCGTATCGGAAGTCATCTCCATGACGGGACTTGATCCGTATTCCACGACGATGCATATCTATACCTACATGAACAGAGGCATCCAGGATCAGATGGACAGGATCCAGGCCGGAGACATGGAAGGATATCTCGAATATCCTGACCCATATCTGGAATGCGCATCCATCTGTATCAAGAACTCCACCGGAGAGATCGTCGGCATCCTGGGCGGAAGAAACTACGCAGGCGGCGGTCAGCTGTTGCTGAACCATGCGACCGAGCAGTACAAACAGCCGGGCTCCTCGATCAAACCGATCCTGGACTATGCCCTCGCCTTCGAAAATCTCGGCTGGGCGACAGACCACGTTCTGACAGACCGTCCGATGTGGCTCGATTCCACGAACCAGATCCTGGTCTATAACGATTCCGGCACCTATGTCGGCGATGTCACCCTGTCACAGGCCCTCGGTCAGTCGATCAATACCTGCGCGATCCAGACCCTGCAGGAAGTCCTGAATACAAAGAAATACGAATATGTCGTAAACTATGCGCAGTCACTCGGTTACGACTTCAATCTGGATGACTTCAACGTCCAGTATGCGGTCGGCGGTTCGACCTGCGAAGTCACGCCGATGCAGCACGCCGGTGCCTATGCGGGTATCATGAACTACGGTGTCTACCATACCCCGCATACGATCGAACGGATCGAATTCACCAACGGAAAATCACCGATCACACCGGTCTATGAATCGACTCAGGTCTTATCGGAAGCAGCTTCCTATCTGACTGCAGAACTGATGAGGATGAATGTCGAGAACTACGGAGGTACCTACACCTACGTCAAGAACGGCGACTACACCGTCTACGGCAAGACCGGTACGACCGACTACGGAACTTCCGGTTCCCAGTTCGGTATCCCTTCCGGAGCGATCAAAGACGGCTGGCTGGTCGCAGCGACAAGCGAATATACGACAGCGACCTGGGTCGGCTATGAAAAGGCAGTCCTCGGTCAGCAGTCCTACATCACGCAGGATTTCTACTACAGCGAAAGACCTCAAGGCAAGATCGCTCATCTGATCCTCGATGCGACCGTCGAATACGGAGACAACGCACCGAGAAAGCTGGAACGTCCTGCCGGTGTCACGAGTATCACTCACGTTATCGGAACCTGGCCTTATGCGGCATATACCGAGGATATGGATCCTTCTCTGAGGACAACCGGTCAGATCAAATCCGACAGTGTGAAGCTGGTCTCCCTGGCGGCACCTACCGTAGCGAATCTGGACAAATTCAGCGTCGAGCTCGACGGATACAAGCTCAAGATCAAATGGAGCGAATATCCTGACAAATCCAAACTGGAAGAATCCAGCGGAGTCAAGGACATCTCATTGAAGAACGCGGACGGAAGCGTCATCGTAGCCGCAAGCGGAACCAACCTCTTCGACTACTCCAAGCTCTACGGTCCGATCAAATACGTCGCCGATATCACGGTCGAAGGCAGAAATGAAAAGAAAGACCGTGTCTCCATCAGCCAGAACGAATACAGTGCAACACTGAATCTGAGTCCGGGAGATAAGGTTACGGTCGAAGGCTACTACGCATATGATAAAGGCAGTTTCACTTCCAATAAGGAAAAGAAATCCATCATCGCGACCGACACTCTGACCTTCCCGAAAGCTACCGCATCCAAAGAGACTGTCAAGATATGGTGTGACAACTACGATTACGTCAAGTTCGAGACGAAGACTGACGATGAAAGAGCCGGAACCTTCACGATCGTCGATTCCGACGGAAAACGCTATGATGCGGAAGCAACTGTCAAAGTCGAAAGCAACATCACCTTCACGATCACATATTACGAGGAAGGTGATCACTGGTGTAAAATCAAAGTAGCTTCTTCCGATTCTTCAATTGTATTATCGGCAGGTACAGATGATAGTAATTCACTTGACCATTGGGATTACCCAAAAGAGGAAGATCTGCCTTCTGGAATATCCATTACACTACAAGATAATGGACAATTACGGATCAGTCTTGGACAAGATGCAGAAGAGTGTTCGTTCACAGTAACAGCATACGCCACCAAAGGCAATGCTCATGATTCAAAAACTATAATTGTTGAGCAGGTCGATGACAAATTAACGATTCGGGCTCAATAGTCTGTGGTACGCAAAAGATACGGGTCGATCCCGTGTCTTTTTATATTCAAATAAAAACAGATCTCTGAGGTGAACCCTCAAAGTTGGACTTAATAATTCAATTGTAGCTGAGATAAGGATTGCTGCCTGTAAGCCAAAGGCGACAGTCCTTTTCTTTTGATGTTGATCCTTTCCGTATTGTAGTAGACGATA
>Ga0256405_10007647_pt1 | contig 16042 bp, 12 predicted proteins | sample RumenRJG_02DNA_FD_189096 | JGI IMG/M metagenome (GOLD analysis project Ga0256405, IMG submission 189096) | Bovine rumen microbial communities from Lethbridge, Alberta, Canada - RJG_02 | ecosystem: Host-associated > Mammals > Digestive system > Stomach > Rumen | place: Canada: Alberta... | reverse complement strand
ATCCAAAGTAGGAGTGGCTTTTGGAGTTGGAGAAAACAAAAGCGAAAAAGTGCTTGGTGGAGCTGCTGGAGGAGCAGGAATTGAACCTGTTTCAATGGTTGTTATAACAAAAGGAGTAAGTGGAATCGAGGGAATAAGAAACATAAATCTGACTGAAGGAAATGAAGTCAACAAAGCCATTTCCGATTTGGGATTAATAATCGGAGACCTCATCAAAACATTTGTAGGTTCTAGGGGAGGAATGGAATCTCCTGCAGAAGAGGAAACCGTCATAAATGTTGATGATATTCAAAATGGAGAATATACAGAAGAAGCTAAAGAAACTGCTGAAGAAGTCAAATCTATAATTATTGAAGATGATGAATAAATAATGAAAAATCAAGACTCTTGAAAACAAACCCCAAACAGTTCCAGATAAAAAAATAATAATTAGAGGCCAATGAATGAATTTTGCACTGTTTTTAATATTATTGATCGCCTTAATTATTATTTTGATTTCTATCATTTTATATAATGGATTAAAAATCGAATTATTTTCTAAAAAAGAAAAATCTAACTTTGAAATTGAATTTAAAGCCAGCATATTGAATATATCTATTTTTAAAAGACAATACCCCTCTCATGAAGACAAGGCATTGGAAACTGAAGAGGAGAATTCCGTAAATGATGAAGAATCTCTGGAAGCAAATGATGAAGAATCTTTGGAAGATTCTCAAGAGGATAAAAGCTTGAGGGAAAAATTCAATGAGTTCAAACCACTTTTAAATGATTTGAAAAATTCAAAACATGAAATAAAAGAATTTTTAATGTCCGTATTTAAAGATACTGATTTCAAGGAACTTGACGGATATTTGAAACTGGGGCTTGGCGACTATGCCAAGACTGCAAGGATAATGGGATGGATCTGGTCATTCAATGCAATTGCAAATACATTCGGCGAGCCTCTGCATCTTAAAGGAGAAGCCACATTTACTGAAGAAGTCATTGATTTCGACATTCATGCAATCATTAAACTCAACTTATTGCTTTTAATATTCCATGCATTGAAGCTGGTTTCCCATAAGAATGTCCGAACCTTGATAAGAAACAGCATTTCTTATTTTAAAGGAGATAAAAGTGATAAGAAATTTGAAAAGAAAGAAAATTCCAGACCACAACCTCAATAGAAATAAAAAAAATAAAATAAACCATGGAAAAAACTTAAAAATAAAAAAACAAGCACGACTGATGATAATATGAAGGGAATGACAATATTAAACAGCATAAGATATGCAGACACTATTGAATTTAGCGAAGCCATTCCAATAGAAGATGAAGCATTATATATCGTATTTAGGACAAAAACCATTTCAATTCCCATAAAATCATCCAAAAAATCAGAAACCCGAATAAAAACCATTGAAAAGATGATAAAACGGAAAAAAATAAAATTCTCCTCAAGCAATGTGTCTGTAGAACCGATAGCTTATATTGTAAAGCTTAAACTTAATAAAAAGACATCCAGATACCTCATGTCACCACTGAATGATGAACATGCAGAATATGTGAAAAAGAATAAAAAGGAAATACTAACCGAATTTTTAGGCCGTCAGGGAATTCCTGCTGAGAAATACAAGTTTGAATACATCTAAACCTTCTCGAAACAAAGAAAGAATATCTGATACTGCAGAGTAAGAAAAATCCATGCAGAAAATTTAAAACTCACTTAGGCATTGGAATATTCTCTTCAGCAATTGCCACATCAACCAGATATGCACCATCTTTCAAGGATTCTTCAATAGCAGCCATCAAGTCTTCCCTGCTTTTAACAGACATTGCTCCAATGTCATAGGCTTCAGCTATTTTTACAAAATCAGGATTCTTCAAGTCGACCTGATACCTGTCAAAATCATAGATTGTCTCTTCCCATTGGCGGATAACACCCAATTGGGAATTATTGAGTACGAAAATGCTGATATTCAAATCGTACTCCCTTATGGTAGCCAGTTCCTGAATAACCATCTGGACATCACCGTCTCCACAGACAACAACCACCTTCTCATCACCATGGGCAAAAGACACCCCTAAAGATCCGCAAAGGGAATAACCCATTGGAGCAAATCCTCCTGAGAAAAGGAACTTGCCAAAACAGTCATTATGTGAAAGCAGACTGCTCCAAGTCGTATGAGTTCCAGCATCAGCTAGAAAATAACTTCCCTTGAAGGCTTCAAATATCTTATTGATAACATATTGGGGCTTTAAAGGATTGTAGTTCTCCTCCACCTCATCAATTCCTTCAATATGAAGAGGAGTGAAGTGGGAATAGATCTCATCAATCCAGGAATCATCGGTTGAATAGGCGGATAGCTCATCAAGTGATAAAAGCAGATCAAGGAAATTGGAGACGTTCTGATGAATATTTATCCCACCTTTAAGACAGTCCGCATCTATATTTACATGGATGATCTTGTCTTGAACAAGGCTGAAATCACAGGCCGCAATTGTTCTCTCAGACAACTTAGCTCCCAATACCAAAATCAAATCAGCCTCTTCATATGCATAATTTGAAAGCGATGTTCCCCTGAGGCCAACCAACCCAAGATTGAATTTATCATCCTCGCTTATCACTCCCTTGGAGTGGTAAGTTGTAGCAATTGGAATATGTGTTTTACTCACAAAGTCCTTTAATTTATCACATGCTTTAGCCCAAACTATGCCATTTCCTGCAATGATTAATGGTTTTTTTGAATTGATTATCTTATTAAGGCACAAGTTTATGATGAATCCTATATCGGAAGAATTATTTAATGACAAATCATCAAAATGTGGATTGAACAAATCATTTCCATGTCTGTTTTCAAGATAATCCAAATCCTCGAAATCAACTTCCTGAAGCAGGACATCCTTTGAAAGATTTATATGAACCGGACCCTTTGGATTTTTATGAAGAATTTCCAATGACTGGGCCAGATTTAAAATAGCCTCATCGCTATTTGAAGGATGAAAACTTTTGAAGCTTATATTTTCAAAGACTCCATTTAAAGGAATTGTCTGAAAGAAATCCGTATCCTTTTGGGAGTAGTCATTATCTCCAGTAATGACCAGAACAGGTACAGAATCCTTGAAGGCTGTTGCAACTCCCATTACCAGATTCATAGCTCCCGGACCTGCAGTTGAGATGCATACTCCATATTCGCCTGAAGAGCGTGCATAAGCATCACTAGCATGTGCTGCAGCCTGTTCATGCCGAGTCAGTATGTGTTCAATTGAAGAGTCCTTCAATGCCTTATAGAATGGGAGTATCTGCTCGCCGGGATGGCCGAAAATATGTTTAACACCATCTTCTTCAAGCATTTTAACTAAGATTTCAGCTGTGTTCATTTTATCAAAAAACCATAATATGATTAAAAAAATAAGATTAATAAAAAATTGTTAATAAAAATTGCATATGGCAACTCAAGCCATCTAAGTAAATCTAGAAACCAATGAATACATAAGTGCTCCATCAACCAAGAAAATGCACAAGCACTCCATCAACCGAGCAAATACAAGAGGTCAATGATTATTACATGGAGCCTCTTCCTCATATCCGCAAATCTACAATTCATCCCTGATTAGAAAGTCAATAAAGGCAATGACATTCCAGTAGTTGAACGTGAGTAGTGGGAACCGGAATTATTATAATTAAGATCATCAGTGGAATTTACCAGCACACTGGCTTGCAGACTTTTATAAACCCTTATAAGAATGTCTGAATTAGTGGAGGTTATCAGAATCTGATTATGTGACCTCTTATCATCCACAAATATTCCATAATTGTCCAAATCATCATTTCTATATAATATGACTCCGCTTTCATTGACTTTTTGATGGCCCAGGGCATTTAATTTGATTCTTTCCATTTTCAAATTGCCTTGAGAGAAGGTTATGTTATTTTCAGTATTGAAACTTGTAATGTTTAAATTATGTTCATAATCGGAATAATACTCAATGCCCAGATTATCAACATAATCCGAAGATTTATCGGTTACAGGAACCTCTGCTGTACAGGATTGAGTTAGATTGATCCTTTCATAGGACAAATGTATTGCCGGCTCGAAAATTGAGTATGATCCAATGCATATTAAAGCAAATACAGCAATTATCAGAATAGCTTTTAATTTGTTATTCATATAATCCACCTTTTAACTAATTATAGGTTTGTTTTACTTATTTATAAATTATTTGTATAAAATGGCCTTTTTTTAGACAAATAAATTAAGAATTTCAGTTAAAACTGAATTTTTATAAAAATAACTGACAGAGCCATAGGAATGAAACAAAGCTGAGAATAGATTAAAAAAAAAAGAAGTTAAAAAAAGAAATGCAAAAGATTAAAAAATACAGAAACAAAATTAAAAAAAGAAATGCAAAAGATTAAAAAATACAGAAGCAAAATTAAAAAAAAGAAATGCAAAAGATTAAAAAATACAGAAACAATTTTAAAAAAAGAAATGTGAAAAGAAGTTTTAAAAATAAAAAAGGAATTAGACAAGAATCAATCATCTAAGTTGAATACAGAATCGGCTCCTTTTGCCTCGTAATCATAATAATTATCCTCTTCACCACCATCATTCCGTTTATTTGAAGACTTTGGCTTGCTGTTCTGCTTTTTGGATTTAGGCTTTGGAGGAACATAATCATCCAAGAGGGATTCATAACCCTCATCGCCGAATATTCCATCATCAAAGAAATCATCAGTGAAATCCTCGTAATCAATCTCTTCTGTTTTAGGTTCCTTTTTAATTTTATTGATCTTTTTAGAAGTATTGGTTTTAGATTTCCTTTTAGGTTTTGGTTTTTCCCCTTCTTCATCCAAATCCAATGATTTTTTAAACCTGTGCTCTTTTTTAGGATTTTCATCCAAATCAACAACATCAACATCAGTTATTCGAGCAAGCTCTTCATCTGAGATTTCCCTCGGCCTTTCAACTTCTATGAAGTCGAAGTCATCATCATAGTCTCCACCATCAATATCATCATTCAAACTATCTATGAGATAATCAAGATCATCCTCTTCGCTGGATTTTGAATTTTTAGAGCTTGAAACAGATTTTTTGTTTTCATTTTCCAGTTTTGCTTCACGCTCTTCAACTGAATCGAATTCGCTTGATGATAAATCCACATTCCTTAAAACATTCTTATCGTTATCCTTGGAACGTCCTAATTTAAAAGGGCCTAAAAAGCTGCCGTTTTTGTCAAAGAGAACCTTTGAATCTTCGCCATCATCATCTTCTTCGACTTTGGAGCGGGACAATCTGAACTTTCCGTCATGATTCTCCCTTATGTTCTTGGATTTGTTTTTAAGTTTGGTTTGTATTGACCTTTTGGAGCCTTTTGAATCTTCATTAGAATCTGAATCATCTTCTCCAGTTGATTCCACTTCAGAATCTGAAGTGGACTGGCCATTGAAATAATTGAATCCATGCCTGTCGTCATTGAATTCGACATAATAATCCTCGCTTGCAGGAATTATAGTCAAAGCAAGAGGAACAAGAACAAATATTGATGCGATTACTGATTCAATGAACAGGATTTCCCTGTTGCCTGAGATAATCAAATTGTAAATTCCATTGATGACAAGTATGAGCATTATTATAGGAATGACAAATTTAATGGTTATTATCCAGAACTTGTCCAGTTTAATGAATGAATTCTCATTAAGAAGACCAATAATGTCATCCAAGCCATAAGCCCATCCAATGACAATGATTTCAAGCAGTATTGCAATGACAACAGCAAACTGTGTAAGGAATGATTCAGTTGCCCTTAAAAGATATTCTCCCATTCCAGTTGCAAAAATGAAAGATGCAAACAAGCCAATGAAGACTATGTTTTTAACCGCCCTGTCCTTGGACCATCCGAACTTTTCAACTATGGATCGTGAGAGAGGTTCGATCAGTGCAATTGCTGCAACAATGCCTGCAATGACTAAAACCAGGAAAAATGCAGGAGCCACTACATAAACCCATGGCCCCATGAGGTTGAATGCAGTAGGCAGGACTACAAAAATCAGTGAATAGCCGTCGCTGACAAGGCTTGTGATGGTTATGTTATTGCCTAATGCAGCATATCCTAAAATGGCGAATACGAGCACTGAAAATACAACTTCAAAAATCAGGCTCACTAATACAACTGTCCATGCAGCATCAACCAGTTTAGGCTTTTCTTCCAGATAGCTTGAATAAGTTGTTGCTATGCCATAGCCCAGGCCGTATGAAAATATCAGTTGTCCAAAAGCTGTAAGCCAGAGACTTGAATCAAATAGATAATCCCAGTTTGGGCTGAATAAGACCATTATTCCAGTACGGGACCCCGGCAGGGAAACAGCATAGATTAAAAGACCCACGGTTACGATTATAGTTAGAACCAGGGATATTTTTGTTGCAATGACTATTCCCTTGTTGGCTCCCCTTCGGGATATAAGGTAAATCATGCCCCAGATGGCAAGCAATGCAATTCCAACAGGAACGACAAGATATGTCAAGCCATATGGATTGGATGTGCTGTGCAGTAAGGTTCTTGTAAAGAAAACGCTAGGATTGGATCCCCATCCCTTGAACAAGCTCAAAATCACATAGACAAGGTCCCAGCCTAAGACACATGCATAGTATACTGAGATTAAAAAGATCAGGAATACTATGAACCAGCCGATTATTTCAAACTCTTCCTTTATGTTATAGAATACCTTGGGCAGGCTGGATTTGAATTTAAAGCCCAGACCAAATTCCAAAGCCAGAAATGGAACCGCCATCACCACAATAGCTAGGATATATGGAATAAGGAATGTTCCACCACCGTTTTCATAAACTGAAAAGGAAAATTTCCAAATGCCGTTCAAGCCTATGATGGCTCCAACCATGGCTATTATGAAAGTAATTGAATTCCATCCAGCATAATCATTATCATCCATTCAATATCACATCTTAACTTAAAACCATTGTTAAAAATTAAATTAAAGGTTAAACCATTATATAAAAGAAACTTAATTCATTTTCTACATTTATTATATTACATTAAGTATTTAATAATTTTTATTAAGTTTGCATTCATTGATGGAATTAATGAAGGATGAGTCTATTCAAGTCAATCTATTACTTTGAGGAGTTCAAAGTTCCAATTCTGCCTTTTAAAGTCAGGCAACTTCAGAAAAAATAAAAAATTATTAATCGAGAAAAAAGATTAAAAGGGGGTTTAGAATAAAACACTGCAAAATCCTGTCTCACAGGATTTCTACCAAAACAAATATTGCAAAAACCATGATTGACAAGTTCAGAACATCTGATAAAATCCCCTCATCATGGGCAGCATAATGTTTTTCATGATTTTTCCTATAGGATGGGGCAACACCTTGTTTCTTATCTAAAACCAGCACCCCCCTTTCATGACTGTGTTCGATATTTAAGGAATGCAAAAGCGAATTTGCTACAAAACTGCTTCTTGTAACGCCAGTTCCTCCAAGCAGCATATCAAATAAAGTATCCGCATCAACGATGCCTTTTAAAACACGAGTCAGATTAGCTGTTTTGAAAATATCCTCCTTGGGAATTAGCTTTATTGCATCATAGCCTTCCATATCATATAATTTTCTATTATTCTCATCTGATAAAACAGAATAAGCTTCAGTTATCTGAATGAATTTATTTCTATTGGAGAGATACTTTTTAGCAAGAGAGCAATAGGATTTTTTGATTTGATCTTTAGAAGTATTACCATTTACCATTAAAATATCATAATAATTAATTTCTGCCATTGAAACCCCTTAAAAATTTAGATTAAAAAAGCCAAAGTTAAAAAATTGTTTAAAGCATTTAATGATATTTTGAATCTTTTAGACAATTTTGTCTTTGACGATTGCTTAAATAAAGGATAAAATCAGGATCATTAGAATTTTTAAAAAAATCATTCCCATTTAAGAGAATAATCGCTAAATTTTACCAAAACCATACCTTAATTATAATTTGATTTTTATCATTTATAAATTTAGGCACACCAAAAATAATAGATGAAAAAATAAATCAATAAAAATAAAAAACGGACAAAAATAAAGTAAAAAGGGAAAAACCAAAGAAAATAAAAACCAAATAAAAAAAAAGAAAAGTTTAAATAAAACTATTTAAACCTAAAAAATTTATAATTCGTCCAGAACTTCATAGTACTTTTCATTTTTAGCAGGCATTTTTGCAAGTATGACAGGAACTATAATCAGTGATATAAGCAAAATAAACATGATTGAATAAGTTGCTGAATCGCCTGAGAACAAAGTATTCACAATGCCCTGTATCCAAAGAATGAAAATGACTATAGGCAATGCAAATCGAATAACAAATTTCCAAATCCTGCCTACTTTGAAATGGGAGTTCTGATTCAATGTTTCAATAAGGTTGTCAAATTTATAAATCCAACCGAATATTATACATTCAAGCACAATAGTGAATAGCAATGCATAATTATTCAAGAACAGGTCGAATACTCCTAAAATCATGCTTCCAGCCTGAGTTGTAAAGATTAATGAAATAATCAATCCCACCAGACACACCAAAGTTGCCGCCCGTTTTCTTTTAATATTGAATTTCTCAGTAAGGGATGATGCAATAGGCTCCACAAGAGCTATTGCAGAAGTCAAACCTGCAAATAAAATACTGAAGAAGAATAAAGGACCTATTATGTATGAAACTGCACCCATTTGGTTGAATACCTGTGGGAAAACAACAAATGCAAGTCCTGTGCCTTCGGTTACCAAATCATTGAATGGAATTCCTGTAGTGAATGTCATGAATCCAAGAATTGAAAATACTCCAAATGCATTGAATACTTCAAAACCTGAATTGGTGAATGCCACAAGCAGGGCATTGTCCGCCAATGCAAATCCTTCAGGAAGGTAGCTCGCATATGTTAATGCAATTGCCATCCCCAGACTCAAAGAAAATACAATCTGACCGAATGCCGCAAGCCATACATTAAAATTCAGCAAGGCACTCCAGTCAGGTGTGTAAATTTGAGTGTATCCTATTGATGCTCCAGGCAGTGTAAGTGAAAATGCCACTATAACAACCACAATAATGAAAAGCAGGGGGATTACAATTTTACTTACCTTTTCAATGCCTGAGTTAAGATCGCTTTGAGTAATAACCCATATGGTAGCCCATAAAACGAGCACTGAGATTAAAACCATTGGAACAAAAGTAAATATGCCCGCTATTGAATCGCTTGCCTGCAGGACATTGCTTGAAAAGAATACATCCGGATTAGCGCCCCAGCCCTTTGTAAAACTTAAGACCAGGTATATCAAATCCCATCCAACCACTACAATATAATATGTCAAGATTAAAAATATAATTGCTAAAATCAGCCATGCAATAGGTTCGAATTTAGGTTTTATTGAATATAATATCTTGGAGATTGATGCCTTGAATCTATAACCCAGAGCATATTCCACAAGAATAAATGAAACTCCCAAAAGGAAAATAGCTACGATATATGGAATCATGAATGATCCCCCACCGTTGGCATACAGGACATTAGGAAAACGCCAGATATTGCCCAAACCAACTGCGGAACCTACCATAGCAAGAATAAAACCCCAACGACTATTCCATTGCGCTCTTTCTTCCGCCATAATATCACACATTTTAAAATATATAAATAATTGATTTTTAATAGTAATTATTATCAAATCTGATTTTGATAATGGTTTTATCAAATCCATAATGATAATTATTATAAATTTAATTTTGAATAATTGATTTATCAAACTTTAATTTGAATAATATTCTCAAATTGAAATAAAAAAAATATGAAAACATTGTTTTTATAGAAATTTCATAAAAATATTCAAAGAGGCATTAATAAAAGAATGAAATATTCAAAAATAAACATAACACTATTATATTAGAAAAACAAGATATAAAAAGTTTTTTAAATTAATTATGAATGATATTAACAACATAGAATCATGAACAATATAAAAAAATAGCAAGATTATTTAAAAAAATAAAAAAATAAGTTCAATCAAATGTTAAACATTCAATCAAACTTTTTAAAATTTAAAGAGCAATTGGATTTCTAATCTTAAAAAATCCAATCAAGGCGCTTAAATTAATTTAAGCAGTTTCCTCTTCAACTTCGAATTCTACCTTCTCACCGATTAATCTAAGTGCCACATACATGACCACAACGGCTATAGGAATATCAATATACCAAGGTATTCCAAGTCCGGCAGGAATGTAACCGAATAATATGGCTATTACCGCAACAAATAATGCATAGTAGATCTGCGTATTAACGTGGGCAATATGATCACAACCTGATCCCATGGAGGATAAAATGGTAGTGTCTGAAATAGGTGAACAGTGGTCACCGAAAATAGCTCCAGTCAATACGCCACTGATACATACGACTGCAAAGCCCATGTCAGGACTGATAGCCCATGCAAGAGGTATTGCAAGCGGCATTAAAATACTCATGGTACCATATGAAGTACCTGTCGCAAAGGAAATCAGTGCGCCTAGGATAAAGATCAATGTAGGCAGCAGGAACATTGGAATGGCTTCCTTGAGAACTCCTACAAGGTAGTCTGCTGTTCCAACTTCTCCAATTACTCCACCAAGAGACCATGCTAAAAGCAGGATTACACCTGTAATGACAATGGTTTTCATACCGTCAACCCAGGTATTGAATGCCTCGCCGATTGTGAATATTCCTTCTGCAACACCCATTGTAATACCTACAAGGGAAGCAAGCAATGCAGCTTGGAAAAGTGCTACGGAAGCGTCAGACTGGGACAATGCCTCAAAAATACCATTGAATGACAATGGAGATGTTTTCATCAAGGTAATGAGAGCCTGGTCGCTACCATCCAGAATAGTGGTATAACCGCTCCAATAGAATGCAATGAGAGCACCGATAATCAAAGTACCTATAGGAATGATTGCATTCCATACTGTGATTTTTGCGCCTTCAGCAGGAGCGACATCATCGAATCCGATGACTGCTTTTTCTTTTTCTGAGTCTTCAAGACCTTTGCGTGCTCTTTTTTCAGCTTCTTTCATTGGTCCGAATTCATATAATGTAAATGCTGAAATTACAATGAATATCAAGATTAAAATATTATAAAATCTGAATGGAATTGTTTGGAGGAAAATACCAAAACTACCAACATTCATGCCGATTGAAGCAAATCCCTCCTTGATTAAACCAAGTTCGAGTCCAATCCAGGTGGAAATGATAGCAATACCTGCAATAGGTGCTGCTGTTGCGTCAACAATGAAAGCTAATTTTTCACGGGATACATGAAGTTTGTCCATAACAGGTCTCATAATAGGACCTACAATCAAGGAGTTAGCGTAATCGTCAAAGAAAACACATAATCCTATTAACCAAGTAATCAACTGAGCTTTTCTAGGAGTATTCGCATATTTGGATAATGCATCCGCCAATGCCTTTGCACCACCCATCTTTGTTACCAATTGGATTACACCTCCAATAAGCAGACATTGGAGAACAATACCCGCATTCCATGGATCTGCCATGGAAGAGATAACCTGGCCTGCAATTCCAAGGAAAGCCTGAACAATAGTAGAGAAAATGTTCAAGCCGTCAGCGCAAACCATGTATTCTCCAACGAATACGCCCAAGAATAAAGACAGTATTGTTTCTTTAGTAATAAATGCTAAAGCAATTGCAACAAGAGGAGGCAGTATTGTTAGGATACCGAATCTGACAGCATTGTCATCTCCGGCAGGACATTGGTCAATCAGCCATGATAAAGCAAAAAGCAATATCAGGGTTACTGCAACAATAAGACCCCATTTTGCACTACGATTCATATTCAAATCCATTTTTCACACCAAAATTCTATTAATTAATTAATAAATTTCATAAAAGGTTAATTGAGGCTCCCCATATTATAAATGGTTTTTTGAATCTCCAAATTTCATAAAAAGGGATTAGTTCCATTAACCGAAATAATCAAACTAAAACTGATTAAAGGGCGGATTCTCAATCACTTAAGAGAATATCTGCTCCAACATCCAATCGGCATCGTATTCCTTGATGTCATCATAAGACTGTCCCATTCCTAAAAACAGAATAGGCTTTTTGATGACATAGCCGATTGAAAGAGAAGCGCCTCCTTTTGAATCAGCATCAGCTTTAGTAAGTATGACTCCATCAATATCTATTGCATCATTGAATTTGCTTGCCTGCTCGGTTGCATCGTTTCCAGTTAATGCATCACCGACAAATACGACCAGGTCCGGCTTGGACACCCTCCGGATTTTCTTCATTTCATCCATTAGGTTTGTATTTGTCTGCATTCTGCCGGCAGTATCAATAAAGACGATTTCCTTGCCTTTAGCCTTTGCATGTTGAACCGCATCAAAAGCAACAGCAGCAGGGTCTGAACCCTTTTCATGCTTGATCAGCTTGACGCCAAGATTATCTGCATGGTGCTGAATCTGCTCGATAGCTCCGGCTCTGAAGGTATCTGATGCTGCAATAACTGGAGTGTAGCCTTTTTTAATGTAGAAATTGCATAATTTACCTATTGTTGTGGTTTTACCTGTACCATTGATTCCAACAAGCATTACAACAAGAGGTTCGCCCTGTGCCACTTTCTCTTCCAGCATCTCAGTCATTGATTTTCCTTCAATGTCAATGATTTCGGATATTGCTTTTTTAAGAGCGTTTATAGTGTATTCTTCAACATCACTGCCACGCTTGATCTTTTGACCGACAAGGTCCTCTTTTACGGATTCAACGATTTTAGTAGCTACATCCATAGCCACATCAGCTTCTAAAAGACCGAGTTCAAGTTCGAATAAAATATCTTCCACATCGTCTTCAGATATTGATTTTTCTTTAATAAATGATAGGAATCCACGTTTAGATTTTTCACCTTCAGAATCTTCTTTGCTTTCTTTCTTATCTTTAGATTCTCGTCTGAAAAAAGAGCGTCTTTTAGATTTTTCTTCCTCGCCAAGAGGCTCTTCATCTTCAGTAGATTCATCTTTTGTCTCATCAGATTCTTCAGTTTTCAAATCCTCAGATTCTTCTCCGATTTCATCAGATTCTTCAGTTTTCAAATCCTCAGATTCTTCAGTTTCATCTAAATCTTCAGATTCTTCAGTTTCATCTAAATCTTCAGATTTTTCTTTGATTTCCTCATCTGATTTTATATCTTTTTTCTTATTTCTTCTAAAACGACTGAAAAATCCAGAATTTTCTTTTTCAGGATCTTCTTCTGCTTCCTCAAATTCATCCAAAGCAGCATCCAAATCTTCTTCTGAAATATCGTCCAGACCTTCTTCTGAGTCTTCAAAACCAGATTCATCCGCCTCTGCAGAATCCATTTCCACAGACTCACCATCATCTGCAGAATCCATTTCCACAGACTCGTCTTCTTCGTGATCATCAACTGAATCTTCCATAGATTCAATATCTTCACTAGAATCAATAGCTTTCTCTTCGATTTCCTCTTCTATCAATTCCAAATTATTTTCTTCTTTAGCTTCAGTTTCAACTTTATTTCTCAATTTTCCACTAGTTTCAGAAAATTTTTTCTTTAATGATTCAAACAAAGTCAATCACAACCTTAATAAATTGACAATTAAATAGAATTAAGTTTATCCATAAAATGAGAAAACTTAAATTATTTTAAAAATTATGTTCCCATATCAATAAATTAATATGGATATTTTATTAACAATATAATTTTTTATAATTATAAATTAATAAAGTTATTTATTTAATTTTTTAAAGCATTAATAAAATCAATGAAATCTAAAAACAAAATAAAAAAAACAACAAAAAATAAACTAAAAAAAATCGAAAAAAAATCAAAGGAACAAAATAAAAAACCAACAAAAAAATAAACTAAATAAACCAAAAAAATCAAAAAATAGTTAAAAAAAATTAAAGAAAATTTAAATAAAAAAATAAAATTAAAAAAGATAATAAAAATAGTATTAAAAAAATAGGAATAAAAGAAAATAAATAAGAAAAAGTCTAACAATTTATTTTCTAAATTTAACTGATTTTGTATTAGTTACTTATTGTGGAGCAAATCCTTGAGCTTGGAGTCTTTGCATTAATTGTTCCGCTTGAGGAGCAATCTGACCAATAATATCAGTGAGTCTTTGATAATCTTTAAATAATTTATCTAAAGTGTCTTCGAGCTCTTTTTTCTGACGTTCAGCAAGTTCTTTTGCTTCTTCATAAGTTTTATTAACAGCTACTCCCGCACCAAGACTCATGAGAACCTTGTTCTCGTTTTTAATCTCAGCATTGATGAAAGAGCCAGCACCTATAGGAACCAAGGTTTCCATGCTGTCTTTGCCGTTTAAATCATCCAATGTGGATTGGAAGATGTTTATTTCATTAAGTGAAGCTTGAATGGCATCGATTTGTTGTTGATAAACCTCGCTTTGAGATCTGTAGACTTCAAGCTGACTTAACATTTCCTGTAATCTTTGCTGGTCATCCATTTTAACACCTTAAATTTAAATATTAAAAGTTATTGAAAGTAAAGATTATTTAAAATTTAAATTAATAAGAAATTCGCCATAAATACGGCAAATTAAATAAAAACTTAAATTAAATAAAATCTACATATGAAAAAAAATCAAATTATATAATTGCCTTGACAATGTGGTCTTCAGCTTCATCAGCAGAAATTTCTTCAATTGATTCAATTTTGATTTGATTTCTGTTAATTCTGTGTTTGCTTCCGAATATGGAATAGATTTTTTCTTCAATATCTTCTTCTTTAACTGCTTTAAATTCTTTAGTGAAAACTTGTACTTCACTGCCTAATACAAATCTACCTTTAACTCTGTAAATTTTTGTTAACATTACAAACCCTCATCATAAAAATACTATAATTAATCATCAAGCAATAATCATTTTATACATATCCAATGACTGTGAAACCACTTTCGAGTTTTCTCTCTTAGAAATCATCCCAATCCAGGAAACCAAGTGATTCTTCGAGTCTAGCCATTTCAGGACCAGTAGTACTTTCACCAACTATAGCGCCTTGGGAATTAGCTATTCCACAAGCACCGACAAGAGGCATTCCCTTGCAAACGGTTCCGATATTCCCTTCAACCTTGAAGACCTCTTCCACAAAGTCCAATTCCTCATAAGTAGCATCCCTATGCACCAGGAACCCCTTGTTTGTTACAAGTGAAGAGGAGCCGATAATATTGGAATCAGCGATTGAAGAAATTTCAACAGGAACCTTCAAGGTATCTTCAATTACCTTGATAGCCTTTTCACCGACATTAGGGCCTGCTATTGCGCCATGATCATTGGCTGCGATAATATTGCCCACAGCGGTGTATTTGCCAGGCATCAAGCTGACATTAAGCCCTGCATCCTCCAAGGTTTGAAGCTCTCTCTCATTAATATATGGAGAAACCACAAAACCATTGGAATTTCCAACAGCCAAAGCGCCGTTGAGGTTGCATCCTGCTATAGAAGTTTTTATAGTATCTACTTCTAAAGTTTCTTTTATAATATCTTCCACTTCAGTTGAAAGATTAAAAGGAACAATAGCCACTTCATCATTAACGGATATGTAAACTCCTAAATTAGGAGAACCGGTTAAATTCATTCTTTTAAGCATATTAATTCCTTATATAATAATAAATTCAAATAAAGCACAAATAACTATTTTCAGAATAATAATGCCTGTTAGCTAGTTACGTGATTTATTAATTAATACTGCGTGTCTAGTGAAAATAAATAAAATTTATCTACTTAACAAAATGATTAAAAATAGCAATAGCAGAATTATTCTGCTAAAGTTGCTTTTACAACGCCTTCATCATCTTTTACAGCATTTACTTTTATTTTAGATGGAATTTTTTGAATTCCTCTTTCCCAAATAAATTCATTGATAGAAGCATCGATTTTTACTTCTTCAGCTTTCATATGTTTAATTAAAAAGTTTTGAACCTCTCTGATAGCTCTAGGAGCTCTGATGGTTCTTTTTACTTTTTTAACATTTCTAAGTGGGATA
>Ga0256405_10007646_pt1 | contig 16045 bp, 10 predicted proteins | sample RumenRJG_02DNA_FD_189096 | JGI IMG/M metagenome (GOLD analysis project Ga0256405, IMG submission 189096) | Bovine rumen microbial communities from Lethbridge, Alberta, Canada - RJG_02 | ecosystem: Host-associated > Mammals > Digestive system > Stomach > Rumen | place: Canada: Alberta... | reverse complement strand
TGCCGTGAAACATTGCTGGCCAAGAATTGTTTTCAGAAGAAGAATCGTTGGTGCGACCACTGGTGTGCCACTTGGTGTGCCCATTGGTGCTACCAAAAACGTCGCTAAACGGCTGATAATCAAGGCTGGTGTAAGAGGTGTCACCAAACTGCGGTTCTGCGCATAGGAGCGATAGTCTCAGGGACGAATAGAAAAGACAAGCCCCTCCCCTAACAAGGGAGGGACTTTTATAAAGAAGAAGTTCCGAAATACTTCGTTCGTTTTTTATAGCTTATTCCCACTCGATGGTTGCAGGTGGTTTTGACGAGATGTCGTAGCAGACGCGGTTGACGCCGCGTACTTTGTTGATAATCTCGTTCGACACCTTGGCCATGAAGTCGTAGGGCAAATGAGCCCAATCGGCAGTCATGGCATCGGTCGAGGTGACGGCACGCAGGGCCACAGGGTTCTCGTAGGTGCGCTCGTCGCCCATGACGCCCACCGAACGGACGGTGGAGAGCAGCACGGCACCGGCCTGCCAGATCTGGTCGTAGAGCGACACCTCTATCTCGCCATTCTGCATATCGGCAGGCACACCGGCAGCCAGCACGCGACGGGCTTCCTCGCCAGAGAGCTTCACCTTGTAGTCGCGCAGGCCGCGGATGTAGATGTCGTCGGCATCCTGCAGGATGCGCACCTTTTCACGGGTGATGTCGCCAAGGATGCGGACGGCCAGGCCTGGTCCGGGGAAGGGATGACGGGTGATAAGGTGCTCGGGCATGCCCATCTGTCTGCCTACGCGGCGCACCTCGTCCTTGAAGAGCCACTTCAGCGGTTCACAGAGTTGCAGGTGCATCTCCTTTGGCAGTCCACCGACGTTGTGATGGCTCTTGATAACCTTGCCCGTGATGTTCAGCGACTCGATGCGGTCGGGATAGATGGTGCCTTGGGCTAACCACTTGGCATCAGTGATTTTCTTGGACTCAGCGTTGAACACCTCGACGAAGTCGCGGCCAATGATTTTGCGCTTCTGTTCTGGTTCGGTGACACCGGCCAGGTCGGCGAAGAACTTCTCGGAGGCATCGACGCCGATGACATTCAGTCCCAGCACCTTGTAGTCGTCCATCACCTGCCGGAACTCGTTCTTGCGCAGCATGCCGTGGTCGACGAAGATACAGGTCAGACGGTCGCCGATGGCCTTGTTCAGCAACACGGCGGCAACAGAGCTGTCAACACCGCCGGAGAGTCCGAGGATGACACGGTCGTTGCCCAACTGCTCCTTCAGTTCGGCGACGGTAGAATCGACGAACGAGGCTGCCGACCACTCCTGACGCGAGCCGCAGATGTCGACCACAAAGTTCTTCAGCAGCTGTGTGCCCTGCACGGTGTGGAACACCTCCGGATGGAACTGCACGGCCCATACGGGCTGCTTAGTTGACGCAAAGGCGGCGTTGCGGACGTCTTTCGTGCTGCCGATGACCTGAAAGTCGGCAGGAATGGCGGTGATAGTGTCGCCGTGGCTCATCCACACCTGCGAATGCTGTTCGAAACCCTTGAACAGGGGGTTCGTGGTGTCGACGGTCTCAAGATTGGCACGGCCATACTCACGGGAGTCTGCCTTCTCGACCTTTCCGCCAAGTGTATGCGAGATGAACTGTGCACCGTAGCAGATGCCAAGGACGGGCAGTCGGCCTACGAACTGCGAGAGATCGACCTTGAAAGCCTCCGGGTCGTGTACCGAATAGGGCGACCCGCTCAGGATGACGCCGATGACACTCGGGTCGTCCTTCGGGAACTTGTTGTAAGGCAGAATCTCGCAGAAGGTGTCCAGCTCGCGCACACGGCGACCGATGAGCTGGGTCGTCTGCGAGCCGAAGTCCAAAATGATAATCTTCTGTTGCATAATCTATAATGTATTAATAAAGTCGTTTGCTTCGTCCAACGTATCAAGCTTGCCGACATCCATCAGGCGGAGATTCGTTGCCTCATAGCCGCGAATGAGGTGGTCGGAACAGACTTGCAGGTAGAAGTCCATGATGGGGAACCGCTCGGGCCACGAGGCCATCAGGGGAAACAGCGATGGCGAGAAGACATGAATGCCGGAGAACGCCAGCGAACGGCCCTCTCTGCCTTTCACCTGTCCCGTCTCGACATTCTTCCAGCCGATGAGTCGCAGGTCGTCATCGAACTGGAGGTAGCGCTTCGTCTGCCGCTGGCTGACGACAAGCACCGACTGTCCGGCCTCGTAGACAGCCTGCAGATTGAGGTTGCTGAGGATATCGACGTTATGGATAAGGATAGGTGAAGAGGTGTCGAACAGCGATTGCGCTTTCTTGATGCCGCCACCCGTTTCCAAGAGTCCGCCGGTCTCGTCAGAGATGCGGATGTCGAGGCCGAAGTTGTCGTTGGCCTTGAGATAGTCGACAATCTGCTGGGCGAAATGATGAACGTTGACGACGACACGCTGGAAACCAGCAGCACGCAGTTTCATCACGACATGCCACAGCAGAGGTTGCCCCCCTACCCTGACCAAAGCCTTCGGCATCGTGTCGGTCAGCGGCTTCAGGCGGGTACCCAGCCCCGCAGCGAAAATCATGGCTTGCTTCATATTTGGCTGCAAAATTACAAAAAATATATGAATAACAAGCAGGTTTCCATTTTTTTTCGTACCTCTGCACCAATGAATAAGATAATGACATACCTGTACCTGGTCATACTGACAGCGACAGGAATCACAATGGCAGCATGCTCCGACGACAACGACGTGACGACGTCTGAAGGGAGTTTGTCACATCATAGAGCTGCCAAAGTCTGGGTGATGCCCTGCTCGCGGTGGCAGATGCGCACCTCGATGCCAAACTTGCGATGCAGGTGCTCGGCCAAATGCTGGGCACTGTAGACAGAACGGTGCTGGCCGCCGGTACAGCCGAAGCAGAACATCAGCGAGGTGAAGCCGCGCTGCAGGTAACGGCGCACATGGGCGTCGGCCAGACGGTAGACGGATTCGAGAAAGGTGAGAATCTCGCCGTCGTCCTCAAGGAATCGGATGACGGGTTCGTCCAGTCCTGTCAGCTTCTTATAGGGTTCGTAGCGTCCGGGGTTGTGGGTGGAGCGGCAGTCGAAGACGTAGCCTCCGCCGTTGCCGCTCTCGTCGGCAGGTATGCCCTTGCCGTAGCTGAAGCTATAAACGCGCACCACCAGCGGTCCCTGGGCGTCGTACTTCGAGAACGTTGCGGGGCCGTCCTTCGGATGGGGTTTATAGGGGTTGCGATCGGTTGTCTTATACCCGTCGGCACGCGCCGCCTCCACCTCTATCTGCTGGAACTGCGGCAGCTGACACAGACGCTTCAGTACGTCGATGAGGTGGGGATAGGGGAACCGCATGGTGCTCAGCAGTTCGCGCAGGTTCTGTATGGCTGGGGGTATGGAGTCTATGAAATGCTGCTTGCGCTCGAAGTAGCCCCGGAAGCCGTAGGCACCGAGCACCTGGAGCGTGCGGAAGAGCACGAAGAGCGAGAGGCGGGCCACGAACTGATGGCTCGTGGGCACCTCGGTGTACTGCTTCAGCGCGTTATAGTACTCATAGACCAGTTCGCGGCGCAGCTTATGGGGATAGCGGGCCGAAGCCTGCCACAGGAAGGAGGCGAGGTCGTAATAATACGGTCCCCGCCGACCGCCCTGGAAGTCGATGAAATAGGGTTGGCCGTCTACCAGCATGACGTTGCGCGCCTGGAAGTCGCGATAGAGGAAGCACTGCTCGTCGCCGCCCGCCGTCAGGTCCTTGGCCATCAGGCGGAAGTCGGCCTCCAGCTTCAGCTCGTGGAAGTCAATTTCCGTAGCCTTGAGGAAGCAGTACTTGAAGTAGTTCAAGTCGAAGAGCACGGAGTCTCTGTCGAACTCCGGCTGGGGGTAGCACTGCGAGAAGTCGAGACCGCGGGCACCGCGCAGCTGGATGTTGGGCAGCTGGCGGATGGTCTGCTTCAGCAGCTGCTGCTCGGCCAGCGTATAGCGGCCGCCGGCCTCTCGACCGCCACGGATGGCGTCGAACAGCGAGACCGTCCCCAGGTCGGTCTGCAAGTAGCGCAACTCGTCGGCACTCGTTGCCAGCACGCATGGCACGGGCAACTGGCGCTTGGTAAAGTGCTGTGCCAGACAGATGAAGGCATGGTTCTCGTCGCGGCTCGTACCTATACATCCGATGACGGTAGTGCCGTCGGCTGCTGTCAGACGGTAATACTGCCGGTTGCTGCCTGCACCGGGCAGTTTCTCAGTAGTGGTGGGGGCTGCCCCACTCCACTGTTTGTATAATTCCAATAGTTTCTGCATACTTGCCGCAAAGGTAAACAAAAATCTCCGAAGCGCCAAACGCTTCGGAGATTTTATGATCAAGTTAGCTTCAATTTACTTATTTCAGTATTTTCTTTCCATCCACGACATACACACCCTTGCGTGCAGTCTGAGAGTTTACCTTGCGGCCTTGCAGGTCATAGCCTTGGCCGTTGGTCGGCGTGCCGTTGACAACGGCGCCGATGCCACTGGCCTCGTCTATGACGACGGTATAATAGACGACCGCAGGAGCCAGACGGTAGTCGGTCTCAGCACCTTTGACACTGATGATGGCCGTGCCTACACCGACGACAGTGAGAGCACCCGTCTCGGCATCGACTTTCACCACGTCCTCATTGCTCGACGAGAAGGTAATCTTGCCGTCGTAGTCCTGTGAACGGGTGACGGTGGGAGCCGTAGGTGCCGGTTGTCCGTACTCGCCTTTGACAACCGTCTCCGACAGAGTGAGGAAAGCCTGGTGCTTCGTCCAGCTGGCTACGTTCAAGGAGACGGGCAGGTTGTTGTCCTTTGTGTTTCCACTCACCCACGAGTAAGGCCACTTGGTCTCATATTCGTAGCTGTTGTCAGCCCCCACCAGCGAAGCCACGTCAGGGCCATTATTATAGAACACGAAGTAGCGTATGCCGTCTACGAAGATTTCCTTCGGCTCCATGGCCTGCCCCTTCGCCTTCAGGTTCTTTACACGGCTGACGTCCAAACGCTCATGGACACGCAGGCCGACCTCAGTAGGCGATATCTTCACGGCCTGCACCACGGGGCGCTGGTTGTCAATCTTAACTATTGTTTCCTCGATGTTCTCTTCTTTCACCACGTCTTTCAGGTCGAGCCACATCAGCTGGTTGTCGAAGGCCTGCACCCTTTTCAGTTTCGGGCAGTTGTCGGCAATGAGCAACTGCAGCCGGTTGTTCTGGGTATTGATAGCTTGCAACAGCGGATTGTCTTTCAGGCAAAGCGCGCCAAGCACGTTGTCGTTGCAGGTAATGTCGTTGAACTCGGCACAGTCCTCGATGGTGGTGTTGGTGATGTCGTTATTCAGCATCATCAGCGCGCGGACACTGGGCAGGCGTTTCATCGTGAGCGTCTTGATGGTGGTGTAGCGTATGTCGATGTTTTCCATTCCGTTGCAGTTCTCAAGGTTCAAAGAATTAAGCACCTGCTTCTGATCCTCATTGCCTGTGACTACGACCGAACTGAGCGCGTGGTTAGCGCTGAAGTTGAGGTCGATGATGCCACTGTTGTACATATGGAACATCCTTAGGTTGGGCAGTTGGCTGACGTTGAGTGTTGGCAGTTTCGTCATGCCGTCGAGGACAATCTCTTCAACGCTGGTGGGCAGTTTGACCGAGCTGGTATTCGTGCAGCGAAGCATCTCAAAATTGGTAAGCAGCGGGTTGTTGCTGAAGTCGAGTGACGTCACTCCGCTACATTCCTGTAGTGAGAAGCGATAAAGCTTCGGGAAGAGGCTCGGGTCAATCGATGTGATGGAGGGATTCTCCGTTGAGCCATAGTACAGGCAGAGAAACTCCAGGTTCTTGAAGTGCTCGGCTCCCTTCAGGTTCAAGATGTTACCGGCATTGATTTCCGTAATCTGCGCCAGTTCGTCGTCGCTCAGGACGCCGTTTCCGTCTGCATCATAACTGTTGGCCAGGTTGCGCAAATTCTCATCAGGGAAATTTGCTTCGTTAATCGTCACACTTGCTCGTGCACTTACCAACACGAGCAATAAAGACAGCAAAGTAATGTTTTTTTTCATAAGCATATCATGTTACAGTATTATCGAAAGTGCAAAATTACGTATTTTACGCTGCTTCTCTCCCCCCCAAAAGGGTGGAATTAGCGAAAAAGCACCAAAAAACCACCCTTTTGGGGGGCGTCTATATAAAAAAAGGTGTATCTTTGCAGGCATTATGCGCATTCGAAGAATTATCATCGTACTCTTGTTCGCCATCAACCACCAGGCGGCTTCCGCCTATAACGACCACCGCAACACGAAAATAGATTCCTTGGAAGCAGTGTTGACAAGTGGAAGGGTGCTGACGGACAAGGAACTGTTATCGGCCTACGACGAACTGACACGCGGCTATCTGCCCTACAACGGTCAGAAGTGTGAGGAATATGGACGCCGGGCCTTGGCACTGACCTACAAGCTTGACAATCTCCTTATACGTCAGTACACGCTACGCCACTTGGGCCTGCTGCGCTACGGGCGCGAGGAGTACGACGAGGCGCTCAGCTACTTCCAGCAGGCACTGGCAGTGACCGACACGATGGCTACTCAGAAGCGCTACACGCAGAAAGACCTCGACGACGCACGCTCCAGTCTCTACGGCACTATCGGCAATCTCTACAACATGCAGGACAAGGCTCATCTGGCCATTCACTACTACCAGAAGGCACTGCCTATCTTCGAGCGCAACGGGTGGCTGGAGAGCCAGTGCGTCTGCTACTATAACATCGGCGAGCTATACAGGCAGATGGAGAACCATGCCGAATCGGAGCGCAACTACCTGGAAGCCATAGAAAAGGGTAAGACGTCGGGCGACTCGCTGCTGATGACGCTGCCCAAGAAGGGATTGGCAGACATATACTTCGACATGGGCAAATACGGCAGGGCGCTGCAGACGGTAGACGAGGCTTTGGCCTATTACCAGACACACCGCGCCGAAGAGCCCACAGACTATGCCACCACGCTGGCCCTGAAAGCCCGCATCCTCCTACAGCGCGGTGAACGCCCACACGACCTCATCAAAGAAGCGCTCGCGTGTATGCCGGACGACATCATGTTCGACGACGCCAGCTCCATCTTTCTGGCTGCCTGCGAGGCGGCAATGGCCGAAGGGAAATGGAAAGAGGCTCTCGCCTACGGTCTACGCAGCGTCCATCCTGACTCTACCGCCACCTACAGCGACAAGGACGGCTATAGGCTGTTGGCCGACATCTACACCGAACTGGGACAAAAGGAAATGGCCCGCAAGTATATGAACAAGGCGTATGACATCATGAACCGCTACGCCACCGACTACTACCAAAGCGGACTGTCGCAGATGGAGGTGCTCTACCAGACGGAGAAGAAGGAGGCACAGATAGCCACTCTCGACAAGGAGCGCGCCCTCTACCGCTGGCTACTGGTGGCTGCTGTCGTCGCCATCGCCGCACTGGTGACCGGCACCATTCTCATCATTATCGTTCAGCGCCGGCAGAAAGCACTGATGGTGGCACAGGTGGCACTGGAAGCCGAGACCAACGAACGGCGCTTCCTGGCGCGTGACCTGCACGACGGCCTCGGCAGCATCCTGTCGCTGATACGCATCAAGGCGGAGAAGACAGAGGTCGTGACACTCGTTGACAAGGCCATCGTCGAACTGCGCCGCACGGCTCACCACCTGATGCCTGAGGAGCTGCTGAGAAACGGACTCGTGTCGGCACTCAACGACTTCGCCGTCAGCGTGCCAAACACCACCTTCAGCGTCTTCGGAGACATCCAGACTGACAGGAATCGCGAACTGGTGCTCTACCGCTGTGCCTACGAACTGGTGAACAATGCCATGAAACACGCGGAGGCAACACATATCGGCATACAACTGATGCAGGACGGCCACGAACTGGTGCTGACGGTCAGCGACGACGGCAAAGGATTGAAAACGGAGAACGACGGGATGGGACTGCAGAACATCCGCGAACGCATCAGCAGCTACAAAGGCGTGATAGACATTATCACGGCTGAGAGCCAAGGAACAGAAATCAACATCAAACTACCACTATGAGCGTTTCCAAATACAAGATTGACGTCTATATCGTCGACGACCACACGATGTTTACCGAAGGACTTGCCGATGCCATCAACCACAGCGACAAGGCGCACGTCAGCCATACGTTCACCACGCTCGACGCCTGTCAGCACGCTTTACAGGAACGACGGCCTGACGTCCTGCTGCTCGACATTTCCATGCCCGACGGCGATGGGGAGAAGTTCTGCCAGTGGGTCGTCAGCGAATACGAGAAAGTAAAGATTATCGCCGTCACCGTCCACGACGAATATAGCGTCATACAGCGTATGCTCGACAACGGCGTCCACGGCTACGTGCTCAAGAGTGCTCCCATCGACGAACTGATAGCTGCCATCGTCAATGTCTGGCAGGGAAAGGTGCACATCTGCGAACAGGTGAAAAACATTCTGCAGCAGGGTGCACAAAGGCAGGTCGTACTGTCGCACGTAGAACAAAACATCCTGAAACTAATCTGTGAAGGGATGACGAACCCAGAGATTGCCACCCAACTGCATCTGAGCAAGGAGACCGTCAACTGGTACCGCAAACGTCTTCTGAACAAGTTCGACGTAAAGAACTCTATCGGCCTGGTGCGCCTGGCCCTGGAGCAAAGACTTGTATAACGTCTTTTCCGAGAAGATAGGTGACACCTCTTACACCTCCTATACGTACGTACAAACTCGAAAGCGGAATCGCAACTACTGCAGCGTGACGGCCATGAGGCCGATGACGACATCGTTGCTGAGGGTGCGGACGGTGAGGCTGCGTAGCTTCTTCTGCGCATTCAGCGGCATTTGCAGCAGTTGGGCGGCGCCACCGGGAATCTCACGGCCATAGACACCCTTGATGTTCAGTTCGCTACCGAGGTCACGGCTGACAATGAGCTTTCCGTCGGCTGTAGCCTGCCCCAGACAGACACGCAACGGACGGGGCTCAGCGACACGGAAAGCCTTACCGTCGACGTAGTAGTCCTGCTCAATGGGACACCAGTTGTCAGGATTGCGCAGTGCCAAAGTGTCAGTCGTGTTGTCAGTATAGGTGACGATGACGAGGCCGTTGTCGATGCGACTCTGCATGTGGTTGGTAGAGCCAGCCATGAGCAGGTTGGCCACCGAGGCACGCCCTTTGAGGGGTATCGTGACGGCGTCGGGGTAGTTATCCCAGAGCGAGGTATAGACAATGTTCGGGCCGTACTTTGGCGTGCGGAAGGGAATGCCCGCAACGATGACGACGTCGCGCACGATGAGTGAGCGGAAGATGCTGTCGTTGATGTCGGCCGTCAACTGCGGGTGGCACCACTCGCCAATGCCCTGAACGGGAATCTGCAGGGTGGTGGTCTGCGGTCGGGGCGAGAGATACTTGTTGTTGAAGATGTCGTCGACTTCGGCATTAAAGAGTTTGTCGAGGGTCTGCGGACGCGGCTTGGCGTCGCTCGTCAGTTCGTCGATGCCCAAACGCGGTTTGCCTTTCACGATGGGGTGTGTCAGCGTAAAGTTGTAGTCGGGCAACGGCACTTCAATAACCTGATGCTGCTGGCTGCTGCCCTCGACATCGTGGAAGCGTCCTCCACCGCAGTTCTGTCGAACGACAATCTTCAGCGGCTGACGGAAGTCCTGGGTAATGTCGTAACGCTCCACGCCGTCCTTCCGTGTATAGACGTAGGACAGATAGGGCGTCTTGACGGCGACACTGTCCCACTCACTGGGGAAACCGGGACGGATGATGCAGCGGCCGTCGAGGGCCTGGGGCACGATGCCGAAGAGACCTTGCAGGAGTGTGCGTGAGGAGATGCCGATACAATCGCCGAAGTCGCGGTAGCACTCGCCACGGGCCGCATCGTAATAGCTGATCTGACCGAAGTTGCCGGGGCACTGGCCGTAGTACATCTGATCCATGACGTTGGCTTTCAACAGCTCGTAGCCCGCCGCGCTGCGACCTGCCTCGAAGAAGGCCAGGGCGGTGTGCATCACCTCGGCAGCCGCCACGTTGTTGATACTCCACGAATAGGGCATCCAGTTGGAGGTGGCAATGGTATGCAACCCCGTCTTCCCGACGGGAATGCGTGGTATGTGCCCACGAACCCAACCGGTGGCCTGCCACGCCTGTTCCGGGGTGCAGGCGCCGCAGTCGACAGGGGTGTAAACACTCCAGACTGCGGGACTTTCGTGCAGTCGTTTCAAGCCCATAACATCCTGATACTCAGCCCAAACACCACAACCGTTCAACCAAAGCCGCCAATTCATCGCTCTCAGGATAGCCTCGGCCTCGTCGCGGTAAGGTTGCGGATTCTCACCGATGATTTCGGCGATGCGAGCAGCCAGTTTGTTGCCCCGGTAGTTATAGGCCGAGCTATGAGTGACCGCCCCACCATTATAATATAAAGCGTCACTGGCCCAGATGCAGCAGTAGGCATCGTAGAGGTGGTCGCCGTCGGGGTCGTAGTTGCGCTTCTCCCACGCCAGGTGGCGCGTGATGACGGGCCACATACGGCGCATATAGGCCGTATCGGCGTCGTATTGGAAATGCCACAACAGCTCGTCCATATAGTTCAGGTTCATGTCGTAGTGGTGCATCTGGTCGTTGCGCTCAGGATTGCGGCAGATGTAGCCGTCGGAGTACATCTGCGTGCCCCACCGCTTCTCGGCACGGGCAAGGTTCATTGCTGAGTCCTGCGAGGGATGGGGAATGGTGGCAGGCACGTTAGTCACCTGACTCTTGGCGTAGGCATCGAAATGGCTGCGCTGACGGTCGCGCCAGCCTAAGACGTCGCCAACATAGGCTGCCCGCCAGCCCGCCAGCGGCATGCGCCAGCCGATGCAGCCGTGGAGCCACGTCTTGCCGTCCCAGTCGCCGTCGGCAGCCAGAGCCAGCGCTCCACCTAAGGTATTGATATAGGGGTCGGGGGTTTGGAAGCTGATGCGGCTGGCCAGCTGACGGAAATGCTTAGCCGCAGCCAGATACTCGGTGTCAGCCGTCTGACGCTCAGGCAACCGCAACTGGTTCAGGTCAACCTCAATGAATCCCGTCCCGGCATCCAATGGCAGCGTTACCTCCTGCAGCACCGGCCCCTTGGCCTCGAAGCATCCGGGCTTGTCGGCACCGATGTCGCCATTGCGGTGAAGTTTCGGAATAGCGATGTTGGCCACGCGTCCGTGAATCGTGGCACGGCCCATGAACTGCGGACCGTAGAAACGCCAGATGGCGGCCTCGCGGTCGGGACACGCCACCACCTCTATAAACAGCTCGGCCCCACCCCACCGGGGGTCGCCCAGCCGGTAGGTTCGCTGCCCTGCCTCATAGCTGGCCACACAATGCGCTGCAGAATCAAGGGCGACCGACAGGCCGTCCACCTCGAGCGTAAAGCTGATGTTACGATGGTAATTCTTCTTCACAACGGCAAACACAGGGCGGTCGCTGGTCTCCAAGCGCCAGTCGGTCGGACTGCCGTAGAGGGCACGGGTGAAGCGGTTCGTACCGTCTTCGCAGACGAAGGCTCCACCAACAGGGAAATATTGCTGACTACGCTCGACACCAATCTTGTCGAGGTTGTAGGATGTGGACTCAATGAAGTCGCCAACCTTCTGCTTCTGGGCAAAGAGGACACCAGGTAAAAGGGCAAGTAGTAGATATAGTTTTCGCATACGGTTGCAAAGTTAGCGATTATTCTTCATTCTGGCAAACTTTCTCAGCAAAAAAAACGGAACGTCCTCTCGACGTCCCGTTTTTCAAAAACAAACTACTTAAAAACTAATCTACTAAAACAAATCAAAAATATCTTTTCTGGGTGCAAAATTACTACGTTTTCATACATCTACCAAATAAAATTGTCTCAAAACTTTTCGTTTTTGATTTATGTCAAAGCGGAGGAACAGCCTTATAGCCATTCCTCCGCTTTTTGTTATGTAGACTTTACAAATCAGCCGATTACATCATGCCGCCCATGCCCGGGGCACCACCCATCGGCATAGCAGGCTCTTTCTCGGGCTTGTCGCAGATAAGGCACTCTGTGGTAAGGAACATACCGGCGATAGAAGCGGCGTTCTCAAGAGCCACACGGGCAACCTTGGCGGGGTCGATGACACCGGCTTCACGCAGGTCCTCGTACTTGTCGAGGCGAGCGTTGTAGCCCATGTCGCCCTTAGCCTCACGCACCTTCTGTACGACGACGGCACCCTCAAGTCCGGCGTTGGTGACAATCTGGCGCAGCGGCTCCTCAATAGCACGGCAGATGATATTGATACCGGTCTGCTCGTCGGCATTGTCGCCCTTCAGACCGGCCAGAGCCTCCTGAGCACGGATGTACGTGGTGCCACCACCGGCAACAACACCCTCTTCGATAGCGGCGCGGGTTGCGCAGAGAGCATCGTCGACGCGATCCTTCTTCTCCTTCATCTCTACCTCAGAGTTAGCACCGACGTAGAGCACGGCAACGCCACCGGCCAACTTGGCCAGACGCTCCTGCAGCTTCTCCTTGTCGTAAGAAGAGGTGGTAATCTCAATCTCCTTCTTAATCTGGGCGATACGGTCCTGGATGGCCTGCTTGTCGCCGGCACCGTTGACGATGGTGGTGTTGTCCTTGGAGACTGTCACCTTGTCACACGTTCCGAGCATGTCAAGGGTAGCCTGCTCAAGCTTCAAGCCCTTCTCCTCGCTGATGACGACACTGCCTGTCAGTGTAGCGATGTCCTCGAGCATGGCCTTGCGACGGTCGCCGAAACCCGGAGCCTTGACGGCGCAGATCTTCAGACCGCCACGCAGACGGTTGACAACAAGCGTGGTAAGAGCCTCAGAGTCGACATCCTCGGCGATGACGAGCAACGGACGGCCGCTCTCGGCAGCAGGCTGCAGGATGGGCAGGAAGTCCTTGATGTTAGAAATCTTCTTATCGTAGATGAGGATGTACGGATTCTCCATCACGCACTCCATCTTGTCGCTGTCGGTCATGAAGTAAGCGCTCAGGTAGCCACGGTCGAACTGCATACCCTCGACAACACCGATATGGGTGTCGCGGCTCTTAGACTCCTCGATGGTGATGACGCCATCCTTGCTGACCTTGCGCATAGCCTCAGCCAGCAGTTCGCCAATCTCCTTGTCGTTGTTGGCACTGACGGTTGCCACCTGCTCAATCTTGTCGTAGTTGTCGCCAACCTGCTCGGCATTCTTGGCGATGAACTCGGTGACGCACTTCACAGCCTTGTCGATACCACGCTTCAGGTCCATGGGGTTGGCACCGGCGGTGACGTTCTTCAAACCCTCTGCAACGATAGCCTGAGCCAGGATGGTAGCGGTGGTCGTACCGTCGCCGGCATCGTCGCCGGTCTTAGAGGCTACGCTCTTGACGAGCTGTGCGCCTGTGTTCTCAAACTTGTCTTCCAACTCGATTTCCTTAGCGACGGTCACGCCGTCCTTGGTAATTTGGGGAGCACCGAACTTCTTCTCGATGACGACATTACGTCCCTTCGGGCCAAGTGTCACCTTCACTGCGTTTGCCAACTGGTCGACGCCCTGCTTCATAGCATCGCGAGCCTCAATATTGAATTTAATATCTTTTGCCATTGTTTTTTTCTTTTTTTAGTTCGTTTATTCGTTCTTCGATTAATCGTGTATCCGATTTTCCGATTAAACGTTGAATCGATTAACCGATTAATCGCCTTTTCAACATTACTTCTCTATCACTGCGAGCACGTCGCTCTGACGCATCATCAGGTATTTCTCGCCTTCGAACTCCAGCTCCGTGCCACTGTACTTGCCGTAGAGCACTTCATCGCCAGCCTTCAGAATCATGGCTTCGTCCTTGGTTCCCTGACCGACGGCCTTGATGGTGCCGTGTAGGGGTTTCTCCTTGGCAGTATCAGGAATGATGATACCACCGATCTTCTCTTCTGCCGGTGCGGGTACTACCAGCACGCGGTCTGCTAATGGTTTAATGTTCATAATACTTATTTTTTAATAATGTTTTAAACGTTGTCTGCCACCTTACTAGCGAAAACCGTGCCAAAACGTCGGGACTGACATTTTGGCACGTTTTTTTGACACAAGAGGAAAAGTCCGTGGATGGCTCAATGGCATTGATATCTCACGAGTGAGCCGTAAGAGTTATCACGCGTACGTCGCGGCCTTACACCTCTCACCTCTCACTTCTCACCTCTCACTTCTCACCTCTCACCGTGACTTACTGGATATTCACATTCACCGCCTTGCAGTTGTCGATGAGCGAGGGGTCAAAGGCTTTCTTCTCGTCACGGACGCTGATGTTCTCGAAAGTGAAATCTGTCAGGCGGTACTTGTCACTCTTGCCCACGTCGAAGAAGTTCTTCGTCGTCATCTGGATATTGCGAATCAGAATATTGTTACACTGCGACAGCGGCATGTCCTTACGGTCTTCGGGCTTGAAGAACTGCGTCCAGGGACGGACGACGAGGAAGGAGCCGCACTGGCCGGTGATGTCCTCAACGGTGACGTACTCGTAGTGCTGGGGAGTGTCGGGACGCATTTTCAGCCATAGCACGCGGGTGGCGGACTTGACGTGGATGCGGCGCAGGATGACATTGCGGTCGTCGAGCGACTCGGAACCGAGCGTCAGACAGCCATGCACCTTTCCGTATGTACAGTCCTCGATGATGATGTTGCGGCAGGGGCCATTATTCGGGTCTTTGTCGGCCCAGGTGCCCTTACCGCCTTTCAGCACGACGGCATCGTCGTTGACGTGCATATAGCAGCCATGGATGAGGACGTTCGAGCAGACGTCGAGGTCGATAGCGTCGCTGGAAGGCGCACCGCGCTTGGGGTCGACGGGGGTCACGTTCTCCGTCGGGGCATAGATGAAGCAGCCTAAATAACGGACATTCTCGCAACGGTAGAGATGGTTGGTCCAGAACGGCGAATTGATTATCTTCACGTCCTGCACGGTGACATTCTTTGAATTAGAGATGTATACGTTACGCGGGCGCATGGCTTCGAGATTGGTGCAGTTGCGGTTGTACTTGCGGCGAATCCAGAACTCCTCCCAATAAGGCTGGCCGTTGCCGTTGATGGTGCCGGGACCCGTAATCGTAAAACCGTCAACGCCGTCGGCATTGACCAAAGCGGCGAAATAGTCGAGCGTCTGACCCTCCATACGGGTCTTGACGACGGGGAAGTGCTTGATGCGCGTAGAGCCTTGCAGTTCGCCTCCCTCCTCGATGAGCAGATGGGTCTTGGGCTTGAAGAAAAGGGAACCCGACACGAACGTGCCACGGGGAATGACGACAACGCCCCCACCCTCGCTGGCGCAACGGTCGATGACGGCCTGCAGCCGCTCGGTCTGCACCTCGGTACTATAACCGTCGACGCCGTAGTCGGTGACAACATAGCGCTTCAGCCCCGACAGGTCGACGCGAGTGGTATCGCTAAACCACTCGGAGACAGGCGTGCCGTCGGGCCACAACTGCTGTTTCTGCACTTTTTTCTTTCCCATTGCCGTAAGGCACGCCAAGGCGAGCATCAACGACAAAATAGCTCTAAATTTCATACGTTTTTTGTTTTAGTAATAGTTTTCTGGTGCAAAAGTAAGAAATTAATCCGATATTTTGACGATAATTTGAAAAAAAGTACTAACTTTGCCCGCATAAATCATTAATGACCATTATGAAAAGTTTCTTAAAGTACTTTTTTGCCACAATCTGTGGCTTGTTTGTCTTTACGTTTATTGCAGGAATCATCTTCTTTGCAGTTATAGCCGGTATAGCATCATCGGACAAGGCTGCTCCTGTCGTGAAGGAGAATTCCGTCTTCGTGCTGAAGATGGACGGCGCCGTACAAGAGTGTGCCGAGGAGGGTACACCGCTCGACATACTCCTCAGCTCTAACGACATGAGCGTCATGGGACTCAACGATATTGTGGACGCCATCAAGAAGGCTAAAAATCATCCCGACATCAAAGGCATTTACCTTGAAGGCGGAACGACCAGCTA
>Ga0256405_10007644_pt1 | contig 16051 bp, 11 predicted proteins | sample RumenRJG_02DNA_FD_189096 | JGI IMG/M metagenome (GOLD analysis project Ga0256405, IMG submission 189096) | Bovine rumen microbial communities from Lethbridge, Alberta, Canada - RJG_02 | ecosystem: Host-associated > Mammals > Digestive system > Stomach > Rumen | place: Canada: Alberta... | reverse complement strand
TTTATAAAATTTCCACATTGTATAGTTTCGACAGCACAGTATTGGACACAATATTTGACGTAAAAAGCAATTATTACGGAGTATTAGCAGCAAAAGCCACTATGGAAATAAATCGAGCAAATGTTGAAATTAATGAAAGAAATTATCAAAGAACAAAAGCATATTTTGATGAAGGTGTCCGCTCAAAAATAGATTTGGTTAACGCTGAAGTAAACTTGAGCGATTCAAAAATCAATCTTGTACAATCAACAAAAAATTATGAAAATGCACTTGTTAGGTTAAATAATTCAATGTATGTGGCACATGCTCCGGCATATGAAATTTCAAACACAGAAACTTTTAACTATTCTACAAATGAAATTCCGGTAAATCTTGAAAAAATTTCAGACAAAAGTGATATAAGCTCTCCTCCGTCAGAAGTTACAAATGCGGTCTTAACCTCAAGAGTAGAGCAACTAACGGTATTGGATAATTATAATTTCACTCCGTTTAAATACTCATTTGAAGAATGCGAAAAACTTGCTATAAAAAATCGTCCTGACTTAAAAGCATATGAGGCTACTCTTGAAGCAATGAAACAACAGTTAAACTATATAAAAAGAGAATACTTACCTGAAATCACCGGGGGCGTAGGGTACGGATACCGTGACGAATACCATACAAGCTCTTGGAATGCCAGTGTTGGTTTATCAACAAATATAAACATAGCACAAGAAAAATTTAAAATTGATAACGGGAAATTACAGGTTGAATCGGCCAAAAATGATATTGATTTAATGATGCAAAATATATATTTTGAAGTACAAAGTGCATACATCAATATGATACAATTAGAAAAAGAGATTCCTCTAATGGCAGTAAGAGTAAAACAAACAAAAGAGAATTTCGAACTTGCAGACGGCAGATATGCAGTAGGATTAGGCGATTATATTCAACTACAGGATGCAAAGCAGAATTATAATACTGCACAAAACACCTATGTACAAACAGTTTACAATTACAATGTGGCAAGGGCAGAGTTAGAAAAACTTATTGCTCTCCCACAGGAAATAACAATAACGGTTGAGGACTAGATTATGAATATTAAAAAAAGATATTTAGTAATAGCACTGACAGCGGCAGCTTTAGTAGGAATAGGAGTAACTCACCACACGGCTAAGCACAGAATTCACTATGAGACACAAAAGTTGGAGCAATGCACAATTACACAAGTGGTAGAAGCATCCGGAACAATTAATCCGGTAAATACCGTAAGTGTCGGTTCTACAGTATCAGGGTTAATTAAAGCTATATACGTAGACTACAACTCAGAAGTTAAAAAAGGGCAATTGTTGGCCCAAATAGATCCCGCCACATTTGAAGCTGCAGTTGAACAAAATCAAGCACAAATAAATTCTGCGGAAGCCGATATGGCAAGGATTCAAGCTATTACAGAAATGTCAAGAAAAACATACGAACGTTATAAAAACCTTTATGCAAAAAACTTTATTGCAAAAAGCGAATTAGACCAAGCAGAAAGCGATTACTTATCCAACCAGGCCCAAATAGGAGCAGCAAGAGCAAAAATAAATCAAACAAGAGCCTCTTATCAAACTGCACTAACGAATTTAGGTTATACAAAAATAATTGCACCGGTAGACGGCACAATTATAGCTCGTAAAATAGACCTTGGACAGCCGGTTGCCGCAAGTTTCCAAGCTCCGGAACTTTTTACTATTGCGCAAGACTTAACAAAGATGCAAATTGAAGTAAATGTCTCAGAAGCAGATATAAGCAAAGTTAGGGAAGGACAAGAAGTAAACTACACTCTTGACGGATATCCTGATAGTGTATTTACCGGAAAAGTAACACAGGTGAGAATATCTCCGACAACAGTATCAAATGTCGTAACTTACTCTGTTATAGTTGGGGTAGATAATGAAGACTTAAAACTAATCCCCGGCATGACTGCAAATGTTTCAATAATAACAAGTAAGAGTGAAGATGTACTTTGCGCACCGTCAATTGCATTGAAATACACGCCTGAAACAGACGGCAAAAAATATAAGACTCAAGGCATATGGATACTTGAGGATAAAGAACCTAAAAGAATTGATATAGAAACAGGCGCCAGTGATGACTCAAGAATAGAAATAAAAGGCAACGGACTGGGCGTTGGGACTAAAGCTATTATTGGTTCTTCAAATGTAGTTAAACGCGAAAAAGGTCAGCAACAGAGAAGAAAACCCCCGGGAATGTTCTAAACAAAAACGAGGAATATGCATATGAGTTTAATAGTAGTAAAAGATGCAATAAAAACATATCAAACCGGAGAAGAAAGCTTTAATGCGCTAAACGGCGTCTCATTAACAATTAACAAAGGCGAGTTTGTTGCAATTATGGGAACATCCGGTTCTGGCAAATCAACTTTTATGAATATGCTTGGGACACTTGATAAACCTACTTCAGGAAGTTATTTTCTCGACGGAGAAGACATGATTCACCTTGATGCAAATCACCTTGCAATGGTAAGATGCGAAAAAATAGGGTTTATCTTCCAAGGTTTCAATCTTATATCAAGGACTTCCGCACTTGATAACGTTTGTTTACCGATGATTTATAAAGGAATTCCGGAGCATGAAAGAATTAAGCGTGCAAAATGGGCATTAAAAATTGTAGGGCTTGAAAACCGAGAAGACCATATGCCTAACCAGATGTCGGGCGGACAGCAGCAACGTGTGGCAATTGCGAGGGCAATTGTAAACGATGCACCACTTATATTAGCCGACGAACCGACAGGAAACCTTGATACAAAAACAAGTATTGAAGTTATGGAATTTTTTGTACGATTAAACGAAGAAATGGGTAAAACAATTGTACTGGTTACCCACGAACCGGATATCGCAGAATATACAAAACGTGTTGTAAAATTCAAAGACGGAAATATTGTTCTTGATATGCCAAAGATCGAATGGCAACAACACAGAACGAGGGAAACATAGCATGCTGGATTTCAAATCAATATTTAAAATGGCGACAATATCGCTAAAAATAAACAAAATGCGTTCAATGCTTACGAGTTTAGGCATAATTATCGGTGTAAGCGCCGTTATAATAATGCTTGCTGTCGGAACCGGCGCAAGAGAAAAAATTGCAAAGGATATGGAGTCAATGGGCAGCAATTTACTTATGGTTCGTTCTGCATCGGCGAACTCCGGCGGAGTCCGTATGGGGTTTGGAACAAAGCCTACACTCACTCTAAAAGATGCGGAAGCTATAGAAAAAAATGCTCGTGGAATATTAGCAGTTGCACCTTATTCTTCTGAATCAAAACAACTTACATACGGCAACCAAAACTGGTCAACTTCCATTGGAGGAACAACTGCATCATACTTATTTATTAGAAATTATGAAATTGCAAGCGGCAGAAACTTTGTCGCAGAAGATAACAAAAACAGTTCTAAAGTTGCTATTGTAGGAAATACAGTTGCTACAGAATTATTTGGAGATGTTGATCCAATTAACAAAACAATGCGTATAGGAAACGTACCGTTTAAAATTATTGGGTTATTAAAAACAAAAGGGCAAAGCGGAATGGGTATGGATCAAGATGATTTAGTATTTATACCAATAACAACAGCTCAAAAGAAAGTCTTTGGGACAGCTTTTCCGGGAACTGTCAGCATGATAAACGTTAAAGCAACTGATTCTGACATACTTGACACTACACAAAGTGATATCACCGAAATACTAAAAACACGCCATCACATAGGAAAAAGTCAGGACAACGATTTTGAAATAAGAAATTTGGCCGAAATGCAAGAAACTATCAAATCTTCCGCAAAAACCATGTCTATTTTATTGGGAGCAATTGCATCAGTTTCATTACTTGTTGGCGGTATAGGAATTATGAATATAATGCTTGTATCCGTAACCGAAAGGACAAAGGAAATTGGTATAAGAATGGCTATTGGGGCAAAGGCAAGCGATATAAGAATACAATTTTTAATTGAATCTTTTCTATTATCAATAATCGGAGGCATAATAGGTGTACTATTCGGAGTCGCCTGTTCGAAGTGCATCGGAACATTCTCGACAATGAATATTGCAATATCGGGATTTTCCATTGCATTATCTTTGGGATTTTCCGGAGCTATTGGGGTAATATTCGGATATTATCCTGCTTACAAGGCATCGCTGCTCAATCCTATTGATGCATTAAGATACGAATAAAAATTATATATTAAAGCTTTTTCTTGAACCTTCTTCGTGGTAGAAACCGCCACCGCATACGGATTCAATCACTTTTAATACGAATTCTCTTGGTGCATCTATCTGATTAAGCAATAATTCTCTGCCGCCCAAGTGTCTTATTTTAAGTATTGCATTATGAGTTGTTTCTGCAGGAACAAAAAGGGAGGCTATTTCATTATCTAACAATCTTGCCATTTCCTCTTTATGGTCCATAACTCCGCTCATTATTTCGTTATAATTACCTCTGATTGCCATAATTCTTGTTGAGAACATATGGTTTAGATTTTCTCTATAAAGGACTTGAGGCTGGAAATTACAGCGGGTTGTAAAACTAATTTTATGCCACAAAATATTTAGGATTACGATTGATTTTTGGGCATCTGTATCCATATATATATTTTGGGTAGTTATTCCTCGTGAAGAAAAGGATTCTTTAAGAATATCCATCACATCTTGAATATTTTCAATCATTTTTACAAAAATTTCATTGGTATTAATAGTAGCGTGTTGATAGTCCAGAAACTGTTTATACATATGAGTGGAAACAAGACCAATACGTTCTTGGACTAATGCGGATTTTCTTGAAGAAGTTTCTGAATTATCAAAACTTTCGTAATTATTCAACAATTTTTACCCTTCCTTTACAAGAACATTTTACTAATAAACATGATTATATGTAAAGATTTTAAAATTATTCTTTACAAAAATGAATACATTTTAAATTTGATTTATATTGATTAAAATTTGAATTTACTTTTTCGCTCACATAAGTAGATTTATATGAATGTCTGTTTCTTTCTTTTTGCCTTGCTACAAAAGAAAGAAATGAATAAATCAAAATTTAGTAATGTCTATTTCTTTCTTTTACGTTGAAAAAAAAGAAAGAAATGAACATGCGATAAATCTACTTATTGACAGACACATAATGGATTTATTTTTTGACCACGGACATTACATAATTGTTTGATCCAAAGTATTTGTTTGCAACACGCATTATATCACTCTCACTTACAGAATTAATGAGCTCAGAATATTCGTCAGTAAATGTAAAATCAGATGCCGCTACATCAAACCAGCCAATAGTAGCAGCCTTCTCCATATTTGTTTCCATTGAAAGAATATAATGCCCTATTAACTTATCTTTTGCCTCCTGCAGTTCCTTTGTACCGACAAATTCGTTTTTAAGAGAATTTATTTCTTTCCATAAACCCTCAATAGCCTTATCGTACGTATCAGGATTTGTTCCGATATAAACTACAAAAGCACCCCTTAAAGCATTCGCAGAATAGCCCGAACCTAATTGATACGCCAAACCTTCTTGATCTCTAAGATTCTTAAACATCCTTGAACTCATGCCGGTACCTAACAAAGAATCTATAACTTTTAATGTCGCATAATCCTTTTTATCATCTAAACCGGCAGTCTGCCAAGCCAAAAATATCCAATCCGTGTTAGTAGAAGCTACTGTTTTTATATCCTTCTTTGCTACTTCTATCGGTCTGATTTTTGATTTGTATGAGTTGAACGATATAGGCGAAGAGCCCTTATCTTCAAACATCGTTGAAAAATATTTAACAGTTAAATCCTTATCTACGTTACCGTTTATAGAAACTACAATATTTTCCGGAGTAAATATTTTTTTATAATATGCAACAACATCATCCCTTGAAATTTGCGGAATATTCTTTTCCAATAATACGGTCGAATTAGTATATGGAGAATTTTCAAATAACATATTTTTGTACCCTTCAACTGCCAAATTTACCGGCAAATCTCTTGATTTTTTTATATGTTGAAGTTTTTCTCTTTTAACTTTATCTAACTCATATTCAGTAAAAGTTGCATTATTTACTATTTCGGAAATCAAATTTAATGTTTGCTCATACTGTTGTTCAGTCGTCAAAACAGATAGAATGAAAGCATCAGAGCGAACAGACGGACTGATTTTTATACCATTATCTTCAAGAATTTCAGCAAGCTCTTGAGAAGAATATTTCTTTGTACCCTTTAATAATGTAGATGCCATAATACTGGAAATTCCATACTTTGACTCAATAAAATTTCCGCCTTTTGCATACAAACTGAGTGCTATAATTTTATTTGAAGTATTTGGAGTTAAAATTAATGTCGAATTGTTTGATAACTTATATTTTTGAGTATCTCCATTTTGCTTCAACAAAACAGGTTCTCCAACCTGAGTGCTGATATTAGACACCTTCTTTTCTTCACTAACCTTTGGCAAAACGATTGATATAGCAGATTTTTCTTGTCCTAAATATTTTTGAGCCACACGCTTTACATCCTGAGGAGTAACCTTTTTTATGTTATCAACATAACAATCATACACCCTCAAATCTCCTGATGTCACCATTACATAACCTATTTCTTGTGCGATATTAGATATAGATTCACGCTGATAATATGTATCACGTTCAATTATGTTTTTAGCTAAATTTACTTGAGCTTCGGTAACACCATTTTGCTGAACATCAGCAATATCTTTAAATATTTGAGATTCCAACTTCTCTAACTTATCAGGCGTAAAATTTGCGGAAACATAAAATATACCATCATCCCTAAAGCCGCTATTTGAAGCCTCAATAGAAAATGCTAATTGCAACTTATCTTTTATATTTTTATAAAAAACAGAAGTTCTCCCATCACCTAATATTGTTGCAAGAACATCTAATGCATAGCTGTCATTATTATTTATGTCAACACCTCTAAAGCCAATCAACATATATCCCGACTGGGCATCTAAATATTCAACTTTTCTTTTCTGCTGATTAAGAGGTTTCTCTTTTGAATATAATACTTTTTCTGCTTTTCTGGTATTTGCGGAAAACTCTTTTTTTACTTTCTCTAATGCCGAATTAGTGTCAACATCCCCAACAACAACCGTAATCATATTCGATGGTGAATACCACTTATTATAATAAGCCATTATATCATCACGATGAATTGTTTCTATTATACTTCTTTTCCCTATAACTTTTCTTTTATATGGATGCTCTGAATAAATCATTGAAACTAAATTGTCATAAACAACCTTTTGAGGAGAATTATCATCCTTTGAAATTTCTTCTAAAACAACTTTTCTTTCCTTTTCTAATTCCTTTCTTGGTAACAAAGGATTAATAAGCATATCGGCATGCAATTCCATAGCTTCATCAAAATATTTTGAAGGAATTGTTATGTAGTAATGCGTGAAATCTTTACTTGTCGCAGCATTAGTAATACCACCCTTTGCTTCTAAAAGTTTGTCAAACTCTCCCGGAGCATGATTTTTAGAACCTCTAAAGAACAAATGTTCCAAAAAATGAGAAACGCCATTATTTGAATCATCTTCGTTTATAGAACCGGTCTTTATCCATGTATCCATAGTAACAATCGGATTTGAACGAACTTCTTTTATGATAACGGTTTGTCCGTTATCCAACAGAAATTTTTGCACAGTATCAGCCGAATACGCACAACACCCAAAAACCAATATCCCTAATACTAATATAAATTTTTTCATAATATCCCCTTAATATCTTCTTCTAAATAATACACTAAAATTTTTAATATTAAAATAGGTAAGAATGATAATAATAAAACTTGACTTTAACTTCTGAAAGAAATAAAATCAAGACATTGAATATACTGGAGGTTATATGAAAAAATTTTTAATTACAGGACTTATGCTTGGAGCAATTCTTTTTTCTGCAACTGGAGTTCAAGCAGATAATACAATATCACCAAAACTTGAGAAGATAAAAACTCTCCTGCAACAGCAAAAAAGCGGAGATGCTACGACTTTGTTAAATCAATTAACACCAAAAGAAGCAGAAGAACTGGCATCATACGTAGAATTCAAATCTCAAGAAGTTCCGCCAATTTATTTTATATTTCTAGCTGACAGTGTTTATAAAAATGACAAAGACAAAGCTCTATTATTTTACAATATCGGAAAAGTTAGAGCTTACGAAGATGTTATGATGTGCAAAGATAATACTGCAAAAGCTCAGCTTAGCATATATCCGTCATTAGCACCCAAAACTATAAAATACTTATCTACAAAAATTAAAAATAAAAAATATATAGCAGATTTAATGCAAAAAACACTTGATTGGGATACTTCACACCCTGACAGATACAACCCTATATGGGCTTGCTATCATGGAATAAGTGCAAAAACTAACGGACAGCCACAACTAATAGAAGAAAGCAAACGTGCTGCTGTTATAGAAAATGCTCGTCAAGAACTAAAAGATACAATAAAGAAATATAGTGAATAATAATTTATTTTCTTAAACTGAATTCACAACCGCAGTAATTTTGCCTGTACAAATTAAGTTCTCTTGATATATTATTAGTTTTAAGGAAACCGTCTTTTTTCTTGAAATCAATAGCAAGATAATTAATGTTATTTTCGGCTGCAATTTTTTGACCAATTTCTGTCAACTTTGCAAAATTTTTATGAGGGCTTATTACAATAGATGTTGTAAATTTGTTAATTCCTAACTCACGTGCCTTATCCACAGTCTTTTTCAGCCTTAGAGCAAAACATTTATCGCAACGACGTCCCTTCTCAGGTTCATTTTCAAAACCACGAGCAGCATCATAAAATTCTTTTGGATTATACTCCCCCTCTATCAATTCTACCCCGAAGTGTTTGCATAAAATACGTTCAGCTTCCAATCGTCTTTCATACTCACTTATCGGATATATATTAGGGTTATAAAAATATACAACAACAGAATATCCCATATCTTTTAACATTGATATGGGATAACCTGAACATATTGCGCAGCAAGCATGCAAAATTATTTTATTTTCGTTTTTTTGCACCTGCTTCCTCCAACATTTGTTTTAATTCTTCGTATGGTCTTATGCCTATTACGACTTTTTCGCCCAATTTCATAGCAGGTGTACCGTTAATATTTTGAGCATAAGCCTCTTTTATTTCTTGCTCCAAGGCAGCTTTTGTTTCATCGCTGTTAGCCTCTTTTTGGAGTTTTTCTGTATCAAGGCCTAATTCTCTGGCAATATCAAGGATTTCTGCCTCTGTTGCAGGGTGTGAATCGAAAAATTTTGTATCAATTTCCCAGAATTTACCTTGAGTTTGAGCCGCCATAGCATATCGAGCCATCAAACATGAACCTTCATGGAGCGGCTGCCTCAAGAATTTATTACATTCCGTATCCAGCGGTAAATGTTTGTGTATCACCTCAAAGCCTTTTAATTCAGCTGCAGCCTTATGAAACATTGCATCAAAAGCCCCACAGAACGGGCAATTATAATCTGTATATACGTACACTTTGATTGGCGCATCCTTATCTCCAAGGATGTTTCCGCTAACAGCATAATCGGTTGCTTTCATATTAAGCATTTCTATTAATTCTTTTCTCTGCTTCATACGCTTAATTTGAGGAGCAAACACGTTCGTAGCTGATGTATAAGAAAGAAAACCCGATGCAATAAGTGCAACAACTACTAATGCTATTAGATAAACTTTTTTCTTTACCGCATCTTTGAAATCTTCCACACTTTGTTTAAAAGCCTTCACTAATCCTCCATTCTTATAGTCAATTGCAAATAAACCAATTAACAAATTCAATATATAAGTAAATGCACATAATACACACAACTTTTTAATTTCAACTAAACTTAAGCCCAATAAAAGCATAGATATGGCAAAAGAGAAAACACCTAATATAGCAATATAGTCCATAGGATTTTTAAATACTTCTAAAAATTTAAAAATTACTATATTCTTAAGTTTGTCTGCAAATAACAAAATTATAACAAAGAAATAGAATAGCATTCCCCAATATGCAAGAGGAACTCCAAAGAATTGGGATTCTGTTGTTCTGGCAATTCCGTCACAATCAATAAAATCATTGACAGAACAAAAGCTTGGTAATGCGTATGGGTTAAAATTTGCATCATAATATATAGCAGCCAATTTTACCGTTGTACAAAGCCCAATAAGTGCAATAATAAAAATTACAATCTTCTTATTTAAGAAATTCTTTTCCATATACTTCTCCTTATTCCTGTAATCATTTTACATGTCCAAAAAAAATAAATCAATAGATAAAAGAGGTATATTACAATCTCGCTTGAAAAAATATTGCTTTAATGTATAATAATAACCTGAGGGATCGGTTTATAATGAAGAGAAATATATTTAAGCTATTTACAAACAAATTTCTTTCCTATCCTTTATGGGTAAAGCAAGTGGTTTTCTACAGACTATGGCAAAACATGACAGAGAATAACTGCGAGAAATTTATTATCAACTACCCGGATAAGCTGTTTTCAATGCACATTCCAACGCTTACATTTCAAGGAAAACAGGAGTTATGTAGTAAAAATTCAGGGTTGGATAACAACATATATAATTTTCTGAAATTTTCACACAACGGATACAGCATTCTTGAAAGTGCTCTGAATATGTTCATGTCAATAGAAGAAATTTCAAAATTATACATTTTCTGTCTTGAACAAAACTATATAACAGCACCGGAAAAAGACGATATATATATAATGGCAGGTTTTATATCCGGAAAATTTCCTATAGGCGAATATTTCCTTAGAATCGGAGATATAACTTCAGAAGATCTTAAACTTGCATTAAAAGAACAAGCAGATATACCTGAAAATAAGGAACATAAATTACTCGGGGAAATACTTGTTAAGCACGGAAAAATTTCAGAAAAAGATTTATTAACTTTATTTAAACTTAAATCAGATGCAAAAAAAAGATTTGTTATTAATCCGGAATTTTTGCCGGAAGAGGAAAGCAACAAAAATATTATAAACAAACTTCAGAAAGAAATTACAATTTTAAAAGAAGAAAACAAAGCACTTAAGAAGACTATGTCAAAAATAGTAGATACGGTAAAAAATTATGATATTTAATTCACCTGACACTTTAATAAAATATATAAGAGACGGACTTGTAGAAGAACAGCACTTCGGTTATGTTTTAGTTCTAAATAGAATACACGTAACAGACAGAGTTGGAGAAAGCGGGAATTATCCGTTTTATTTACGTTCTTGTGCAAAGCCATTGCAAGCATCATTAATTATAGACTTTGGAATGGATATTGCTTTTGAAATGAGCGAAGAAGAAATTGCAATATGTTGCGCCTCACATGCCGGAGAACAATGCCATATTGATATTGCAAAAAATTTATTAAAGAAAATAGGTGTAGGCGAAGAAAAACTTAAATGCGGAATTCATATGCCATTATCAAAATCCGCTCAAGAGAAAATGCTTCTTGACAATGAACAGCCCACCGTTCTTCACAATAATTGTTCAGGCAAGCATATTATGATGCTTGGCTTATGCGCTATGCATGGATGGAGTATGGAAAATTATGATTCTTGTGAACATCCGCTACAAAAACTTATTAAAGAAAAAATATATGATTTATGCGAATTAAAAAAAGATTATCCGACAACTACAGACGGTTGCGGCGTACCTATATACTCTATGCCGTTAGAGAATATGTGTAAAGGATACTTAAATTTATTCTGTTCAAATGATTACTCAAAAATAAAAAAAGCTTTTTTAAATAATCCATATATTATAGGCGGAGAAGATAGAACCGATACAAAAATTATAGAAAATTCAAATAATCTCGTAGCAAAAGTGGGCGCCGGCGGATTATGCATAGTTGTTAACACTGACACAGAAGAGTGCCTGCTTGTAAAGATATCCGATTGCGATATGAAAGCAAGAGAAATCGTAACACTTGATGCAATTAGAAATCTTCATTGGGCAGACATAGAAACAGACAAAACAATAAAAACTATCAGTGGCAAAGTTGTCGGTGAAATTACCACCATTTTATAGATTGATTATACAATTTCCATCGAACAAAAATCTTTGTACTGACAATATTTGCACACTTCTTTTTTATATGTCGGTTCAAAATTGTACGATTTGATATTATCTATTGCAGACTTAAATTTGTTTTTTATCTCTTCACAATCCTCTTCCGTCAAACTCAATGACAGGTTTTTGGTAAAATCTTCCGGAAAAATAAAAGCTGTATCTCTTACTTTTACATTGTTAACCTTTTCAAAATAATATTTATATAAACCTATCTGATTATAGTAATCTTCATGTTCACCTTCCGGGCATATAACTTTTTCACCTTTTGCCGAACCTGTTTTATAGTCATATATAGTATAAGTTCCATCAGGATTTCTATCAACCCTGTCAATAAACCCTTTAAATTTAACACCATCAATATCAAGAGTCACTTTTTGTTCAGTTAAATACAGTTGTGATATTGGGGTAGATATAAATTGAACATAGTACGCACTTAAGGCATCTTCTCCACGTTTTTCAAGAATTTTCCTTTCAGCTAAACTGGTTAATGAAGCCTTAGATAATTTATTCTTAAATACTTTTATAAATTCTTCTTTAGAAGGATAATTGCCATTTTTTAATGCATAATTTACCCCGAATTCACAAGCCTCATGCACAGCAGTTCCGTAATGCATATTATCTGCATTGCCTGCCTTTGAAGATAAATTTAATATGTAATTATACAAATACTGACGAGGACAACTCAAATATGAATTTATTGATGTCGGAGAGAAATATTTATCTTTTAACAGACTATCTACAAGATTATGAAATTCTTTCTTATAGTCATATTCTCTTTTGACAAGAGTATTTGCTACATGCGTCCAAAACGAATTTTCATCATATGCGAATGGTTTTTTTTCTTTTTCAAGCATATCTTGAATTTGAGAAACAAATTGACTTAATTTTTTAACTTTACCGTTCACCATTTGCGGATAAGATAAGCGTAATGTATGTTTAGCCCTGGTCATCCCCACATACATAACTTTTATCCTATCTGATATTTTTAGTGCTTTTAGCTCTTCCTCATTTTTGTATTCAGCAGGAGGCAGGGGAATTTGCGGTTTAAAAGTATTATTATCGCTTTCCCACTTCGTACTAAGCAGAGATGGCATATAAACATACTCATATTCTCTTCCTTTTGCCGAATAATACGTAGATAACTGTACAGCATTCATAGGGACCGGAGCCTTTTCCGTATTAATAGAAATTCCATCCTCAAGTGCAATATCCAAATATTCTACAAAATCCTCCAATAGTGCGGTTTGCATAACTTCTGAATATTCGCAAGCTTCGCTTACAATCTTTTTTAAACCGGCAATATTTTCGCTTAAATTTATTTTAGAATTCAAGTAATAATCAAATATACCTGTCTTAGAACCAACCTCTAAAACTACATTTTTTAGACTTTCATTTGCCTTATAACCTTGAAGATAATCGAAAGTTTCTATAAAATCACATATTTTATTTTCTTCTACAAATAAACCCCTATCCGCATTACGAAGTAATTCTATAAAAGATTTGTACTTTGAACGTTCCAGACATATTGTTTCATAATCTTTTGTATTTATATTAAAAGGTGGAGATAACAAAAGTTTAAACAGTTTATCAGAATTTAACTCAGGATTAACTAAAGCTTGCAAATAAAAATATAATACAATTGAAGACTTTATCGTGAATATACTCTTCCCGTCTTTTAATTCAAAAGGAATATTCCTTTCCTTCAATAACTCTGCATATATGGCTAAATCTGCATTTGTCCTGAACAAAATTGCTATTTCTGAAAGCTTCTTATTCCCGTTTTCATCAACCGGACATTCGGAGGAATTTATTAATTCCTCTATCTCAGATATTATTTCATTACATTCTTGTATTGCATCAGCATATTTGTAACACCTAACAGGTTTTTCTTTATCAATAATTTTTTGATTTTTTGCAACCAACTGTTTATTAATTCCGTATTTTAAAAACTCCGGTTTTGCCTCCAACCTGTTAACATCTTGCTCCGCAACTTTTCTTGATACATCCAATATACTTTGAGTAGAACGCATATTTTCGGATAAACAAATTACAGATGTATCCGGAAATTTTTTCAAAAAATTCTCTACCGTATCCAACTTTGCACCTTGGAAAGAATATATTATCTGGTCATCATCACCTACCACGAACACATTTTGGCTTCTTATTGATTCTGTTAAATAAAATACAATAGAATTTTGCGCATTATTTGTATCCTGATATTCATCAACAAGTAAATATTCATATGAATTTGCTACCTTGTCTAAAAAAGCTGCATTATTCTCAAATTTATCAAGAACAAAGGAAATTATGTCATTAAAGTCTAAATAATGTTTTTGGTACATTTTTTGCTGATATAATTCGTAAAATTTCCATAATTCTTTCGCCTTAGCAATTTCTTTTTCCAATGTTTCAATCTTAGAAACTAAAGTTTTTGTTCTGGAATCGCCCTTTGCATTTTTCTCCGCAAGCTCCGCTCTCAACGCATCCAGTTTAGGCAACCAATCTTTGTTATGGTCTATATTATAAAAATAATCTTCTTTAGTTAATCTGTGTTTTTTTATCTCCTCGATACTTCCTTTTATAATATCGATATAATAATACGGATCATTTTTCTCTGTACGATAAAATTTTGGATCAATTTCATCTATACATTCTTTTATAAAAGCTCTTGAAACAGCATTTGATATAATTTTTACGTTGTCGGGAAGCTCAAATTCTTCGGAATTTCTTTCTATGATTTCGTAACAGAATCCGTGATAAGTGTATATTCCGACATCAACAGATAATCTGTCCAGTTCTCTTTCCAAACGAGTTTTCATCTCATTTGCGGCAGCATCCGTATACGTTAAACACAAAATTTTTGAGGGTTCAATTCCCTTACTTATCATTGCTTTTATACGTTGAATAATAGTAAAAGTCTTACCCGTACCAGGGCCTGCTAAAACCAGAAACTTACCTTCCGTATTATCAATACATTTTTGTTGTTTTTCATTTGGTTTAAATTTGATATCGGAATCCATAACACTCAAAGCCTACACATTAACTTTCAATAACTTTATTACATCCTCAACAATTTGTTCTTTTGTTAATCTGTATTGTTTATATAACACATCTAAAGGAACTCTGTCAGGGAATTCTTTATCGGCACCATAATTCAAAACTTTCATATCAGAATTTCCGTAATAACTTGCAATTTTTTCACCGAATCCGCCGTTTAAAATTCCATCTTCTAATGTTATAACAACACTATGTTGAGGTTTTAAATCTTCAAGCATATCTTTATCTAATCCCGTAATAAATCGAGGATTAATCAACGTAGGTTCAATATTTAACTTTTCTTTCAATTCTTTTGCCAAATTTTCACCAAGCTCAAAGAAAGTACCCAACGCAAGAATAGCAACATCCTTACCGGATTTAACCATTTTAAATTTATTTATTGATGAAGCATAATCAGTATTATCCGGAATATTTGTAACCCTTAATGCCCCCGACGGAACTCTTATTGCAACAGGATGTTCAGATTGTTTAACAGACCAATCCAACATTGCGAGATATTCTTCCTTTGAGGTAGGCGCCAAATAAACAAGATTCGGAATATTCCCCATCATAGACATATCAAAGCAACACAAATGAGTAGCATCTGCGCCCGATATTCCACCCCACCATATTAAAAGAGTAATAGGAGAATTATTTAAGCATAAATCTTGAGATAATTGGTCATATGTTCTTTGGATAAATGAACTCATAATATTCAAGATTGGCTTAGCTCCATTTTTAGCAAGCCCTGATGCGAATGCAACAGCATGTTCTTCAGCTATTCCGGTATCAACATATTGAGAACCCAATTCACTTCTGAATTTTTCATCAAAACCATATACACCCGGAGTTGCAGGAGAAATTGCAATGATACTTTTATCTTTTTTCGCC
>Ga0256405_10007643_pt1 | contig 16054 bp, 13 predicted proteins | sample RumenRJG_02DNA_FD_189096 | JGI IMG/M metagenome (GOLD analysis project Ga0256405, IMG submission 189096) | Bovine rumen microbial communities from Lethbridge, Alberta, Canada - RJG_02 | ecosystem: Host-associated > Mammals > Digestive system > Stomach > Rumen | place: Canada: Alberta... | reverse complement strand
CTGACCGTGAGCGTGTCAGCTCCTTCCCTGTGCTCCCTCATGATCTGGAACGGGAGAAGGATGTCTGTCGGAGCATACAGCGGATAGACCTGTCCGTATGCGTAGCTCTTCCGCTGGTGCTGCTCTCTGATTGACCTGTACCACGCAAGCGGCGTGAGGTTGTTGTTAGATGTCATTTTCATAAGTCAATACTGCGCTAATCATCCTCGAACACAAATTTAACGAGGCGGATTGTATCCCGCCAAATCCTACCGAACTTTTTACAATTTTTTTTATGTCTGGCTCAACTGTTCCAGCCGGGAACTTGACAGTCTGCCTTGCCTTGCGCTGGATCCCTCTCGCTGTCGTCTCCTGTCCGTTCACCTCGATGTTGCGTGACGGCATCTCGTATGTGAGATACTTCGGTATCAGGTCTGCGAATGCGAGGAATCCGTTCTGCATGGTGTAGTCAACCCCTGCGACCTTGACCTTGCGGAACGGGAGCTCGTACTCACCACTTATCCGCATCTGGAACACATTGAAGTCGAGATACCCGGACAGCATGACGAACCCGAACGACACAGCACCTTCCGGTATTGCGTCGAAGGACAGTGTGACCGTTCCAGGATCCACCCCTCCAACCTCCGGTGTGACTGGTCTGCCGTCCGCATCGAAGAACTGGGCGACAGCCTGCCCGGTTCCGGCTGCCTCAACCGTCACCTTGCCTCCCTTGCCTGTGTATCCGTCGAAGAGAGGATATAGCGGCGTGGAGTAGGAATTGTTCACACCACGCTCTCCGTGCGAGCCGTAGAATCCCGGATAATAGTTCTCAGAATCATCACGCTCGAGTGCGTTGGCTTCAGTGACCGCAAGCAGTGCGAAGCCGTCCTCTGAGCATGCTGACGGATTAAGGAGCATGTAATCGACGTCGCTGGTGAAGCCGCTGATGTCAATCTCCTCAATCTTGCCCTGCTCTGACACAGGCGACAAGATGTTGACCGGGAGACCGGAGAAGCCTGCCGTCGTCTCGTCCATCCACCCGTACTTGTACTGCGAAGGCATTGATTCCTTCTCGTAGGTGAGCTCTCCCTGACCGTACGACCACGGCTTCCCGTTCCTCACGTTGAGCATTGTCGTCAGGTCGTAGCCCACCTCCCTGATGTCTGACTGGTATGACCCGCCACGCAGGAACCATGAGATGTGCTCGATGCGGAGGCGGTTGTCTCCGTCGATGAACCAATACAGCCCGAACACGTCACGCAGCATGCGCAGGATCTGCGAGAGGCTCGTCTCAGCCTTCATTGCGGGCTCTGAATACTCGCCCTTCAGTATGTTGGTCTTCTGCGTCATGTACAGCCTCCACCTGTCACCGCTCACGGGATTGGTGTCTCCGTACAGGAAGGTGCTGTAGTCTGCCGTCGCCTGGTGTGTGATGCCAGGCGCTATCTCTCCGAGCAGCACTGAGATGCAGCTTGCCATCTCGTATGCGTCACGGAGTATGTACTGTTTCCTTGCCCTCCTGTCCGTCTCCTCATCCACGAGGTTGTGTGAGAACCACAGCGATGCGTATCTCCAAGTGGACTGTGCGACTGGGAACATCTTGTTTCCCACCGCCGTGTATGGAGGCAGGAAGTATGTGCCGTCGTCCCTGCGCCCATACTCTGACGGCTCCGTGCTGTGGAGGTTGCTGATGTACGTCACCGGGACGGCATACCCGGCGCAGCGCCTGTAATTGCGGTTGTTGGTTACTATGTCGGCGTCCGGGATTGTGTTGGTTGCCTGTCCGTGGAGCTGCTCCACGTCACACAGCAGTCTTGCGAACATGTTGTAAGTCCACATGTCGACCGACATGCTGCCCGTCATTCCGCTGCCGCTTGCCGGGGACATAGTGAATACCTTGTTGTCGAACGTGCCGTTGAGCTGCTCGTAGTAGTACAGCTGCGCATCGTCAGACGCCCTGCACAGCCACACACTCGTCTGTTGCCACTCATACTCCGCAACGCTCTCCTGCGTCTGCCGCACCTCGATGTAATATGTCCGGTCTCCATTGTACAGCTTACCGCTCCACAGATCATTCTGGTCTGCGGTCACCCTGCCTGAATAGGTTCCGGCTGCTGCGTCCAAGCCTCCGGAGCTTGTCACCTCCATCTCCTTAAGGATGGTGTTGAGTGAGAAGTGGTACCTGTTGACGAGGTCTGACTTACTCGTCACCTCCTCAGCGTCCTCCTCCCAGCTGTTGCCGGAGATGAAGCAGCTCACTACGGTGTCACCAGGGACGTATATCTGGATGAGCGGGCGCTTGGCTACCTTGACCCTGTCTGTCTGAGGCTTGAGCTCGATGATGTTGAACTCCTTCTCCATGCCGCCCAATACAGCCTTGTACTCGTCATACACAGACGGCTGGACAGTAAGCATCCTGTCATCCGTCCTTATCGTGCAGTCCGTGCGTGTGAACGTACCGTGCCAGTATTGCTCCCATGTGAGCCCGAGGTCTGTCGAGATCTCCATCCATACATGGACAGTATCGTCGTATCCTGCGCCCATGATCCTTGTGTAATCATCACCGAGGAAGGTGAGCTTGTCACTAAGCGACCGACGGAAATACTTGCCGCCGTCCTCTGCCTGGTAGTCTATGTTCATGTCTGCCTTCCACACAGGATGGGAGAGGATTTTAGCCCCCTCCTCAACCTGGATGTAGAATCTGTATTCTGGTGCTGCTCTCATCTTCTTGTCGTTTTTCTGAGGTTCTTATACTGTTCGATAGTGTTGCCGTGGGCGTCTGTGTACACCTTGCGTTCCTGCGCCCTCCTGATTGCGCTGACGTCTGTCGCCATCATTCTCAGCTCTTCAGGAGATCCGGATACGTTGACCACAAGCCCGTCGTCCGTCTTGTAAGTGTTCATGTACTTGGCGCCGAACGTCCCGTCATTGAGAGAGCGGATGACGTCAGGGATCTGCTTGCGGAACTTCCGGGAGTTGCGCTTGTTGATGACAGCGAAAAACTCGCCGCCTTCGGCTCTCCTCTTCGTCCCGTCAGACTTCGTCCCGAGGTCTACGTCATTGCCTGACTGGTGGCTTCCACCGCTCAGGAGCTCGACGGTGCCCTCTCCGTACTCCTCGCTCTTGCCCACTGCCTGGACTGCCTTTATCTTGGAATATGCGAACGAGCCCCACATTACAGCGAGCGCCGGGATAGCCCATGGGAATCCGAGCTGCGACCAGATGAGCGACGATGCGGTGACGAGGTTGCCTGCCTGTTCCGCAGCCTGTATGAGCGCCTGCGCCTTCTGTGCTTTCTCAGCCTGTCTCCGTGCCTTCTCCTGCGTCTTGCGTGCGAGGTCGAGCTCTCGCTGTGCGCCTGCCACGTCTGACGCATAGCCCTTGTTCCTGGCTTCAATCTCAGCCTCCAGCGTGCTCTTTGCGCTGTCCACCTGCTTCTGTGCGAGCTGTTCCCGGGCTTCTGCCGCCTTGACGTATGAATCCATGAACGAATTGAGCGCCTCGTTGGCATACTGCAGGGACTGGTCTATAGCCTGCTTCTTCTCGTCCGACAGGTTGAATCCCAAGGTGTCGTAGATGTCCTTCGGCGCCTCGTTGTCGATATCTTTGTTGATTTTCTGGATTTGGTTCATGATTGTCTGAACCTCGACGTCTGACATTTTCTTGCCCATTGCAAGGTTGAGGTCGAGGATGCGCTCCAGCCTCTCTTTCTCCGCCTTGAGCCTGTAGCGGGTCTTCGCACGCTCGCTCTGCTCCATCAGGTCGAACTCGCTCTGGGCAAGCTCCTGCTCCTTGTCGAACCGCTCAAGGTTCGCCTGCATGAACTTGTCGTTTATCTCCTGCGCAAGTGCGTCGTACGATGCGTTGATGTCTGCGGCGCTCTGTGCGTTCGCCGGGTCGAGCAGCTCGTTCCTCAGGAGCGCTATCTCCCGCTCCTTCTCAAGCGCCTCCATCCTGAGGCGCAGCTCTTCAGTCGTGCCTTCCCTCACGCTCTTGAGCTTTAGGTCTATCGCCTCTTTCTGCTGCTGCAGCTGATCTATGTCATACTGCTTGCTTGCGTCCATCTGCGCCTGTGTCCACTGAGCCTGCAGTGCGTGGATCTGGTCGTAATATGCCTGTTCCTCCTCTGCGCTTAGTCGGTTGTCTGACATGCGCATCTGGCGCTTGATGTTGATAAAGGACTGGATGTCCGTAATCTCCCGCTTGTAGTGGAGGTCTATCACCTTGAGACGCTTAGCCAGCGAATCGTTCTCCATCTTCAGCGCTTCGTCCTCAGCCTTCCGCTGCGCCTCAATCCTGGCACGGTCTGCCCGGTAAGCTGCGTCTATTGTACGGTCGTGCTGCTGGTTCGGATCCTGCGTCTGTGTCTTCGCCCTGGCTTTCGCTGTCTTGGCTGCTCTCGCCGCCGTGCTCTTCGGTGTGCTCTTGACTGCTGATGATGGGACGACGCTCCTTCTGGTCTGTGCTGTCGATGTGCCTGAACTCTGCGAACCTGTCCCTCCTGTCCCGTCGTCCAGTTCCACCGGTATCTTGATTGGCGTCATCCTGCTGTTCTGAGCCTTGACTGCGTCATCGAGGTAGCGTGACATGTCCTTCGCCTGTGCGTGGATCATCTTAGGGATTGCGAACGCAGCCTTCTCGAATCCGTCCGCAATCTCGTCGAAGTCAAACGTGAAGATGCCGACTACCATTTTTCCGATGCCCTTCAAGGTGTCAATGAACGCCGTGAACAGGTTTCCGATGAATGCGAACGTTGATTTGAAGACGAACTGGATGCCGTTCCAGATAGCCCGGAAGGTCGCACTCTTGTTGTAAGCTTCGATGATGTAGTTGGCGAGGTCGATGATTCCCTTAATCAGAGACGTGAGCCCACGCTTGATGAAAAGAGAGACACTCGACTTCATCTTCTCGAAGTTTCCTCCTGTCATGTCGAACAGCGCAGCCAGAGCCGTCTGGTATTCCTTCTCCGCCTTCATCTGCTCCTCCTCCAGCTGTCCGAGCTCTCCTGTCTGCGCCTTCACCTCGTCGAGGTTTGTGCTAATGTCCTGCAGGCTCTTGATCATCTCAAGACCAGCATCCCGTCCCTGCTTACCGAACACGTTGACGAGCACCTCGCCGACCTCCTGAGAGGCTGGCGGCAGCTCTGAGAGTTTGGCTGACACCTCCTGCAGAACGTCGAACGTATTGCGGGAACCGCTGACGAGGTCTTCCTGCACTTTATTCGCATTGATGCCGATTGAGTTGAGGGCGCCAGCCGTCTGGTCTGTCATCTGACGGATGCGTGCGTTAGCCTGCTTTATCGCATCCAATCCAGCATCGCCGAATATACCCGAGCGGGTCTGCGTGACGATTGCGATGAACTGACGGGCTGAGAGACCAGCCTCCTTGAAATAAGCCGGATATTGCCCGAGCTTGCTCAAGAAGTCGCCGTTAAGGTCAGCCCCTGCCACGAATCCGTCCTTGATTGCTTCTGCAGCCTCCTGGAACGATATCTTGAAGTTTGAAGCGACGGAATCGACAGCCTGCAAGGTTTCCTTGTAGTCGTGCCCCCATGTGTTGGCGATGGCGAGCACCTCTGACCTGAACAGCTGGAGCTCCTCCCCAGCCATCCCGGTAAACTCTCTCGTCAGCTTCGTCGCCTCCTGTATGCCTGAGTTGTAGTCGTACCACCACTTGAAGCCTGCGCCGATTGCAGCCACGCCTGCGACTGCAAGGAATACAGGATTAGCCATGAGAGACATGAGCGTAGACCCGAGGGCTTTCAATCCTGCGGAAAGTCCTCCCATGATGCTCGTCGTCCCCTTCATGCCTCCTCCAAGGCTGACGAGTGACTGAAGGAACATGTTGTTTCCGGTGACCATGGACGTCAGCTGCTGACCGTATCCAGCCATCGCCTGCTGCATCCCCTGGTAGTAGTTACCTACGTTGAGCTGGTGCTTGCCAGTCGCTTCCTGCAGCTTCTTCATCTGCTCATATATCGCCCTCGTCTCACGCTCGAGCTGCTGACCTTCCCGTGTCGCCCGCCTCTCTGCGTCGGACATGGCGTTGAGCCGTATCTTGTTGAGCGAATACTGGGCGCTCAGCCTGTTGTAGCTTCCCTCCTTAGAGTTGGCGAGCTTCGTCTCAAGCTGCGAGAGTTTGTTCGCTTCCTTTGTTGCGTCCTTAAGGCGCATCAGTTCCTTGTGTGTCCCTTCCTCTGCCTCTGCGAGCTTCTTGTGCTGTTCCCGCAGCCTGTCCACCTCTGTCGCAGCCTCCTTCGTAGCCTGCCGTCCTTCAGTGGTAGCTCCATTCACGTTCTTCAGGGATTCAGCCAAGCCGTTCGCCTGGCTCTTGATGTCGCTTATGGAGCTGGAGTAAGTGGAGCGCAACTCGTTCAGCTGTCTGATCAGCTGCTCAATCGACCCGTCAGGTTGGACGAGGTCGGAATATTTAATCGGGTTCTCCATTGTTTCTTGTTGTTATTTGAATTTAGCAGGCAGTTTTTTCGCCTTGATGATTTCCTTGATGTAGTTGAATGCGCTGTAGTACTCTGTGACAGTGTAGTCCTTCGGAGAGACGTTGAGGTGGTAACTGATTATGTGGCACATGCGCTCGAAGTTGCGGTCGAACTGTATCTCCACGCTGTCCGTACCCCTGAAGTTCTGAGGAGACGAATAGGTGAGGATGCTGTTCGTGATGTCGTCAATCTTCCGCTCTGTCTCCTCGTCCGCTCCGTGTGTGATCTCATCCAGCACCGCAATCGTCCTGCTGCGGATCATGTCGTAGTACTCCTTGACTGTCGGGTCGTCGAACATGGCGGGGAAGTAGACCACAAGGTCATCCTCTATTTTTTTTTTAGCCGCCTCAAACTCTGCGTTCAAGGTCGGCATAGGAACGTCACCGAGAGCGTCCACCACTTTCTGGAGACCGTCGTCGGACAGGTCGTCGCAAGGCTTCCCGTCCAGCTCCGCAACAAGCGTGGCGAATGCCAGGTACCGTGGGCAAAGGTTCTGCCCGATGAAGTAGAAGTTAGTGCGGATGTTCTCAATCTCTGCGAGCGCCTCGTCCTTCTTCTCCTTACGGATGAATGCCTTGATGCGTTCCAGGTGCCTGTCGATGTCTGAGAGGTCGGTGCCAATCCCGGAATCGACGAGCAGCATCTTGTTGAACCGGTGAAAACGGCGCATCGGAAGCTCCGAGATGTCATCATACAGCATGACGTCATGCTTCCCAATCTTAACAGTCTTCATAGTAGTTTTTTGGTTATATTGGTGTTGACGAACGGAAGGAGCAGCACCCACCATTCCCTGAGGACGATGGACGCCAGAGAGCAGACTGCGACATTGCACCACCATGAGAGGCAGAAGTCGCATGAGAACAGTTTGTGGAAGAAATCGTTCCCGTGAACCTGCACCCACTCAATGAAGCCTACCTTGCGAAGGAGGCATATCACCCACGACGACAGGCACGCCGTGAATATCATGACACAAACATAATACCCCGTCATAGCTCGCAGTCCTCCTCTATCTCGATTTTCCCGGCGAACCGGAAGCCGCAATACGGCTGCATCAGGTATTGGTTGTCTATCTCATCGGTCGAGAAGCCCTTGAACACGTTCTCAGCCCTCTCGTAGATCTCGCTGACAGTGAAGGAGCCGTGACGCATCCATGTGCGCTTCAGCGCCCTGAGTATCGCAAGCTTGACGCTCTCCCTGTCCCTGATGTCCTCGACGTCCACCGTCCTGATGTCAAGCCAGACGATGAGGGAGAACGGACAGCGAACCTTCACCATACCGCCGACGTCATGCGACGTCTCCTGCGGCTCAGACAGGACGAAAAACGAGTAATTCCCGATGCCGTCAGCGTCCGGGAGTATCTGCTCGTATTCGTTCGCTCCGACATAGATGTTGGGCGTATATATACGTTTTCCGTTGATGTGCTTCACAAGCCGCTCAGCGCATGGGAGGATATGATCCAGCCACGGGAGCTCCTTTGCCAGGCTGTCCTGGATAAATGAAAATGCGAGGTCGAAAAGCCTTGGATTCTCCTTTTTTAAGATTCTTTCCATCATTAGCTTAACAAGATTTCACGGGTTATCCGGAGCAAGTCCGGCTTAATATATTCAGTTGTAAATTCCTGGGCGTTCTCCTCTGTCAGTCCGTAGATCTCCTTCCCGTAATGCCTGCCAAGGAGCTCCTCCTTCCAGTCTGACGTCGTGAGCCTGAAGCCCTTGTCGTCTGCCTCGACCTTCCACTCTCCATGGAAGTCCCCCTCGTCACGGAGCGTCACACGGTCGTACGGGTCGCCCTTGATGCGCTTGAGCATTACGGTGGTCTCAGAGTATGGAGCGAAGTCAGACAGCTTCACGCCGAGGCGGTTGATGCCCTGCTCGTAGAGCTGCCGCTCTGTGTTCATGTCGCACAGCTCAGCCTCATATTCCATCACGATGCCCTTCATGATGGAACCGTCCTCGAGCCCGTCCCGGAGCTTCTCCGCCCTGCTGATTAGTGATGAGATCATAGCTACACAGTCCTGTATCTTACGCCGTGGTTGTTGCAAGGCAAGCAAATCCTGTCAATTCCGGCAGTGTCGAGAGACAGCGCCCTGTATGCCTTCTCCAGCTCCCATCCAAGTCCACTCTTGCGTCCCTGTGTGTTGCCGTCCAGCTCGTAGAGGATGTCCATCCTTGACACGTTCGACTGGTTCCTGTTGACCCTTACGTCCGGATTCATCGCCATCGTACGGAGCAGATTGTAAGCGACCTGCATCTGCAGGCAGTTGGCGAACATGCTGCGCTGGCTGATGATGAAATCTGTGAGGTCGCACCCTACAGAAATCTCGACGTTGATGCCGTAGTTGCTTGTGTTGGTGTAGTTCAGCACCGCAATGTCAGGTATCTCCGGATATTCGGCGAAGGTTGAAGGGGCAGGAGTGCAGAAGGGAGAAATCTGTATGTACTTGGTTATCTCACGCCATGTCTCCAGGCTTCCGATGTTGCATGTTCCACACGGGTCACGGCTCCAGTCCTTACTGACGTTGATTGCCTCCAGACCTTCCGGAAGCTCGTCTTGGTTGTACAGGAGCATCCATGCACCTCCGCTGTCCGTCCCGTCGCTAATGTATGGGAGCGTCACCTCCTCTGACGGCGTGAACCACTGGAAGCCGCCGCTCGTCCTGGTGTAACTGAAGTCGAGCACCTTTACCGGATCGACCTGCGAGCTGTGGAACAGATAGAAGCGGATGGTTCCCGTACCGCCTACACCCTGGAATCCGATTTTTTCAATCTTGACAGTCACGCCCATGGAACGGACGGGCACGATCTCCATGCCGACCAGCTTGTGTCTGTTCTCAGCTGTCGCACTGATGCGACCCGCACCGTCGAAGAACGTGCGGCGCTCCAGAAGCGGACGACCCTCTCCAGCCACTGACTTGTCTGCGGTGAACCGCTGCAGCATCTGAGTCACTCCCTTGTCGACCTGCTCAGCCTGATAGTCGATGATTACCGGGTACACTGTCCACGCAGCAGAACCAGACGGAGCGTCCGCCGTCCCGTCCTCCAGGCATTGGTACACTGTCTTCCCTGTCCGCACCTTGTCTCCCTTGCTGTAAGTCGTCCCGGCAGCAAACTCCGGATAGCGCAGGACGTAATCCTCAGGCATGACCGAGGCGATGTTCTGCGGCGTCATCAGAGGATGTGCGTCGTTATAGAGCAGACCGCTCTCGCCCTGCTCCATCTCCTGCCAGGCACCTGAAGCGACGAGCTGGCTATGTCTCTGCCAGCCTATCAGTCTGGCGAACGCATTTTTTATCTCATTAAGTCTGATCATCTTTGTTAGGATTTAAAAAAGTGGGAGACGGGATAACACCCATCCCCCACCGGGTCATCCGGCGATGATGCCGAAATCTGAATTATAGTCTAAGTTGTAGTCCCTCCGTCCGTCCTTAGGCGGGAAATTCAGAGGCGTTGACAACGTACACAGGGCGTGCGATTGGATCTGTGCCCGGTGATGCGACGCCAACCTTGATGATTGGATTTGCAACGGTAGTCGGGTCGCTGTTGTAAGCCACCACGAACGCAACGTCCACGCTGAAGCCGAAGTACTCCTTCACGGCGCAGGTGAGGTCTGCTGTCGCATCTCCTGCGATTGCGGACTGGTCGCCTACGGCTGTGTAGTAGTGAGAGCCGACAGGGAGGTTGATGTAAGGGAGGTTTACAGTTGCCCACTCGTGGAAGTTAGCCTTTGTGCCGAGGAGTGCCTCACGGTCTACACGGGTGAGGACGCCGACGTTTCCGTCTGCCACTGCGTAGAAGGATGCGTAATCGCCGGCAGCGTTCGCCAGGTTGGTGGTGAAGTGGAACACCTTGCCGTCCCACTCAAGCTGCTTGTTGACGTCATTGTACAAGCCGTGCTGGGCGAGCTTGCGGACGAGAGAGTCAGCACCTGCGTTGCCTACAACGTGGATCTGCTCAGGATATGCGTTGGCACGCATGATTGGGTTGACGTCTCCGACAACCTCACTTGCGAGAGGTGTGCCGACCTTTATGACGTTGCCAGTCACGGTGTAGTTGAGCTTATCCTTGAACACCTGTGTCTTGTTAGCCTCGAGCGCTGCGATTGCTGCGGTGTCGAGAGCTGAGGCGAGAGCACGGGAGACCTTCTCCATCTTGCGTGCGAAGTCATGGTCGTAGCTGATCTCGTTGTTGAGGTATGCAGCCGGAACCATAGTGAAGCCCACGGAGTAGGTAGTCCACACGACATTGTAAAATGCCGAAGTGTTCTCATCGTCTGCGATGACGCATGAGCGGGTGTTGCTTACTGTGACGTCTCCGTCGTAATTGATCACTGGAACCTGGACGGTGTTGCCCATGCTTGCGAAGGCACGGTCACGGAGCTCAGGAGAGATGATGGAGTTGGGAGCGTAAGTCTGACCCACGAAGAAGTCAAGTGCTCCGTACTCAAGCGGACGGGTCATGTTACGGTCAAGTGCCGGATTCTCGACACGCCAGCTCTGAAGTCTTGTTGCTACTAAACTCATAGTTCTTAGTTTTTTTGGATGATTTAAAATTGAACTGTTGCTCAGGTCTGACCCTCTGACCGCTTTATGTGGCTATGCCTTAGGCAACGATGCCACGTTGTTTGTTTTCCATGCTTCGTTCATGGCTTCCTGGAACCGCTGGGAACCGTTGACAAGCCCCTGTCTGAGCAGCTGCTTGGATATGATGTCGTAAGCCTCCTGCTGGTTCCTTGCGCCGCTGACGTCCACGGCTCCGTCTGTACCGCCGCCTTCCTCAGCTCTCGTCCCTGTCCCTGTCTGGTGAACTCCATCGTCAAGTATGCCCATCTTCTTGAGCTCTGAGCGTAGAAGCTCTCCAGCGGTATATGGATTGAGCTGGTTCTCAGGATTGCGGAGCACGGCTCCGTCCTTGTCCTTGAATGCGAGAACCTTGCCGCCCTTGCCGTCGTCGATATATCCCGGGTTCATCTCCTTGACCGCCTGCGTCGCCTGTCTGATGATGATGTCCGAGACTGTCTGAGGGATTCCCGGCTTGATCTTGAGCCCAGTCTTGGCGCTTCCAAGCTCTGCGTCTATCTGCAGCGAGAAGAGCTCCTTCCTGTGGCGCTCTTCGGACTGGTCGTGGTCAGCCTTCAGCGTGTTGTACTGGCTCGTTATCGACTGCAGGTCTTTCTGCGCCTGCGCCAGCGCCTTCTTGCTCTCGCTGTCTGCGCTGCCGTCTGCTATGACCTTGTTGAGGCGTGCCACCTCCTTCGTCAGGTCTGCGACCTGCTTCTCCGCTTCTGTCTTCCCTGACTTGAGGGATCCGAGGACACGGTCGAGGTACACATACGTCTTCTCGTCTCCGTCCCTCTGGATGCCGGAAGCCTTGGCGATGTTCTCGTCAAAAGTTCTGTACACCTCGCCGAAGCGGTTGCCTATCACCTGGTTCTCGTCGTTTCTCGAGAGATTCTCGATGACGCCTATCTGCTCGTCCGTCAGTGCGGACAGAGCGTCATTCTGCTGTAGTAGTTCCTTGGTCAGCATTTGATTCCTTACCCTTTGAAATTGTTTTTTTTGTCAACCTCGCAAGTTCTGCGGCTACAGCCTTCTGAACTGCATCTTCAAACTCTCTCTTCCTGGCGGCTGCGTTCTTAGGCTTGAGCCCTTCACGCATTTTCTGCTCACGTTCCTTTCTTGCCTTGATGGCTTCCGTCGGATCGTGGAGGACTGTTACGGTGTAACCGCCGAGCTTCAACTGTCTGCGCATCGTCTGCTCCCATATCCTCGCATCGTATATCTGGATGCGTGGACGTGACATGCGCCTGCCTGTGGACTGTGAGAAGAGCACCACCTCCTGCTTGATGTGGTACAGCTCCTCCTCGCCTTCCGGGACGATGTAGTTCTCAGGTTCCACCTGCTCGATTGCCACGTCCTTCAGCTTGCCGTCGTCTGTCTTGATTAGCATGGATTTTTTGTTGTTTTTTTTAAATACTTGCGGCGCCGGACGTCTCCGTCTCTTCATTTTCCTTGTCGGTTGCGCTTTCCTTGGCGTAGCCGTCCAGTGTCGCCTTGATTATCTCGATTTTCCTCTCGTAAGGGATTGCGCTTCCGAACTCAAGGATGTTGGTGTTCTCACGCTCGAACCTGCGGATCAGAGCCATGAAGTTAAGCTTAAGTCTCAATTCGTCTGAGGTCACGACGCCCTCACGGTACAGGGTGAGCATCTCGTCTCTCGTCAGGTGGCGGTACGGCTCAAGCTCTGAGAGCAGCATCAGACGGTGACGCTTGGCAGGGTTCGTCCTGTACTCCGTCTCGATGATCTGATTCTGCAGGGCGTCGAGCTCTGATTCGCTCGCACCGCTCTCCTTCGCTGTCTTGTACCGTTCCCGGAGCTCGCTCGCTGAGTAGATGAAGAACTCTGTCCCGTAGTTGATGACAGACCCGGAGAACGAGGCGCCGTAGCGCAGCCGGCAGATTGTGTCGTCGACGAACTTCTGCGCAGCCTCGAATCCCTTCTTCACCCTGTTGAGGATGGTTGACTGGCTCTCGAAGGTGGCACGAACCTGGCTCTCGTTGACAGCCTGCGTGCTCATCTGCTCCTCCTGCATGCCGACCACTGAGGCGATGATGTCATCCTTCAGGCGCTCTTCCTCGGTGACATTGTAATCAAGCGAGGAGCGGTCGACGGAAAGCATCTGGACAGGGTTGCGCAGGTCTGGCTGACCTTCCACAGGTATCGGAACCTCGACGAACGAGCCCACGCCTGCGATGCGCTTGTCACCGCACTTCGGACACCTGCACGGGAGCCCGGCGGTGTCGAGCTTGTAATAACCCTGCTTGTTCTTCAGGTAACCGCCGTCGCAGTAGTCGCCGTTTTCTGCGTTAGAAAAGTCGCAGGACTGCTCGTACCCGGAATATATCGGATAGCTGCCGTACAGGTCGAGGTGACGCTTGGAAATGTGGAAGAATAGATACCAGTCGAGGCTCTCAAGCTCCTTGGTGAGGACTGACTGCTTGATGTACGGATCACGCAGGGAAATTGCGTCTTGCCAGAAGAACCTGGCAGGACAGAAACCGAGCCCGTGCGGATGCTCGCTCACAAGGCTGCCTATGTTGCGCCCTGCGTCCCTTGTGTAGATCCTGTATGACGTGTCGTCAATCACAGCGATGCGCTTGTCGTGGTCTGTCGTGAAGACGATGTGGTCGAGGTCGTCACCGTGCCCGTCCCAATCAAGGACGCAGTCAATCGGCAGCCAGTAGAAGTAAGGCTCCGGTCTCTCTCCGTCCTGATGCTCAGGGAGGTCTACGACGAGGACTGAGTTGATGTCAGTCTTGAAGCGCTCCCAGCCTTCCGTGTGCCAGATCTCCGGCTCATGGAGGCGGCTGCGCCTGTAGTCCTCCCAGTCGTCACGATCCTCAGGCGATGCAAAGTCATACTCGAAGGCAGGGTTCCGTCCGTCGAACACACGGCTCAGCTTGTCGAAGCAGATGCCCGTCACCTCGTTGGTCTTGAGAGGATAGCGGAACATTTCCTTGAACAGCTTGAATTTGTCGTGAGGTATCAGGTTGGAGACAAACGCCAGGAAGTCCGCAGTAGGCTGAGCCAGGGAAGCGGAGAGCTCCGTCTGTGCGTGGAACCTGATGCGGTTCTGATGGCGCACCGCCTTACTTACGGTTGCGCCTCTTCTGTTTTCCCGGAGCCTCTTCCGGATGTCGTCGTATGATATTGCCATTGATATACTCGTAATCATTGGAGGCGAGCACCCAGCCTCCGTTGTCCTTCATTCTCAGCAGCCGCTCTGCGTGGCTGTACTCGAAGTCTCGCACCACACCACCCAGGGCGTCGCACTTAAGCGGGATCATGGTGGTCTTGGCGTTCATGGCTTACAGATCAGTTAACGGGTTGAAGTCTGTCGGAGCCACGATGGCGAGGTTGTCGCTGTAGTTAGGCAGGAAAGTCCAGCTGATTGCGTTGCTGTCAGGCTCTTCCAATCCTCCGTGGTTTTTGTCTCCGATGAACAGTGAGCGGATTGGAATCGGGTAGAAGGTCGTCGCTGTTGTCTCGTCCTTGATTGCCTCGATGTTGCCGTTGTCGTCGAACAGGAACACGCCGAGGTTGTCGTTCCAGCTCTCACACTGGAGCTCCTTGAGCTGCTTGATGATTGACTGAGGGATACGGCGAAGGACTGCGCTGAATGTTGTCGGCTCACGACCGATGATTTCCTCCACGCCTCCAAGGGTCTCGTTACCGCCACCGAAGGTGCGGGCTGCGCCTGCCTCTGATGTCGGAGCCTGGATATATGGGGATATCACGATTTTAGTCGAATCTTCTGCGCTTGTCTTCGCTGTCCATGAAGCCTTAAGCTTGATGTCGCTCTCAGAAGTGAAGGAGTTTTTTACGCCGCCACCAGATGTGAGCCTGCAGAAGGCTACCTTCTGAATCTGCCCGAAGGATTCACCGCAGGTTACTGCGTCGATGGATGGCAATGCTGTTGCAGCCGGGCACTTACAGATACTCATAATTTGATTGGTTTTTTGGATTTGTGAATAGAATAAAATCAAATCATGCATCAACTTACCCTCTGCTGATTGCTGATCGTCGGCAAATATAATGTTTTTTCATGCGAAAACAAAAAAAGTTTTTCCAAAGAAGTCAGTTCCTCCTGACAACTCCCCTCTGCTGGTGTCCGTATGGCATCAAGTTTCCGTCTGCAAGCTCCTTCTCGTACACGCCAGTAAGGGCGTCCTCCGGGTCGTCATGGCGGTTAGCCTTGAAGTTGCGAAGGAATGTCATCAGATGCTCGTGTATGCGCTGGAACCTCCTCTCCCATCCGAACGGCATGATGACCTGAGCGTTAACCATGGCTGAGCATGTGAGCACCCGGCTCTCCTTGTTCCCTCCCTGGTGGAACGGCTGCGTCATGGCACGCACCTTCTTGCTGATCGCCTTTTCGAACTGAGAGCCTCCGGCATTGCTCTCAACCCAGACCTTCTGGACGTTGTTCCTGTTAATCAGGTTCGGAATCGTGGCGGTCGTGACCTCAGTCGGCTCGTCTGTCATCTCCATGTCGAGCACCAGGGCGAACAGCAGCGGCTCGAACCTGCGCTTCTGCTCGTTCCATACCTGCGACTGGCTCCGGCGCACCTCGTAGCAGACAGCGAACAGGTAGTCGCTACCCTCATCAGCCACGTCGACATAGCAGCCCGTCCGGATGAGTGCGCCCCAGTCTTCCCTGTCCACCCATGTCCTGAACGGCTGATACAGCCTGCCTTCAGCGCCCCCGGGGTTTCCCTGGTACAGGCAGTTGAACTGCACAGGGTCGAGCTCACGCTGCGCCTCCAGCTTCTCCCGGCTGTGCCTCTCCTCCCACAGCGCCTCGCCTTCCTGACGTGGATCCAGCTCCGTAGGCTCACCTGTCTTCAGTGCCTCGAAGTTGATTCTCAGCCATGCGCCTTCCGGAAGCGTGTCGACGTCCTCCCACGTCCTGGCGTCCACTATCGGCTCGCCGCTCTGCTCGATGCGTCCTATCAGATCGTCCTCATGCCAGCGGGTGAACACGATGAGCTCCTGCGAGGTGTTGTGGAGACGTGTCCGCACT
>Ga0256405_10007642_pt1 | contig 16054 bp, 14 predicted proteins | sample RumenRJG_02DNA_FD_189096 | JGI IMG/M metagenome (GOLD analysis project Ga0256405, IMG submission 189096) | Bovine rumen microbial communities from Lethbridge, Alberta, Canada - RJG_02 | ecosystem: Host-associated > Mammals > Digestive system > Stomach > Rumen | place: Canada: Alberta... | reverse complement strand
CTGCTCGCACTCGTTATGGTCGAGAGTTTTACCGAGTTCAAGAATAAACTCCTATATACCTTTTAAGTCTTCCTATGGGAAGGTGAACTGCTTGAGATATTCGGCAGCTAGGGTATGGTTTAAGTCGTAAAGATCAGGAATTGTATACATCGACTTCTACTTATTTCATTATATGAATGTATTATCATATTGATTATAAAAATCATTCAATTTATTCCTCGCGATTTACAAAAGTCAAATTAATATATTGCATATTAATTCACCCTATTCATTTCCTCGTTTCCCGCGAATCTTACAAGAGTTATTTCTCAATTTTGATTGAAAAACATTGACAACCATTTGTATTATCGTATCTTTTGTGATTATCATAATTGAAAAATAGATAAATATTCCACCAATTACTAAGACTATAGTATTCAATATAGTTGATGCATTTAAATAATTTTTATAAATAAATTCAATTGCTATCAACATAAAAAATGATATCATTCCATATTTGCAGCAGTAATTAATATTATTAAATATATGTATTTTGGTGGCTGAAAAACAAGCTATTATCTTAATTATTTCTGAGATTAACGTAGCGATGGCTGCTCCATATGATTGCATAAATGGTATTAAAATGATATCAAGTAAAATATTCACTATACAAGTGGCACAGTTAATAAACAGTAGCGTTTTTTCTTTTTTTATTGCTATTAAGTATTGTGTTCCGATAAGATCACTTACCCCCAATAAAAAAATCACTGGAGAAAAAATTCTTATTAAAACATTTACCTTTTCGTATCCATCTCCAAAAAACCAAGGAACTAAACTATCAGAAATTGCAAATAATCCAAATGAAAGCGGTAGTGCAATAAAACTTATAATTCTTATACCTTTATTTACATACGCTTCTATTTCAGACGTTTTATTTTCAGAGAATAATGAAGCTAACCGAGGCATAAGAATCGTCCCTAAAGATGTTACAAGTGTTAATGATAATGTAATAATTTTTTGTGATTGCTCATAATATCCAACTTCGGAGATATCAGAGCTAAGAACGCCTAATAATGTTCTATCAATAACCGAATAAATAGTATTTATGATGTTAGGAAGTAAAAGTATCAGTGCTGGCTTAAAGTGTTTAACGCAAGAAATTAGTTTGGGTCTATCATAATGAACATATTTACCAACATCCACAAACATCCATATATTTCCTATAAGATTAGCAACCATTATGCTTAATGCATAAATATATAAATCACGTCTTGATTTAACAAAAGCAAAAATAGAAATAACACTAATGATTTTAATGATGAAACCACGAAAAACAATTTTTCTAAACTCTTCAAGACCGACATATAACCATGAAGTATCAAACAATGCTGCAATTACACCAAGTCCACATGCCATAAACATATATATATACTTTTGATAAATTAAAAAAAATATAACATATAATGTTAAAGATAATCCTAGAAGAATAATTTGCAAAGTTATTAATTCACTAAATAATGTATCTAGTTTAGCCTGATCTTTTTTAACAAATGCTATGCTTCTTTTTCCATATAAAGGTATGCCTATCGTTCCTGCAACAATAAAATATGTTGAAAAAGATAAACAATAGGTGTAAATACCAATGCCTTCAGCTCCAACGGTTCTTGATATATATGGAGTAGTAATTAACGGCACAATTATTATCAAAACATTGTAACACAAATTCAGTAAATAATTAGTTGCAATTTTATTGCTCATGTATAACACTCCGAATATTTTTAATATTTGTATATACCGCTTTAACAGATCCATATGCACGAATTTTGAAAGCTAATTTCACGGAGTAACGAGCCAATTGTTTAAATTAATCTGTTTCTCGCTTCGTCCGTTCACATTAATTCCACAATCCACTTAACGACAAGCCTTTATAAGTGTTGTAGTCCGGCAACAAAGGCATACAACGACAAAGGTAGCTGCCTGTCCACCTGCCTTCAAAAATAGGCTTTTGTGAAATATAATTTCACTCTGTTATGCAGATTAGGATTATCGAAGTGGCTCTCATTTCCAGCAAATTGACAATAAAACAGTGGTAGACTGGCTCTGAAAGGCCGTACATATTGACCTCGTGTCGGTTATTCAGCAAAAGTCCGTAAGAACGAAGATTGATTAACAGATATACAGAAAATGACTATGTATCTGGACATAAAACAATTTGCTCAATCCACAGATTATTTCGAACTAAAGAAAGTACCATTGCGCGACGTAAAAGCACATAAATTAAGTTGTTCTTGAGTTAGTCACCGTCGCTACCGACTACGCAGCATTTCTTTCATATTCTGTCAGGATTAGCGGTCAACAAATTGCAATGCTTTTCTCCCCGCGTGCTCACACTTTCCCTTCGGCGTTTCAGTGCTTTTCTGAGTGCGTAATGCTCAATCCATGTCTCACATAAAAGAGAGTTTATTCATATTTATAACGTTTCTTGCTCCGATGGCAATTATAAATTTGAACTTACATACTTCTTACCAATTTATCAAAAGGTAAATAATTAAATCCACCATAGTTAATATATATCAATATAACTAACCGAATAGTCAGTTATATTTCACAGTATAAAATTGCGATATCAACTTTCATATAATATACACTTTTTAACTAATAGGGTCTATTGGTCAAATCATAAGTATATGTCCAACAATTACTTCCAAAAAAGCCCCTATTATATAACCACAAAGAAATAAAATAAAACGTCATTAATAGTTTTATTGTATATCTATTATTTTTATTGATGAATAAGCTTGGTATAAGACTATATAAGTAAATTTTTGATGGAACAGAGAAAAACAAAGCTAACCGTTTAAGATATGGATTATAAAAACCAGTAAACCCAATAACTACTGATATTATATAGAGACATAACATATATTCTGATTTATCATCATATTTCTTCATTTTTTTTTGTAATAATAGAAAAATAAGCAAAAAAAACAAGTCTAAGTAAAAATCTCGATTTCTTCCTGTTGTATTAATGTTAGCATATCCTGAATAGTCATCATAATAGGAAAATGTTGATGTAATAAAAGATATAATTTGTTGATAAAAAGTAATAACAATAACAGAAAGTATTATAATATAAGTATTTTTTTCTCTAGAAAAAGGAGCATTATTTTTATGATTCCATATAAAATATAATAATATTGATATCAATGCACTAGGATGAAAAAGCGTTGCTATTAATACTATTAAAATGAATTGTTTTAATTCATTTTTAAAAATAAAACGCATCCCATAAAGAACAATGCATACAGCTATCCCTTGCTTTAGAATGTTAAATGCTCCGGTAAAATATATACCCGTTAAAAAAACTAACGCTCCAATATAGATACTATTCTTTTTCGAATTACTAACTATAAATAAATAACTCGTAAGAACCATGATAAATGTAAAAAAAGAAAATACTAGTATTCTCCCACCTAAAGGATATAATAGCTTTGCTATAGAAAAAAATGCTATTTTAGTATCAGTCTTTTCAAATAATTCTTTCCATGTAATTTGAGAAATATTATAAAATGCTACCTGATGGTTATATATATCTGTACCAAATTTTGAAAACTGTAATCCCGGTATAATAGTTAATAATAAAACTCCTACACAATTTGAATAACGTATTCGGTATTTTTCAAACACTGAAGATTTATAATTTAGTAGCATTGATGCAATTACAAATGTAAATGTAAAAAAAACAGCTGTTTCAAATGCTGACATCATCTATCTCCGTTTCCACATTTTTTTGTCGCTGTAACTTATAATATCCGAAATGAACTAACTATAGTATCATTAATATATTTTTTTCAATTCTCTATCAATAACTTTTTCCACTTTAAATATATTAGGAATGAAAAAGGGAAAAACATCATACTAAGAATGCGTCTATTACTACGTAACAGACAATCAATTGTTCTTTCTTCACAAAAGCATGCATATATTCCATATAAAATGACTGATTTTATTCTTGATTTTATTGGATAAGGGCATGACATTTGCATATTGCTATTAAGCATACCACCTTTTGGGTTTTTAATTCTCATTTTTCTTCCCGATTTCGTTAATCCGTCTTCAAGGTATTCACAAATATATATTCCTTTATTATAAAAAGCATATTTGTATTTTTTTGCAATATTGCTCCATACAATACCCTCACCTATAAATTTTTCGCCTTTTATAACAGGAAATTTATAGTTCTTTAAAATCTCAGTTCGGAACGTTTCAGCTTTATCACCGATCATTCGTTGCTTAAACAAGGATTTTATTTCGCCATTACGTGGAAAAGGAGAACCAATCACTTTACCGTTAGTGTATATACGTAAAAAAGCAACACATCCTATATCCTGCATGTCTTTATATTTTTGCCATGTTCTTAATATTACTTCTACTGCATCTGGAGTAAGTTTATCATCACTATCAAGAATAATTGTATATTTTGAATTTGCTAAATCAAATCCAACATTCAAAGCAGTATGTTTACCACCATTTTCCTTTTTTTTATAAATGATTTTAAAATCCGCTTTTTTAATCAACTCAAATACTAATTGTTCTGTATTATCTGTTGATCCATCATCAATAATCAACCATTCAAAATCTTTGTTAGATTGATGGCATAGACTCTCATATGCATTTTTCAATATATATGCCCTGTTATAAGCAGGTGTTAATATAGTTAATGATTTCATTTTTTTCCTCTTTTAGATACACTTGTATAGAACTTTTCTATTAGTTTTGCAGTTGTATGTATATCATAACATGCTCTTTGAATTTGTTCAGATGTATCTTCTCTTTTATATCCAGTATTATATTTGAGAACAATGTCAGCCCATTCAGATGCTGACTTACCCAGTGATACAAAAATAATAAGATTTGTAATTCTTGTTTCAGACGGAACTACATCCGAACATATTGTGTAAAGTCCCGCTGCTTGAGCTTCTATAGCTACCATACCCAATCCTTCATCAATTGAAGGGAATACAAACACATCAAAAGACTGAAGAATATCAGCAATATCAGATCTAACCCCAGTGAAAATAACTGAATCACTCATCCCAAGTCCTTTTACTTTTTCTTCAATAGCTTTGTGATCATTTCCACCAACCATAATCAGCTTTGAATTTGGATTTCTATCGTGAATAACTTTGAATACATCAACTAAAAATGTATGGTTTTTTACAGGCGCAAAGTTGCCAACGTGACCGACAACGAATTCTTCTTTGATTCCAAATTCATCACGAATTTTCTTGCGCTTTTCCTCATCATATGTAAATGCTTTTGCATCAATAGCGTTGTTAATCACTTTAAATTTTCTGTGCGGATAAAGCCATTTGCCAGCATCTTCAGAACAGGCAAAACAATATGAAGCAAGTCTTTCAACCTTTTTCATAGAATGTGCTTTCATAATAGACTTAAGTGAACCATTTCCGGGCTTTGCACTATGTGAGTGACCAATTGTCAACCTATTCATTTCTCTGGCAAATCTGAAATAAACAGCGGAAATGGTAAAAAAATGACCATGAATGATTTGATGCTCAGGATGAGCTTTCAAATGCCTGATCCACCAGCTACGATATTGAAAATAGTTATATATCTTATATCTCGGAGCTTCATAAATCCGTCCTCCAAGATTGATTATTTCATCTTCAAACGAACATTTTGAATGAGTATGTTTTACAAAATCAAATTGTACTTTGCTTCTGTCGATATTACGATATAGATTCATACACATTGATTCTGCTCCACCACGGTTAAGAGAAGAGAATACACATAATACTCTTATTGGACTCATTATTTACTCCTTAATGTTTATCATTTCATTTACTTACTTTATTTATTATCAGTCTGCATTTACCGCTTTTCTCTTTATGAAGTTCATTGACTAGATGTATCCTATACTCCATATCATCTCCAAGATTATAGTTCATCTTATCAAGAATAATCTTATCCATATCTCGTGTATAGTTTTCATCTGTAACAAGGTATATATCAACAGACTCTGTATCGTTCTGTATAAACTGCATAGCCTTTACGCTATTGTTAAAATCAGAACTAACAAGCGACAAGTATATCGAAGTCATCTTACCATGAGATTTAGTCTGAATAAAATCTAGAGTTCTACCTTCTATTCTATCAACAACAGGCATTTTACAGCCACATTGACAATTCTGTTCTTTTGACAAAAATGCCCTGTCACCAATCTCATAACGAATAAGCGGAGTGCCATGTGTCTCAAAACATGTAACGACCATCTCTCCATCTTCCATAAACTCAATAACTCCTGTGTCCACACAATAGTGTAACTTTCCACACTTACACTCTGTTATAAACGGTGCACCTTCACTTGAAGCATACTGATCTCTTACAGGGCAATTAAATGCTTTTTCAATAGCCTCTTTATAGTGAGGAAGAAGTGTTTCAGCTGTTGGGAAAACCGCAATAGGTCTAAATGTCAGTTTTATATTTTTATCAATAATGTATCTTGCAAGTTCATACAGTGCAGACGGATATCCATCAAGCGATTCTGGTCTAAATAAGTTTAAATTATCAACAAAATATTTAATGTCATTACCCTTGCAATGATAACCTGAATAAATTCTCTGTCTTATAGCTAGATTATCTCTCCAAAAAACTTTTGCTTTCTGTTTCGGTGGAACAATTTTCGATGAAGTAAAGCTTGCACGTTTCATTTTAATTGCTACAAAACCATGCTGATACTTAAAATAATCAAGATAAGCCATGCGCCTCTGTGAATCTTTATATGTTTTATAAAACTTCATAGATGTACCCGTTGTTCCACTTGTGTTACTTTCAAGTCCTTCTTTTGGCGAAACAGCATACATCTTTTCAAGATTCTGTCTTACCGTTTCCTTCGGCAGGATTGGCAACTTAGTTATATCATCAACAGTATTTATTTCACTAAGGTTTACTCCTCTATAGTATTCCTTATAAAAATCACTATTGTGTTTTGCATATCTAACCAGTTCTCTGAATCGCATATTCTGATAATCACGTAAAGCTCTTTCATCAGAATAATCTCGATTTTTAAGACTTTCAAGAGTTTGTTTATAAACAGAACCGAATCTCTGACGCTTATAGATATAGCCCTGCATTGTCGTAAATGCATTCTGAAGAAAAATCGGACTGTGATAATAAATTTTCATTAAAAGGCTCATAACAATTCATCCTTTAAATCAATCTTCTATTCTTTTTATTCATCATTATAATTACAACCAGATTTTGAACTCATCTTTTTATGATACCATTTTCTTATCGGCTTGATATTACGGGCTGTCCTAAAGATCAAGCTTTTCAAACAAATTGGAATCTGGTAATAATATGCGGATAAAGGAATATCCGTTCCCGCTTTTTTCATAGCTTTAATTAATGCCACATCTGCTCCACCCTCTGGAGTACCATCTAAACGTTTGCCCATTAAATATCCGAGACATTTCCCTTTATTTTGCCTATAATAATCTAGATCAAAAGTATCTTTATAGTTATCTAAAACACCTAAACAATCAAATCCCGCCATGGTTCTAAGACATTTTTCACATCTTGAACAATTATATGCTTTACTATTACAAACATTCAAATACTTGTAAGTAACAGGAAAATCTTTTATATACTCTTGTTTATCAAGTCTATTCTCCGCAAGACCCATGCTATAGATTTTCATGCCTTCTACGGAAAAGTTTTCAACCGAGAGCAAATCATAATTTGCCGCATCAACTACATTCAATGAAAAACAATCTAGCGTAGTTCCAGAAGAATAATAATATATATGAAAAAGTTTCTGTAGCGCTAATACTGCAGACATTGATCTGAATGTATGAATATAGTTGAAACTCATTCTCGCATGCTCGCTAATATTGGAATCTACTGTAACAAATGGTAAGTCAACGGATTCTGCAAATAATCTGAATTGATTAACTCTGTAATTATATGAATCATTTGCACTCTTGCCTCCGAATGAACCTGTCGCGCCAACTTTAAAAAAAGTCAGGTGAGTTAAATTATATGTTTTTTCATCTCCATCAAGATGCTTTAATACCGTATAGAAGGAATCTACCCCTGCCGAAAATCCAGTACCTACACCTTTTTGGGAACTACAATAGTTAGTAGAGTCGAGTTTCTTATATTTAATCCGTATGTTGTGATAATAATTTGTGAACTTAGCTAGAGAAGGAATATAATGATTCTTTAGCTGATAATATAGTTTTTCAGATATAGCAGCATCTATCTTAATGTTATGTCTGAATGCCATGGCATATGGAAGAAAAGCTAGCAAAAATGCATCCGCTCTTTCATGACAAAGGTAATGTCCATATTCTTTATCTACACCATACCATATTTCATTATCTTTACCATCATAATTAACAACAGAGCATACTCTGACAGTGCCGTCATCCACTTCTTTTATATACGGCTTTCCAATAGAAATCATCAACCATCAACTCCTCAAAGCCATTTATCTATTTTGATACCGAATTATTTCATCATCTATAATATTTCCACTTTCAATAATCTTCGAAGAAAATAATACTTCATCCTCTTTACAATTCATAAGCATATTTATATATGGAACTATTATCGTTGAGTTTTGATATGAAAAGGTTTTGTAGAAGAGTGAAGGAGTGTGATCGACAACATAATGCAACACCCCATCAACATAATAAGTTGGAGATTCTATAGTAGTAGGAATACTTGTTTCAATTCCACCGTTTCTGTCACAACTTACATCAATAATCATTGCATTCTTTTTCATTCTTTGTAAATCTACTCTACTTATAATATGATCTTTTCGATTAACGTCCCAAAGAACACAGTTTACAATGACATCATAATTAGATAATTCTTCTCTTAAAAGCTCTTCGGTATATCTTGAATACTGCATCACATGAGCGCCTAACATATTTAAGACTCTCACGGCGCCACGAGCAGTATTACCATTTCCAATAACGGCTACATTAAGAGAATATGGAAGCTCGCCATAGCACTGAAAGGCATTTAATACCGCTGCTTCTCCTGCGAGTTCATTGTTAAACCAAAACACATGCCTTCCTTTTTCAAACATCTTTTCCCAAGCGAAAGCAGTAAGCCCATTTTTTATAAGCTTGTCAGTTATATCTCTATTTTGTGTAGCATGAATCCATCCAAAAATAATCTGACCATTATTTAGTTTTTCAAGATAATCAGCATCACCAATCTTGGGATCACAAATTATATCTTGTTTCAGTACTTCTTCATGAGAAACGATTTTACACCCTGCATTGGAATATTCATCATCTGAAATACCTAATACTTTACCAAAACCCTCTTCAATATAAACTTTATCAGGATTTGTTAACGAAACGATGTCTTTTGGAACAATTGCTCTTCGATTTTCATTTTCCTTATGACTAATTGGAAAACCAATAGTTCTTATCACTTCAGTTCCCATCACAAATTCTCCCTATACCACTCAATAGCCGCCTGAATGCCCCTGTCAAAACTCCAATCCGGGTCATATCCAAGCATCTCTTTTGCTTTGGAAATATCAGCATTGCTGTGTTTAATATCTCCTGCTCTGTCGGGTCCGAAGTTCGGCTCTGTATCAACGCCCAAAGCCTTAGTCAAACCGTAGTAAATGTCAATCAGATATTCACGTCCGCCGTAGGCTATGTTAAACGCTTCCCCTGCTGCTTCGTGGGGAGCAAGGCAAGCCTTGAGGTTTGCCTCGATGACATTCTCTATGTATGTAAAATCACGGCTCTGCTTACCGTCACCGTTTATTGTGGGAACTTCGCCGTTCAGCAGCTGCTTGATGAACTTCGGGATAACAGCAGCATATGCACCATTAGGATCCTGTCTTCTGCCGAAAACGTTGAAATATCTCATGCCATAGGTGTCAAGTCCGTAGTGGCGTGTGTACTGCTTTGCCCACTCCTCATCGGCACGCTTGCTAACTGCGTAGGGACTGAGCAAATTGCCTTCCCTTCCTTCCTTTTTGGGGAGATTCGGCTCGTCACCGTAAACGCTGGAACTGCTTGCATAGACGAACTTCTTGACCTTGTTCTGTCTTGCAGCTTCCAACATATTTAGGGTACCCTGAATGTTGTTGGCACAGTAGAACAGCGGCATTTCGATACTTCTCGGAACACTGCCCCACGCAGCCTGATTGAGAACGTAATCAACGCCCTCACAAACCTTCATGCAAGTGTCGAGGTCTTTTATATCACCCTTGATAAACTCGTAATTCGGGTTATTGATGAACAAATCAACGTTCTCCTGCTTGCCTGTAGAGAGGTCATCTAAACATCTGACTTTGCAACCCTTGTTAAGTATAGCTTCACACAGATTTGAACCGATAAATCCCGCACCACCTGTTACTAGAAACAACGTGCTTTCTGGGAATTTTACATTTTCGTAACCCATCATAGACTCCTTATTAAATTATTTAGAAAACGAATGCCATTCATTATCATTATTTGATTTGTGAATCAATCTTGGTTTTGGCATTACTACTGTAGTATTATTCTCAACGCTATCAACAACAACACAATTTGCACCTATTCGACAATTATCTCCTATTGTAACGTTGCCTATTATTTTGGCTCCCGCTCCAATATAGCAATTATTATCTATCTTTGGAGCACCATAACCTCGCGAACCTTTTATTGTATTGGAACCTATTGTAACTTGTTGAAATATCACACAGTTTTCGCCAATCATCGCTCCTTCAGAAACAAATATTCCACATATTCCATGTGGGAAAACACATGTTTGAGATAATTGAGCATCTAAGGGTATACACGCTCCATAATCTCTCATGAGCTTTGCCCATTTATTCTTATAGTATTTTTTTACGAATCCATGCGTTTTTTCATATTTTTTTCTTATACTCCAGTACTTATTTGCACTATATAATTCTGGAGTTAATAGACCGTGTAATAGTTTTTTTAGGAATATCATCAGAGTCTCCAATAATTATATCCAGCTGATTCGTACTCCTTGCGGTCAAGCAGACCCTTGATGTCGAGCAGCACCTTTTCGCCCTTGCCGAACATATTGTCAATGTCGCTCATTGTCAGACTTGTAAAGCTGGTATGAGCAACAGCAAGGATAACAGCGTCCATATCCTTTACTGTATCCATGTCAACGAACTCTACACCATACAGGCGCTTTGCTTCATCAGCATCAGCTTCGGGATCTGTGATAACGGGTGTTATGCCGTACTCTTTCAGCTCGTTTACAATATCAATGATTTTGGTATTTCTTGTATCGGGGCAGTTCTCCTTGAATGTAAATCCAAGGATAGCGACCTTTGCGCTCTTTACAGGCTTATCCGCAGCAATAAGGTTCTTGACGCAGTTCTCGGCAACATACTTACCCATATCGTCATTTATACGTCTGCCCGAAAGGATTATCTGGCTGTGATAGCCCAGCATTTCAGCCTTATATGTAAGGTAGTAAGGATCAACACCTATGCAGTGTCCGCCCACAAGACCTGGATAGAACTTCAGGAAATTCCACTTAGTGCCCGCTGCTTCAAGAACAGACTTGGTGTCGATACCCATTTTATTGAAGATGATCGACAGCTCATTCATAAATGCGATGTTTATATCACGCTGGCTGTTCTCGATAACCTTAGCAGCCTCAGCAACCTTGATGCTCTCTGCACGGTGAACGCCTGCCTCAACAACAAGTTCATAAACCTTAGCGATAACATCAAGTGACTCATCGTCCATACCCGAAACGATCTTCTTGATAGTTTCAAGGCGATGAACCTTATCACCGGGGTTGATACGCTCGGGAGAATAGCCGATTTTGAAATCAACGCCACACTTCAATCCAGATTCACGCTCAAGTATCGGAATGCACACATCCTCAGTAACACCGGGGTAAACTGTGGACTCGAATACAACAACAGAGCCTTTTGTAAGGTTACGACCAAGGATCTCACTTGCACCTTCAACAGGTGTAAGATCGGGAGTATGGTCATCATTTACAGGAGTAGGCACTGCAACAATGTGAAACTTTGCCTCACGCAGTTTTGTTTCATCAGCTGTGAAATCAACCGTTGTAGCCTTTATTGCTTCATCGCCCACCTCGTTTGTAGGGTCAACGCCAGACTTGTAAAGGTCGATTTTAGCAGCGTTCAGGTCAAAGCCTACAACGTCTATCTTTTTAGCGAATGCAACAGCGATAGGCATTCCGACGTAGCCAAGTCCAACGAGGGATAGCTTTTCTTCTTTGTTTACGAGCTTTTCATAGAGACCAGTGTACATGTCGATTACTTCCTCACTATTTTATTTATTTCGTCCAGATAAGCATTAACGATTATCGAACGATCAAATTCCTTCTTGACTTTTTCACGTCCTGCGATTCCCATAGAAGCTTTTTCTTCATAAGATAGTTCTATGAATTTTCTCATTGCATCTGCAAGACTATCATCACTTTTGACTTTACAGCCAAATCCAGTTTTTCCTTCATCAAAAGTTTCCCTGCAGCCAGGGATATTTGAAGCTATAACAGGTCTTCCTGTTGAAGCGCCTTCAAGCAGAACATTTGCCATACCTTCGTGATAAGAAGGAAGAACTACACAGTGCGTATTTTTATAGAAACTGTGGACATCTTCCTGCCTGCCGTGATACCTTACATAACCATCAACAACTGATTTATCTAATGTCGAAGAATAATCCTCGTCATATCCGCCGACAATATCCAGCGAAATATTCGGATACTCATTATGGAGTTTTTTCATAGCTGAAAGCAGTTCCTCGATACCTTTATCTTTCATTATTCTGCCAACAAAAAGGAAACGAAGACCTTCGGTTTCGTCGGGGTATTCTTCGAAAGTATGGAAATTCAGATTGACACCGGAACCGGGGATAAGACGTGTATGCCTTTTTACGATTTTACTGTCTATAAACAGCTTTCTATTGTTGCTATTCTGGAAGAAAACACAGTTTGCTTTTCTTAGGCCGATTTTATACAGATTGGTAGTCAGAAGCTGCATTATTCCGCCATTCTCAATCGAAGTCCCAAGACCCGTGACATTTGCTATGTATGGGATTCTTATCAGCTGGCAGGCAAGTCCGCCGTAAACGTTTGGTTTTATAGTATAGGTGAGAACTACGCTAGGTCTGATTTTTTTGATTAGTCGTATATATAATCTAAGAACACTTAATTCCTTTATAGGATTCGTTCCATGTCGGTCAATATCTTTGATGATCAACTTACATTTTAATTGCCTCAACACTTCTGCTTTTCCTGTATCAGGAGCTATAATATACACCTTATATTTTTTGGATATTGCAGATATTACTTCTTTTCTGAAAGAAACAAGACCTCCAGTTGAATTGCTTATTATTAAAACTCTTTTCATTTTATGCCCTTATTATTTTTATTTCATTATACTTCATCATATAGACACCCTCATCATAAGCACCTATATTCTTATCATTAGCTATGCCTTTCAGATTGTTGAGTATCAGCTTCATGTGATCAACGCCACACTCATAAGCATGAGGATACCCCCCGCCGAAACGAGGATTGACCTCTGAAATGTAATACTCGCCATTGATTTCAAAAATGTCAATGTCTATCTGACCGCGATAACCAGCCTCTTTCACGAACTTTTCAATGAGTGCAAACAGCTTTTCATCCTTAAAGCTGACCGCTTTATCAGTTTCGCCGGCTCGCATCTTGATTTTCTTTTTCGTGAAGATAGATACAATTTCACCGGAGATCATGTCTATGTAAACATCTGCACCGATTTCCTGACCGTTCAGGTATTCCTGTATCATCAAGTCATCTTCATGTGCGAACAATACATCAACGGTTTCCTTGTCATAGACCTTTGAAATACTGATACTTGCCGAACCTCTATACGGCTTCACAAAAACCGGGAAACTGATTTCACCTTTGTCAACCGCCTGATAGAACTCGTTCTTGTCCATCCAAGAACGAGCACATTTATATTCGTGCTTAACAAGCCAATCGTACATCTGCATCTTATCAAGAGCCATTTCACAGAGTTCATAAGAACTGCCAATAACAGTCGTTCCGACAGCCTTGAAATCCTCTGTATGTTCCGCAAGAAGACTAAGCTCTGGGTCGATAAGACTTAGTACACCGTCTATATGCTCTTTCATGCATATATCCAGTATTTTGTCAATATATCCTGGAGATGTGATGGGCGGAACTATGTAGTATTTATCCGCATCATATATCGCAGGACCCAATTCATTTGCATCTGTAGCAATAACATTGCCTTCTCCGTCAAATGCTCTTTTAAAATACTGAACTATTTTATTTCTCGTACCTGCTGCAAGGATAAGGAAATTCATTATTACTACCTCAACTTACTATTAGTTTTTGGACATTATTGCATAGCGTTCTCTGTCGATAAAACGCTGTTTCCTTTGGTTGAACATATCTTCTGCAAAATGTCCTTCGCAGATAAAACCTGCTTTTTCGTACAATCTCTTAGCAATATCATTTTCTGCATCAACGTTTAAATATATTTTATGCAGTTTCAATTTCCGAAAGGCATGATCTAAAATCGCCATAGTTGCTTTATAAGCTATACCTTTGTGCTTGAACGATTTTTCACCAATTGTGATATAATACTCTGCTTTGAGATTTACCTTATCAATAGCAAGCAGTCCAATTACCCCAACCGGTGTCCCTTCATATTCTATGACACAATCAACTCTGGTATCTTTATTTTTATTTCTAAACCACTGTGTTGTTTTTTCGATTTCCAAAGGAATATCATAATGTAAAAACTCATTGTTCTCCGGATCATTTATCCATCTACATTTGTTTGGGATATCCTTTTCTTCAAACGCCCTTAAAACAACATCTTCATATGTATTTATGATCATTCTGCGACCTCTGACGATGTATTTGGTATCGCCCCATCTGGAGTTACTGTCCATTCTTTTCTTTCATCTAAAAACTTTCCAGCTTTGAATTCAGAACCTACTCGAATATCTGACTTTTTAACTACTTTTAGAACAGTCTCAACAATTATTTCTAAATCCTGCTTAAAAGAAATGTTATTTACATAATTTACATCGTGAGTGAATTTTTCTTTCCAAGTTATTGTGTTTCTACCGTTAACCTGTGCAAGACCAGTTAGTCCCGGACGGACATCGTGTCTCTGTTTTTCTTCTTTAGTATAGTAAGGTAGATAATTTACAAGCAACGGTCTTGGTCCGATTACAGCCATATTGCCCTTAACTATGTTTGCCAACTCCGGAAGCTCGTCGAGCGAAGTGGCTCTGAGAGCCTTGCCGAACTTTGTTAGCCTTATATCATCGGGAAGCAGCTCACCATTCTCGTCTCGCGCATCAGTCATCGTTCTGAACTTGTAGAGCTTGAAGATCTTCTCGTCCTTGCCGGGACGTTCCTGAGTGAAGAGTACAGGAGAACCGAGCTTGGTCTTTACAAGGAATGCTGTCACAGCAAGTATCGGGCTGAAAACTATCAGCGCACCTGTGCTCAAAAAGCAGTCCAGCGGACGCTTTACGAATCTCTCGTAAACACCGTAAGGCTTGTGCTTGAGTTCCTTTCCATAGTTTTTAAGCTCTTCTATGCGCTCGGCAATGAATGCCATTCCTGCAATCATCGCAGCGAATGCCGAAATACAGCCGGCGATTTTGAAAAAAACTTTCAAGAACTTGTTCATCAAAATACTCCTTGTTCATAATCAAGTTTTTATACTAAAAGGCTATCCAACACTATCGGATTCATTTTTAATCATGGTTATCCCTTTAACACACCACAGATAATTTACAATGCTGTCCAAATAAACAGACCTCAAAAGCCGGAAAATATAGTATAATAGTGACAGAAACCGAAAGGAGCTGTCGCTATGTCAAAAAGATTTCCGAAACCTGAGATCACACTTGATGAGATATACTCAAAGTTCGCAGATGAAAGCTTTTGCAAGGATTTTCTACTTGATATCCGCTTTGAAAAGGGCTTTGCCTGCCCGTTTTGCGGTGGCTCTGAGTACCGCAGGATAAGGTCACGCCATCTG
>Ga0256405_10007641_pt1 | contig 16056 bp, 12 predicted proteins | sample RumenRJG_02DNA_FD_189096 | JGI IMG/M metagenome (GOLD analysis project Ga0256405, IMG submission 189096) | Bovine rumen microbial communities from Lethbridge, Alberta, Canada - RJG_02 | ecosystem: Host-associated > Mammals > Digestive system > Stomach > Rumen | place: Canada: Alberta... | reverse complement strand
ATCTCGCCTGAAACAACGCCCTCACCAAATGCCTGTGCAGGTGTCCAGTAGTCACCCATCTTGGAGATTGAAGGCTGGTTAGTAGCCTTTGAAGCCTGCGCATTAAGTGCTGCAGCTACTTCGTCATTAGCAATCTCATCTGATGAAGCAAGTGAGTTAAGAACAGGAACATCACCCTGATTTTGGAATCTTATAAGGCTGTTCTCTGGGTTTGCAAGGTAAACTGCAAGCTGCTGAGCTGCAAGAGGATAAGCTGTTGTTGACTTAACTGTGATGGTCTTAAAGTCAACGAAGTTTGAAAGCTGAACATCCTTGCCACCCATGTTAGCTGTAGGAAGTGCTACTGCGCCAAGCTTGTCGCCAAGTGACTCTTTGTATGAAGGAGCGCTCCATGCACCATCTGTAATTGCTGCAAGATTGCCTTCCTTGAACTCTGCTCCGCCAACGCCGTCCTTGTTCTCAAGGTACTTAGGGTTATTAACAAGATCAACAATGTACTCTGCTGCTGCAAGTCCTGTAGCATCATTCCATGAGCACTCTGAAGGATCTTTTCCATCAGGTCCAAAGAGTGTGCATCCTGCTCCTAAGAAGAAACTCTCAATGTACCATGAGTTTGTTATGTTGGTACTGAAGTTGTACTTAGCACCTGTGTCCTTGGAAAGGATTGTCTCAAGGCTCTTAACATCATCTGCTGTAAGAAGATCTTTGTTGTAGTACATGAAGTATGTGTTAGGTGAGAATGGAGCTGCATATGTAAGACCGTCTACTGTAACGGCTGTAAGTGCGCTCTCTGGAAGGTCAGATGCAATTGTCTCAAAATCTTTGGTTATAGGAAGAAGAAGTCCCTTGTTAACAAGGTCTGCAACTCCGCCTGAAGGTGTATAGAAGATGTCAGCTGCTGTATCAGGATCTGTATTAAGCTGCTGTGGAGCCTCATCGATACCTACAACTGCGATCTCGTAAGTGATGTTGAACTCATCATGAAGATCATCAAACGCCTTTACTGCTGCGTCAGTGTCATCAACTGCCTCTTCAGGGACCCAGATCTTTAAAGTTACGTCCTGAGTCTCTACTGGTGCTGCAGCTGCTGCATCAGTAGTAGCTGATCCTGTATCAGTAGTAGTAGCTGCTTCGCCGCCCTGTGCGCTGTCACCGCATCCAACAAGTGCAGAAGCGGTTAATACTCCCGACAAAAGTATTGCGCTTAACTTTTTCATTTTCATTTTGAAATCCTCCTGTTTTTTAGCTTTCTTAAAATTTGTTTGCTATTCCCCAATGCACTGGAATTCATTTTTGGTTAATCGCTTTACCATGAATATAAACTAACAGCTTTCCAAGGTCAATCCCTAGAAAGCTGTTTCTATGTTTTGTATAAAAATTATAGTTAACAACAGGTTAACGCTTTTTACTGCTCAAGAAGGTTACGAACCGAAAACCGCTCTGCTACTCGGATTGGCAGTCTTTCATCCGCCACAAGGTCCTTTTCGCCCTTTATCATACGAAGAAGATATTCCCATGCCTTGTCAGCCTTGAGGTCAAAGTTCTGAGCAACTGAAGTAAGTTTAGGTGTCATGTATTCGCAGTTGGGCAGATTGTCAAAGCCAATCACCGAGATGTCGTATGGAACCCTTATTCCGCATTGTGACAAGCCTTCGATAACACCAAAGGCCACTATGTCTGACATGCAGGCAACAGCTGTATATCTGCCACTTGAAAAGCCTATGTTCTGTCCCACTTCCACGGCATTGATGTAAGTTGTATCGGTATAAAATGTACTGCTCTCACCAAACTCTACGCCGCTCTCCTTGCAGGCTGTTGAAAATCCTCTAAACCTCTCAGTGATAACGCCCTCTTCTCCAAAGGTCGGTGTAACTAGAGCCAGCTTTTTGTGGCCTTTACCAATGAGGTACCTGGCTGAAAGGTATCCTCCTCTGTAGTCTTCGATCCCCACGTTCACTATATTTTCGCCCTTGGCATAGGTGTCTATAAATACCACAGGTGCATCAACCAGCTTTTTTATCTCCTTAACCTCATCCGGAAAGATACCAAGGAAAAAAGCTCCATCTACATTCCATGAAGACAGGATGGATGTGATCTCCTTGGGATCGTGAACGCATCTTATCATCAGGTAATAGTCAGCATTCCTTACGCAGCGTTCTATGGCAGCAATAAAGTGAGCATTGTATGGATTAGTGAAAAAATCTTCATCCTTGCCCATGTATGGCACCACAAGACCAATTATCCTGCTCTCTTTTTTGGCAAGGGATCTGGCCATGGCGTTTGGTTTATAATTGGTTTCCTTTATGATCTTGTTAACCTTATTGATGGTTTCCTGCGAAACCTTGTGGTTATTGCCGTTAATGACATTTGAAACTGTAGCGGTGCTGACACCTGCTCTCTTTGCTATCTCTTTTAAGTTCATTCTTTCTCCTTTTGGGAAAAGAAAATCTATTTATTCCCAATTATATAAAACTCCCATGGTTCAAAGGTGTGAGTATCGCCTGGAAGTTCACCACCAATTCCGTAAGAATCAGACACTCCGGAAAAAAGTACTTTCCCTTTATCTGGAAGTATACTGCCCAGGTCTACACCCTCCTGCTGCCTCTTTGAAAGGTTAAATATACAGATGACCTCATCGTCCTTGGCAATTCTCTTATAGGCAAAAATATTCTTGTTGCCTGTATCTATGATCTCAAAACCTTCAGTATTGTTGCTATAAAGGGCAGGATGTGAAGTCTTTATATCTGACAGATCTTTTATAAGATCCCTATAGTCTGTGCCTGTCCTGTTCCAATCTATGGTATCTTTTTCCATAAAGGCTATTGCCTTGTCGTAAGCTATCTCATCCCCGGAATAGATCATGGGAACTCCCGGCAGCGTAAATATGACGCTGTACATTGAAGGAAGTACTTCCGGCGAAAAAGCCTCAGCTATAGTCCTGTCGTAGGAGTTAACATCATGGTTATCCAGATAGTACATAGGGAAAGTATTGTTTTCAAACGAAGGGATATAGAGCTTGATCCTGTCTGCGGTCTTAGCATCTTTCCCCACAGCCATCAAAGTCTCATAGACCTTCGCAGCATAATTGGAATCAAAAGCGTACTCAAGATTGTCCTTAGCCTGACCTCCGAGATCCTCTTCCAGCATATAGATGTCTTTTACCTTGGAAAGCTCGTACCTGGCCTCATACCAGAAGTCTGCAGGAACTCCAGGGGCATAATCGCACCTGAAACCGTCCACATCAAACTCTGTGACCCAGTACTTCATTGAATCTATCATCTCTTTTCTCATGTCCGGGTTGTCGTAGTTAAGATCCGCAACATCAGGCCAGCCCATTCCCTCGGGTGAGATGATCTTTCCATCTTTTTGTGTATACCATTCAGGGTGCTCTGTGATCCAGGCATTGTCCCAGCCTGTGTGGTTGGCAACCCAGTCAAGGATCACGTGAAAGCCCATTTTATGTGCCTTGTTCACCAGCTCTTTAAAGTCTTCTCTTGTTCCAAATTCAGGGTTAACATCTCTGTAATCGTCAACCGAGTAGTATGAGCCAAGTTTCCCCGATCTATTGGTTATAGAAATTGGATGAATAGGCATAAACCAAAGGGTATTAACTCCCATGTCCTTAAGCTCTTTAAGGTGCTGTGAGAACTCATTTATAGTGCCGGAGGGGGTGTACTGTCTTAGGTTAACCTCATAAATAACAGCGCTCTCAACCCACTCTGGGGCCTTAGATACTGTAGGGTCAGGGGTCGAGCCTTTAAAAGAGCAACCACCGCATAGTAAGATCACTGCAAAAAGTGTCCATGCAATAAGGTTTTTCTTAACTTTCTTCATTATTATCGCTCCCTGTAAATGTGATAAAAACATTACATTAAGCGATTAACCATTTTTCACTATACAGAAAAAAGAGCTCTTTTGCAAGAGCTCTTTGCCATTTAAAAGTATTGATTTTCTTAGATAGTGTATGTTGCTATGTAGTCAACATCATCTGGTGTGCTGATCTGTGGGTCTTCCACTGTGAGCACTGGATCACGCAGCTCTGTTGTCATCTGGGTTTCAAAATTATAAAGAGCAATTCCCAGATCGATCTTCTGAAGGTCATAATCCGGAGTTAAAAATCCCTTGTCATGCTTCTCATAAAAGTGAGCCCTCTTGCCATCAACAACAATCCTCCATGGCTGCTTGTTTACTGCAGATGGAGCAAATCTTACTGCTTCAAGATCATCAAATAATCCATTCTCCTTGGCATACTGCTCAGTCATAGGAGTACTAAAGTCCCCAACATAAAAGAGCTCTTCAAACTTAAGTCTGGTATCAGCTTTAACACCCTTTCTCATAAGTGTCTCTTTAATAGCCATCTTTTTTGCTGTTACTCCAAGAGGACTCATACATGGCATAAACTCGCCTTCGGCAAGATCAGACGCTGCCTCAAACTTATCTCTTGGCATTGTTCCACCGATCCATACTGTTCCAAGACCAAGCTCATGGGCCTTCATAAGGAGCTTCTGGAAAGAGTATCCATAAGCCTCTTCCACATGGTCTTCCTTGGAGCAAACAGCACTTACATAGCACTTCTCGCCGCTAAGAACAGGGCTTGATAAGTTATTCTTTTCCTTATCAAAGAATTCAAATCTTATGCTCTTTGCACCATAGGGATTTGTTATCTCTTTTGCAAAGCTCTTAAGGTCCTCTAAAACTTCAGGGCTAACCCCATTTCCATCGAAAGTTCTTACGCTTCTTCTTGTCTTTACAAGATCTATAAAACTACTCATTTCAACCACCCTTCATTTAGTATATTGCGCAATTTAATTGTTCGCAATTCCTATTATAACTATTTACGCCGATAATGCAACCCTTCTTGGGATCACATAAGGGTCTCCTGTTGAAGGTCACAGAATATCAATATATTCACCATTAAGCGCCTTGTTCATGCTTCGAACCGCGCAGAACTTGCCGCACATGCTGCAGGTGTCGCTGTGGTCATCCTCTGGAGCTCTGCTATCCCTTATGGCTTTAGCTGTTTCAGGGTCCAGAGCTTCTAGCCACTGGGCATCCCAGTCAAGGTTTCTCCTTGCCTTGGCCATGCGGTCATCCTGATCTCTTGCCCCAGGTATGCCCTTTGCGATGTCTGCCGCATGAGCTGCTATCTTACTTGCTATTATTCCCTGATGCACATCATCTACATTTGGAAGAGCCAGATGTTCTGCAGGTGTTACGTAGCACAAAAAAGCTGCTCCTGCCGCCGCTGCGATCGCTCCGCCTATAGCTGCTGTTATATGGTCGTAGCCAGGTGCTATATCAGTTACAAGAGGTCCAAGGACATAGAAAGGCGCTCCCTTACAGATAGTCTGCTGTATCTTCATGTTTGCTTCGATCTGGTCCATTGGAACATGGCCAGGTCCTTCAACCATTACCTGTACGTCTTTTGCCCAGGCCCTCTCTGTCAGTTCTCCAAGCCTTATGAGCTCTTCTATCTGGCATCTGTCGGTAGCATCCGCAAGACATCCTGGTCTGCAGGCATCTCCAAGACTTATGGTCACATCGTGCTCTCTGCAGATTTCAAGGATCTCATCATAGTACTCATAAAAAGGATTCTCCTGCCCTGTCATGGACATCCATGCAAACACAAGACTTCCTCCACGGCTTACTATGTTCATTTCTCTTTTGCCCTTTTTGATCTGCTCAATGGTATTCTTGCTGATGCCGCAGTGAAGGGTCACAAAGTCAACACCATCCTCTGCATGGAGCCTTACTACGTCGATAAAATCCTTTGCAGTAAGGGTTGCCAGATCTCTTTTGTAATGGATAACAGAATCGTAAATTGGCACAGTACCTATCATGGCTGGACAGCTGCTGCAGAGCTTTCTCCTGAAAGGCTGTGTGTCCCCATGGCTTGAAAGGTCCATTATAGCCTCTGCTCCCATATTAACTGCAGTCATTACTTTTTTCATCTCAACATCAAGGTCCTTGCAGTCGCGGCTCACGCCAAGATTTACGTTTATCTTGGTCTTTAACATACTGCCAACGCCATTTGGATCAAGTCCCTTGTGGGCTGGGTTTGCAGGTATAGCAATCTTTCCCTCTGCCACCATCTGTCTGAGAAACTCGGCGTCTCTGTTTTCTTTTTTTGCTACTACTTCCATTTCAGGAGTCACAATGCCTTTTCTGGCAGCCTCCATCTGTGTGCTGTAAGGTATTTTATTTGCTGTTTCTAAACTCATATACTCTCTCCGTCTTATTTATAAAATACATGCCACAAAGGTCCGTGGCCCTTTCCGAGGTCCAGATCTTCTTTGATGGATCTTAAAAGATAGTCCTTCCCCATGCTGATACTGTCTTCCATCTCATATCCAAGAGCCCAAAATGAAGCTATGGCGCTTGAAAGGGTACATCCAGTCCCATGAGTATTGGGGTTGTCTACCCTCTCCGACTCAAACCATCTGATAACGCCGTTTCTGTCAGCCAGGACATCACTTGAATGGATGTCCGACAGCATATGTCCACCCTTTATAAGGACGCTGCAGCCAAATCTTTCTGCTATCTCTTTTGCCCCATCTTCCATGCCCTGCTTGTTTGCTATAGCCCTGCCATCAAGCAGCACTTCCGCCTCAGGTATATTAGGAGTCAAAAGATCTGCAAGCGGCATGAGCTTTTTTAAAAGAGCATCAATTGACTCGTCCTCTAAAAGCCTTGCGCCGCTGGTGGCAACCATCACAGGGTCAAGAACAATTCTTTTCGCCTTGTAAAAAAGGAGTCTGTCTGCGATCACCTCTATAAGGTCGCTGCCTGAGGTCATTCCGATCTTTACAGCATCCGGATAGATGTCGGAAAACACCATGTCCAGCTGGTCCTCCAAAACACTGGGGCTGACCTTTTGAATGCTCCTTACTCCTGTGGTGTTCTGGGCAGTTATAGCTGTAATGGCGCTCATACCATAGACGCCGCACCCGTGCATGGTCTTAAGATCAGCCTGAATTCCAGCTCCGCCGCTACTATCACTTCCTGCAATTGTAAGCGCTGCCTGTTTTTTCATCCCTTTACTTTTCCTTCTTTTACCATATTCTGAAGAACTTCAAGAGTGTGGTTTGCCTTAAGGATCGTAATGAGAACTGCTGCGATCACAGTTCCGCCGATAGTGCTTACAAGGAATGGTACAACGTACACGAAAAGAGCTACCTCTTTTCCCATTACAAATGCAGCAACAGGGTATGCCAGGAGACCTCCAAGGATTCCGGTTCCAATGACCTCTGCGATGTATGTAAGGGTGAGCTTTCCTGTGTGCTTATAAACAAGCCCGCAGCAAAGAGCTCCGATCATGCTGCCCGGAAAGGCAAGAAGTGTCCCTGTTCCAAGTATGTTTCTGATAAGTGATGTGCAAAAAGCTATTCCGACGCCGTACCATGGTCCTAAAAATACTGCCGCAAGAACGTTTACCATGTGCTGGATTGGAAAGCACTTTGATCCCCCAACAGGGATTGAGAATGTTGACAGTACAACTGCCAGTGCAACGAACATTCCTGATAAAACAAGCTTTACTACTGATTCTCTTTTCATCTTAAGATCTCCTCCTTGGCCTTTTTATTAAGGCGCATTGTATTTTCTTTTATATCTAAAGCACCAAAGATGCCTGATATCACTGCAATTCCGGACAGTCCAAGGCCTTTTAGTTTATGGACGTTGTCGTAGTTGATACCGCCTATAGCAACCACCGGGATAGGAACGTTATTCGTTATCTCTTTGTACATATCAAGGGTGGTGATTTTTGATGCATCCATCTTGGTGGCAGATCCAAAGGCTGCTCCCACTCCAAGGTAGTCAGCCCCAAGCTCGAAGGTTCTTTTCGCTTCATTAAGGTTATGGGCAGTTGCGCCTATTATGTAATCATCTCCTAGCATCTTTCTGGCTTCTTCTATGGACCCATCAGACAGTCCAAGATGGACGCCTGATGCATGGACCGCCTTACAGACAATCACGCTGTCGTTGATGATAAGAGGAATATCATATCTCCTGCATATGGCGTTTATGCTTGTTGCAGTCTTTATGTATTCTTCTGTAGTCACTTCCTTTTCCCGCAGCTGTAGCATGGTGGCGCCGCCAAGGATTGCCTGTTCAACTGCGCTTTCAAGGGTGATTCCTTCCCCAAGGCAATCTCTGTTTGTTATGGCATAAAGAAATGTATCCGCAAGGCTAAGGCGCTTCCTGCTGCCAAGTCGAGTCGTACTAAGCTCATCTATGAACGTATTTTTAAAAGACATGGTTCCAAATCTTTTTTCTTTTTGACAGATAATATCTGCCCGCCTTGCTGCCGCATTATAGGTAGCTACTGCAGTTTTGATGGCATCAAGATAGCTTTCCGCCTTACCCTCTTTTTTTGCGCCGCCTAAATATGCACCTATCACGGCGCTGAGCATGCAGCCAGCCCCGGTAAAGAGCTTTTGCATGGGGCTTCCGCCAGGAAGCTCTGTGAAGCTATCAGATGCTGCATCTGCGATCAGGGTCTCTTCGCCAGTTGTCACGATAATTGAACCAGTTATCTTGGAAAGGGTAAGGAGTTTTTCTTTTGAGATAGATGTCTTCCCACTTTCCACCCCTGTAAAGCTCTGCGTGTTTTCAGATGATTGTCCGGTCATACCTTTTGCATCTTCGGTTCTTGGATTTCTCTCCAATATTGATAGAAGTTGCTCTATCTCCGAAGCATTGCCTCTGATGCAGGTAAAATGAACTTCCTTAAGAAGTGTCTTTAGCATGTCCCTTCTAAAGTCCGTTGCTCCGGCTCCAACCGGGTCGAGAACAATTGGTATATTTAATTCGTTAGCTCTTTTGCCAGAAGACAAAAACACGTCAAGGCGCGAAGGTGACGGCGTGCCAGTGTTGATAACAAGGGCATCTGAGTGCTCGGTTATCTGGGTGCACTCTAAAAGGGCATCTCCTCCTATCGCCACTGCGCCAACTGAGAGCACAGCATTTACCACGCTTTCAGCGGTTATGTAATTATTTAAAATGTGTATTTGCGGGTGAATACCCCAAAGATTTCCGGTCATATTTCTATAGCACTTAGATCATGACTGAGAGACTATCACGAGTTTTGGGCAGATGGGCATTTCATTTGCTTTGGCAAAATAAAAGCGCCATCTGATCCGATGACGCTTATCTTAAAATCATTAGCATATGGCGAAGCGCTTCCTACGCGCGAAATCCACCATGTGTCGACAATTCCTACGTTGGCATTATCCAAATCAGGTATAGGGTCGTGCCAAAAGCACCTCTCAGCCGTTATCAGCTCCCCTTGTCTTGTATTTTGTTGTGTATGTAAGCACTCCTGCCTACAGTTTTAAAATATAGCATGCATCCATCCGATGTGCAAGTCCCAAATATAGTAAACATCAATACTTTTAAAGTAATGGTAATTTCGAGATCACAGGTTCGCCAGAATCAGCGCAATACCTGACACAATCAGTAGGATGATCACGATTCTTTTTACAATCTTCTCGCTTATCTTCCCGGCGCTGAGCATTCCTGCCCCAAGGCCTATCAGCATAAACGGCGACAGGATCAGAGCTCTTTTCAAAGATTCCATGGTTATGATCCCGTAAAAGAGATAAAGGATGATCCTGAAGCTATTCTCTATGATAAATACTTTGCAGATGTTTGCCTTAAAGGACTTAAGGTCATCTGTGGTCCTTCCGATATAGGCTCCAAGCAGTGCTCCCACGCCGTAGAGACCGCAAAGGAACCCTGAAAGGATACCTATTATCGTAAGCAGGACCTTTGAGTTTTTGGCTTTCTTTTGGGACAGCTCTCTAAGCAGCATCTCGATGCCAACCAGGATCACCAGTACGCCGAAGATTATCTTGATCAGAGTAGTGTCAGCGTTTTTGAGGAAAAGCGCTCCTCCAAGGCTTCCTATTATCACCATTATGGCAAGTGGAATGACGATCCTTGGAGTGATTGCCTTTCTCTCTTTTATGCTGATGATGAGGTTAGTCGGATACCCCAGGATCAGTTCCACCGGCGATATATTTATGTTTGCTGTGCCAAAGGCCAGTACCGATGTAAACACCAGGGTGTTGGCAAAGCCACAAAGTCCCTTAACATAGAACGCAAGAAGCGTTGCGATAATCCAAAATATCATAGCTGTCTGTCATCTCTTTTATTCTTAGTAATCAAAAGACTTTTTTCCCTTCTTGTACGCCTTTGCCCATTTGGAGATCTCTTTTTTCTTGGCATAGTTTCTGGTGTTCTCTTTGCCAAGGTTCCTGTAGAGCTCATACCTCTCAGGGGAAAGGTCTCCCCTTTCAATGGCAGCTTTTACCGCGCATCCAGGTTCAGTCTCATGTCTGCAGTTGCTGAATTTGCACATGCACTCCAATTCTACAATATCTGCAAATGTATCATCAATACCATCCTGAGTGTTTGCCATGCCTATTTCACGCATTCCGGGAGTGTCGATGAAAGTGACGCCCTTTGAAGATTCCATGAGCCTTCTTATAGTAGTAGTGTGGCGGCCCTTGTCATCACCTTCCCTTATGCTGGAGGTCTTCATGATCTCCTCTCCCATAAGCTGGTTTATCAGTGTGGATTTCCCCGTACCTGATGAACCCATGAGGCATATGGTGTTTCCAGGTATCAGGTAGTCTTCAAGCTCATCAAGACCGATGCCGTAAAGAGCTGAGATTGCATGAACCTTCACTTTGTCAGATATCTGCTCTACTTCCCTTATGTAGCGCCCTGTGTTGTTGCAAAGGTCTGACTTTGTAAGGATCACCACGGGTGTAGAACCGCCCTGAAGAACAATGCTCACATATCTTGCAATTCGGTTGTAGCTATAGTCTTCATTTAAAGAAGTTACGATGAAGCAGTAGTCAACATTTGCAACCATGTACTGCATAACTCCAGTCTTGGCCTGATCCGGTCTTTGGAGGAAGCTACTTCTCTCACATACTGACAGTATCGTGGACTCTCCCTGTCTGTTATACAAGAATGTCACGTAATCTCCCACAACCGGAAGCTCATCAGCTTCTTTTTCATAAAAGCTACCCTTTAACTTAGCCGGGATCTCCTGTTCCCAGAACCTTATAGTATAGCTGTTCTTACTTACACTTGAGATCCTTCCGAGCTTCTCTGCATGAAGCCACTGGCAGGACAATTTAAGTGGCTTGTAGTATGGAAATTCTTTCGTGAACTCTTTTATCTCTTCTTCATCCTCACACTGCTCAAATACCTCCGCTTCGTAAAAGAGTCCGTGAACGTCATTAAAGCTGTCGCTTAAAGGAAGTGCCATGAAGGCATCTGCATTTCCGAAGGCAGGATGATGAATATCAAAGTTATCGCAGGTTTTAAAACCATGTTTTGGATAGTACTCAGGCTCCCCGCAGATAACGATTCCCTTGTAGCCTGCTGCCCTGGCAACGGGAAGAGTCTCTTTTAAAAGAGCTGCTCCTATCCCCATATTGACGCATGTAGGCTCAACTGCCAGAGGTCCGAAGGTTAATACCTCATGCTCATGATCGTCATCTTTGACTGTTGCCACCGAATAAAAGATTGCTCCAACAATCTTTCCGTCAAGTTCTGCTACGCGGCTCAACTCCGGAAGATACTCTTTTGCACTGCGAAGCTTATGTACCAGAAGGTGCTCGTTGCAGCCAGGACCATGAAGGTTCCAAAAGGCGCGCATTGTCATAAGTTCTGTGTCAAAAAAATCGTTTGGTGTTTCTTTTCGTATTATTAAATTTTTCAATGTTTTGTCTCCTTGTATAAATCAATTCATATTTTTCAAAAAGTTAGTTATAGCATCGTTGGTTTATAGTATGGAGACCTAAGTGTTATGGGAAACTGCGAAACATAAAATTAATGAACTATTGTTGTAGCGACTTATGCGCGATCACAAATAAAAAACCGCGACAAATATGCCACGGTTAAAGTTCAAAATATTACAGGATCCATTAGGGATCAAAGAGCAGAAACCGAGGTCTTCATACTATATTCAGTTACAATCTCTCTTGTTACAATAGCCATAAATATGATTACCTCTCTTTCCGTTAGATTTTTTACTACGTCCAAAAGTGTAACAAATAAACATCCTGCCGTCAATGCAATTTCAAGTTACCAGTCACAGTTCCTATTATTCAGGTGTTCTTCTAGTAGCTAGATCAGTTTTTTATCACTGCCAAGCTCATTTACATTATTGATCCCATAGACCGCCAGATCAACTTTTCCATCCCTGACCTCTATCCCGTCTTCTCTAAGGAGCCTCTCCTGTACACCTTCCCCAAACGCAAAATTTCCTGACAGATACCCTTTTGAATTGACCACCCTAAAGCATGGAATATGATCAGGATCCGGATTATGGTGCAGAGCATTCCCTACAGCCCGCGACATCCTCTTATTTCCTGCCATTTCAGCCACCTGGCCATATGTAGCTACATGGCCTTTCTGAATTTTCTTCACCGCCTCATAGATTCTTTTCGTTGGTGAGTCTGTGATAAGGTCGTAGCTTACTGCTATCATCTTTTTGATCTCATCATCCGGAATAGAGCCATCAAGAATAACTGTGTTCCAGTGTTCTTTATTCTGGTGATATGCGGGAATTACTGAAGAATATGCACTTCTCCACAGGTCTCTGTAATCCGGATTCACCTTTACGTTGATATTTATAAATCCATCTTTTTCATATGTCCATAGAAAGGCTTTCTTACTTCCTTTTACCCTTACCAGTTGCCAGTTCTGTTCCTTAAATGGCGCCTCGCGGTAAGTATCCGGAAAAGATAGACCATATGCTAATACCTCTTGTCTTGTTCTCATATACTCCTTGATGATCCATTAAGGATCACACTTTCCTTTCTCCTCTGCTAAAATTGACACTTATGGATAATTGGCAGTTCTAAGATATGGCATTGCTCTGCCAGAATTGAGTTTGTTTCATTTATGGCAGTTTACCATTCATCAGGTCATCTGCCAAGAATAGATGTTCTTACGATCCTGGCAGTGCTATCCTTGGTGACCGGCTGTTTATATAAGTAATGATGACTGCCAATATCTGATACTTAATAATACTAGCAGTTGTAGTCTAACAAAATCAACTGCTACAATTTTCCATTTTTAGCATCCTGGCAGTTAATCAACAATAAATCTTGATCGTAAGTCTTGATACATAAATCATGATCACATCAAGTATTCATTTACGAAAGCCTCAGCCACTTGCATATTTAGAACATAATTTGATGACTCATATGTTACAATCAGGCGTTGGCCGGGAATTATATTGTTTCTGGTATAGTGATCAATTTTTCTTATAGCTTTTTCGGCATATTCAGGATCATCCATCCTTCCGTCATGCTCCCAATATATTTCTTCAAATGTTTTTTTACTTAAGAATGTGAAATCGGGATAGACAACACCATATCCCTTAAGATGTAATGGGCACTCGTATTTATATTCAATACCCATGTCATAGAACATATCTGCCAGAATTTTTTCAGATTTAGATCTAACTCTCTCACCTTTTTTTGTATAGATTTCCACCTGTCCCTCTTTAAAAGCCTTAACAACATAGGGTACTGACTTCCACTTGCCAAGTCTCTGTTCGTAAGTTGGCTCGACAGGATTTATAAGCTCTTTTCTCTTATCATTCAAGCTGTTATAGATTGCTTCTATTTCGTCATCATCATAGTTCTTATTTAGCGTTTGAATCTGTTTAAGTCTTTTATCAACAAGTCTTTGAATTTTAAGATCATAGCCTTTTTGCGCAAGGCTATTTACAAGGTCTTTGTTATCTTTCTTTATGTATATGCCTTGAGTCTTACTCTTTTTATTTTCAGCTGTGCAATGCATGTACTGCACAACTGTTCCGGAAGAAGTGATTCGAAGGTTTCCTACCGGAGCAGCAGTAATCCTTTGATCCACAGTCTTCTTGAATTCCCTAAGTCTCTCCTCTTCTTTTATTAGTAGTTCCTTTAATCCATACATGTTACTTTTCCTCTATCTTGGTTTTATTGTTTCTTGTTTCTGCTATTTTCTTGAATATCTAAATCATGGCAGTGAATTATACGCGACAATATCTGCCCTAATTTGAACTTATAGATTTTTTAGCAGTATTAAACTTGCCAAATTATCTGCTATAAAACTGTTTTTGGAAGTATTAGCAGTGAACAGACTATAAATCTCACTGCCAATTTTAAGATTAGTAGAATTGTAGCAGTCCTGTTCCATTTAATGAAAAATTAGCAGGACAATAATATTGCAGTCCACCACGAATGGCGGACTGCAGATTATAGTAATATAGATTTATTTTGTTGTCAATTAGTGTCTGAATGAAGCTCATTATAGATGCATCAGTTTTAGCACATATGCTTCGTATTTCAATCTGAATCATGCAACAATTTCCTTCTCATGAAGCTCCTGTATCTCATCAACAGCTGAGAGCATAGGTTTTATGTCTTTTCCCTTGATCTTCCTGTCAACGTAGTTACGTGTGATCTTCATAACCGTTCCGCTAAGAGTTATAACACCGATAAGGTTTGGTATTGCCATAAGGCCGTTGAAAGTATCAGAAAGATCCCAGGCAAGGGTAAGATCCATGGTTGCTCCGATTATTATAAATGCAACAAATACTATCTTAAACAGGCGTGTAGACTTTGTTCCGAACAGGTATTCAAAGCCTTTGCTTCCATACTGGCTCCAGCCAAGAACAGTTGAAAATGCGAAGAACAAAATGGCAATAGCGATAAATGCTGAGCCAGCTCTGCCATATACAGTGGAGAACGCTTCAGCAACCAGCGCAGTTGAAACCTGATCAGAGAGAACAGCGCCTGTATCAAGATCAACGATTCCGCTTGAAAGAACTGCAAAAGCAGTCAGTGTACATACAATAATGGTGTCAGCGAAGACTTCAAAAATCCCCCACATTCCCTGAACAACTGGCTCTCTGACATTGGAACTTGAGTGGACCATAACTGAGGATCCTAGACCTGCTTCATTGGAGAAAACGCCTCTTTTCATTCCCCACTGAACAGCATAGGCAACACCGCTTCCCACGATTCCTCCGCCAACAGCTTTCATTCCGAAAGCGCCTTTGATAATGGATACAAATACAGGGCCAATCTTGTCTGCGTTAAAGACAACGATGATAAGAGCTCCGACAACATAGATAACAGCCATAAATGGAACGAGTCTCTCTGTGACTGAAGCAATCCTCTTAAGACCTCCAACTATTACAAGTCCTGCCAATACCATGAGAATAAAACCTGTTACAAAATTGGGAATTCCAAAAGCAGAGTTCATGTTAACAGCAATGGAATTGATCTGACTCATGTTGCCGATTCCAAAGGAAGCCAGCACACAAAAGGTACTGAACATGATGGCCAGCAGTGCACCTATCTGAGCACAGCCTTTCTTTTCTCCAAGACCATACTTAAGGTAGTACATAGCACCGCCGCACCACTCATTTCTCTCATTCCTTCTTCTGTAGAATATTCCAAGAACATTTTCCGAGAAGTTCGTCATCATTCCAAAGAAGGCAACTACCCACATCCAGAAAATTGCTCCGGGACCTCCGGACAGTATTGCAGCTGCGACGCCGGCGATATTACCTGTTCCGATGGTAGCCGCAAGCGCAGTGCACAGGCTCTGGAACTGAGATATCTGAGTATCTTCTTTTCCTGTGTGGGCAGTGACATGTTTGTCTTTGAAAATCCCTCCGATAGTGTTTCTTACCCAGTGCCTAAAATGAGAAATCTGAAATACCCTTGTAAGAATTGTCATCAGGATTCCTGTTCCAACCAAAAGGATCAACATAGGAAGCCCCCAGACAAAGCCGTTCACAGCACCATTAACCCGCTCAACTGTACTGACAAAACCATCCATTTACAATTCCTCCTTAAACCTGATTACAGAAAAAAGGCGCACGATATTTAGTCGAAACGCCTTTGTTTTGATTTATTTTACACTATACTTTAACGATTTACAACTTTATTCTGATAAATAGTTTTTTAAGCTCGCAGTTCCATTTCATCATTCATTTTCACAAAGCCGTACTTCTCATATAGAGGCCTTCCCATG
>Ga0256405_10007640_pt1 | contig 16059 bp, 14 predicted proteins | sample RumenRJG_02DNA_FD_189096 | JGI IMG/M metagenome (GOLD analysis project Ga0256405, IMG submission 189096) | Bovine rumen microbial communities from Lethbridge, Alberta, Canada - RJG_02 | ecosystem: Host-associated > Mammals > Digestive system > Stomach > Rumen | place: Canada: Alberta... | reverse complement strand
CTTAACCTCTCTTCATCATATTTCTCAGAGCGCCATGTTGGACGCTTGCTTTTGTGCACCCTTTTTAGAGCTTCTCCAATTCATAAGTGTCCTCATTTTGGGCTTGACTTTTAATAGTTAGTCTTTCAAAGCTGTTGGCCAAACGAGCGGAAATAATACGGTTGACATCAGTTTCTTTTCCGTTTAGCATAGTTCTCTGACGTTCTGTATATACCACAAATACGATTTCTGCGTCTACTCCGTTAGGACTTCCGATTACCATACCACCGGCATTCAGATCACCTATGGTATTGTAACGTTCTTCCTCTGTACTATGTGACTCATCATACAGTTCCAGCCGGTCGTAGTCAAAGAACACACGCGCTGCGGTTTCAAAGGATAATCCGTGTTTTTGAATGTTTATCCTGTTTTTCTCGTCATCGTATTCAAACAGGACTCCATCGATGATAAAGCTGATATTATTTGAAGGTGAAGGCATGATTTGAACACCTCTGTTTTCAATCACATTTTACACACTATTTGTGACGAATTCAAGATATTCTTCTGTATTTCTACAGCACAATCTCCGTGTACCCGCCGTCGTCCATGGCTACCGCCCGGATTGTGGTTCGTTCTTGCAGAGGTACCTTGTTTTTCTCATACTGCGATGCCACGATGACTGCTTCCAGTGTGCGGCAGCAAAGCAAGCGAGTGATGCTGCGGTCTCTGTTTTCCCGTATTACTGCAAACATGTCTGGTGATTCACTGCCTCCCTTATGCCGCCTTGAGCGGCTGGTAGAAGAAGATCATGTTGGCGTTCTCTGTCTGTTCTGCCTTCAGACTGCCGTCTCGGCGCATGCCCAGGCTGCTCAGAATGCCGGAAATCTCCTCTTTGTTCAGGTACCTGGCGCAGTCGCTCTTGCGGAACGCAATAACCCGTACCGGGACACCGTTTTTCAGTTCCTGCGAGGTAATGACGGTGCATGCCCGGTAGCTGTAGAAGCAGACATAATCTCCGCCTTTTTTCACCTTCCGGACCAGGTAATCCTTGTTGTATCTTCTGGTTTCTTCCATATCAGGCTGCCTCCTCATCCATATACTCATAATAATCTGTCTCATCGGAGAACAGGACATACTCGTTTCCTACCAAACCGTAATAACCGTTTGCCGTGTAATAACCCTTCATGGTCTGTTCCTCCTTTTCTCCGGTAAAAATAACTTGTTCCTTTCTGTTTCCTTATGTCAGTATTCTACCATCCATTCTATCCAAAAAATTTCCCTCGGTTACTTTCTCTCCACGAACCATCTGCCGTGGTGTGCCACGGGGACGGTTAATGCGTGTGACGGTTACAAAGCGGTGTCAATCATGCATTTCGTGTGCGGCTTTGCGGCATGAGCGTTAATGCGTGTGACGGTTACAAAGCGGTGTCAATCATGCATTTCGTGTGCGGCTTTGCGGCATGGGCGTTCTCTTGGCACAGTGTTCCGCCCCTCTGTCCCTTATTTCGTTTTTTACTTTCTACATTAATATTTTTAAACCAAATCAGGCTGAATCACTTGAGCGGTGGTCCAGCCTGATTTGGTTATTTCTTCGTTATGACATGACTTTCCGCACCGGGTTGACATGTCGAAATCGCATTGCCATTTCCGGGGTTGTTTCCTGAATGGGCATAAAAATCCGTCTCGGGGTGATCCTCGGGGCGGTAATTCTTCCCTTTTTCTGTCTGGAAAGGCGAAAAGAAAGGGAAACTAATAACAGAACCTTTCGGAACAGAACTAATTAATCACATAAATACAGATAAATAAAAGAAAAAGACCTTGAAACGAAAACATTTCAAGGTCAATTCATGGTGGACTTGAAGGGGATCGAACCCTCGAACCTCACGGATGCGAACCGTGCGCTCTCCCAGCTGAGCTACAAGCCCATTTTCTCTTGAGGCTTTGTTATTATAACACAATTTTTCAAAAAGTAAAGAAAAATATTGCAACGAAATAAAAAATGGTGTATTATATCAGTCGTGGCTTTTGACAAGGCTGCACTAGTCGGGGAGCTAGCGGTGCCCTGTAACCTGCAATCCGCTACAGCAGGGATGAATTCCCGACCGAGGGCTGTTTTTGTGTTGTCTGACCCCGGTAAGCAGCGTTGACGATCCGGTCCTGCGCAACGGAAACCCGTGAACCATGTCAGGCGGGGAACCGAGCAGCATTAAACGGTGCTTTTCGTGTGCCGCGGGGGAGCCGGGTTTGAGCCGGCTGCCGGCGTAACGGACATGAGGGGAGTCCCAAAGAAGGGTGTGCAGTCTTGTCAAGGGCCACATTTTTATGCTCAGGGGGTGAGATGGGATGTACCAGGCGCTTTATCGCAAGTGGAGACCGAAGGTGTTTGACGATGTGATCGGTCAGGAACATATCACTGAGACCCTCAAGACCCAGGTCCGTACCGGTCACCTCTCTCACGCCTATATTTTTATCGGCACAAGAGGCACCGGCAAGACCACCTGTGCAAGGATCCTGGCCAAGGCGGTCAACTGTGAGAATCCCGTGAACGGGAACCCCTGCAATCAGTGCCGGTCCTGCAGAGGCATTGAAGACGGCAGCATCCTGGACATTGTGGAACTGGACGCCGCGTCGAATACGGGCGTGGACAACGTCCGTGATCTCCGGGAAGAGGCGGTGTTCTCTCCGGCGGTTGCCAAAAAGCGTGTCTATATCATTGACGAAGTGCACATGCTCTCCCTGGCGGCGTTCAACGCGCTGCTGAAAATCATCGAGGAGCCGCCAGAGCATCTGATGTTTATTCTGGCGACGACCGAGCTGCAGAAGGTTCCGGCAACGATTCTCTCACGCTGCCAGAGGCACAGTTTCCGTCGCATTCCGACGGAGCGCCTGTCTGCCTATCTTCGGGAGATTGCCCGACGCGAAGCTCTGCAGCTGGACGAGGCGGCATCGCTGCAGATCGCGCGCCTTGCCGAAGGCGGGGTTCGCGACGCGCTGAGTATTCTGGACCAATGCTCCGCCCAGGAGCGGATCACGACGGAAACCGTGTTCGAGACGATGGGCCTCGCCGGAAATCTGAATCTGGTACGGCTGCTTAAGGCAATGCTCCGGCATGACAGCGCAGGAGCCCTGACCCTCTTTCAGAAAATCTGGCTCGACGGAAAAGAGCCTGCGTCCTTTCTGGGAGAGCTGAACGGTCTGATCCGTGATATTCTGATTGTCAAGGCCGCTCCTGCGGGCGCGGCGGAGCTGATCTCCGGAAACTACGAACGGGAGGTTCTGGACGGCTTTGCTTCGGCCATGACGAAGGAAGAGCTTCTTTATTGTGCGGATACGGTGCAGGATTCTCTGGCACGAATCCGTCAGGTACGCAATCCGCGCACAGCTGCGGAGATCTGTATCGTGAGCCTCTGCGACAGCCGAACGGCTGAGAGCGTGCTCTCCCTCCGGGCGCGGATTTCCCGTCTGGAGGAGGCAGTCCGCAGTGGCATCACACCGGTGGAACAGACGGAGCACCAGGCTTCGGCGCCGAAAGCACCCGCAGGAGACGACCGGAGCGACGCGTTCCTGGATGACGAGCCGGTATGGGACGATGCACCCTCGGAAACACCGGCCCGATTTGAACCTGAACTTCGGACGGTACCCATGGAAGAACCGGATCGGAATCCAAGGCCGGAGGTCCCGCCGCTGCGTCCGACTCCGCAGCCTGTGCAGCCGACAGAACCGATCGTAGCGGCCCCGGCAGAGACGCCGCATGAGGCGCCCCGGAGCGCTGAGTCCGAGGAAATGACCGCAGCCGACGGAGACGTCACGGAACTGGAAAAGACGATCCTGAAACAGGCCCGGGAAAAGCTGCCCATTGAGCTGCGCTTCTCGGTGGAGGATCCTGCTAAGTTCCGCCTGATGATTCAGAACCGTGATCTGGCACTGGAGGCGGTACCGGGCTTCCTGCTGGATCGCCTGAAGAAGCCCGAGGTAAGGGCGGTGTTTTCCGCTGTGGCGGAAAACGTGCTTGGACACCCCGTATCGGTGAAGCTCTCAGAGCTCTCCAAAGATCGTCACTCGGTGCGGGATCTCAACGAACTGAAACAGTTTAAGGAAGTTACATTTTTATCCTGATCCATTCAATTCATAATCAGCCGCACAGCGCGGCAGGGAGGTAAACAGATATGGCAAAAGGCGGTTTCCGTGGCGGTATGCCCGGCAGTCAGGCAAACATGATGAGACAGGCTCAGAAGATGCAGCAGGAATTTATGAAGATGCAGCAGGAGCTTGAATCCACCGACTTTGAGTTCACGGCCGGCGGCGGTGCGGTCAAAGCGGTGATCACGGGCACCCGTGAGTTCAAGGAGATCACGATTGATCCGGAAGTTGTGGATCCGGAAGATGTCGAAATGCTGCAGGATCTGATCCTCACCGCGGTCAACGGCGCGCTCAAGGCAGCGGATGACAAGACCAGCGAGTCCATGGCAAAGCTTCAGGGCGGCCTGGGCGGATTCCCGGGAATGTTCTGAGCGCTTCTCCTTTGCGGCACAACAGATAAAGCGAGGCAGACGGCTGTTTGTTCGGCCGTCTGCCTCGTTTTCGATTGTTTGATCGGATACGGACGCGGGAAAGCGCTTACGGAGCCTGCTCCTCCGGGCGTGCTGCGAATTTGACAAAGATCAGACCGTCTTCCACCCGTTTGACGGAACCCTCCGCCGGATAGACAGGCATGCGATCCCAGTCTCTGTCCGTGATTTCGTGCGTGGCATCCTTGTAGTCTGCAACGTTCAATTCCGCGCCGATGTAGCGGCTGATGAAATCTGCTTCGGTATAGCCGGTCAGGAGCTGTGACTGAATGCCCATGAGATCGTGTGCGGCTTCTTCTTCGGTGCCGAATTCCGGGGCAAAGTGCAGTGCGTCGCCGGCAGCGGGGAAGAGGACCACCTTGTCCTCCGGCCGGTACCCCGGCAGCGAGCGGATCTGCGTCACCAGGGAAGTGGCCAGGGCATAGGCGTTTTCATATTCGAGAAACAGCTTCAGGTAGCAGCGGTTGGCAAAGCAGAGATTGATCCCTAGGATCAGGGCGAGCGCTGTATAGAGAAGATCACGCGAGAGGCACAGCACGGGCCTCGGGAGCTGCTCAATGGCCAGAATCATCAGCAGATAAAGAGTGAAATAGGAATAAAGAACCAGGGTGTGGATGGTGTTCCAGTAAAATGCCATATAGAGGGCGCAGATGCTCAGCGGAAGCATGACCAGGCAGAAGAGCAGCAAAAGCGTGTTCGGCAGATTCTTTGCCCGGATCTGGCTGCTCACGATTCCGAGGGCGGCAAGCCCCAGACAGAAAAAGTGAATGATCCGGGAGGTCTTGGAAACAACGATCATGTTGTAGCGTGAGGTCAGGTTAAAGACAAAGAAGCGATAGGCCACCAGGATGCTTCCGGGGAAGGAAGGGGCCATTTCCTTGGCCTCGTTGGAATACTGGTTAACCGAATCATCGAAAAGCGCCAGCGAAACCGTGATCGTGAGCCGATAGAGCTCAAGCCCGGCCACAAGGATCGCGACAAACAGCAGGCCCCGCTTCAGAACCGGCAGAGCTCTTGCTTTGCTTCCGCTGGTCAGCAGTTCCTGAATGAGAAGCAGGATCATCAGGCTTGCGGTGATGGCGAGATAGGCCTGATAGATGCTGAGCATCAGGGTAAACAGCAATGCGGAAACCAGCCAGTGGCGCCAGCTGTTCTTTGCGGCTTCCCGAACGCAGAGGACACAGAGCAGAAATGCCACCGCATAAGAACTGCTGGTATACATGTAGCAGAAGGTACCGACCTGAGAGGGGAAGCTGATAATCAGGGCAGGGAGCAGAATCTGCGCAAGAGGGCTTCGCAGCTGAAAGAGCTCAATCATGATGCAGATCGAAACGGACAGGAGCAGCAGACTCGTAATCCCGTGCAGCCATGGCATGGAATAATCCGGAATCACATGCCGCAGAAGCTCCAGCCCCCAGCGCCCCGAGGAGACGGTCGCGCCCTTCCCGAAGAGGTAGATGACATCATCGTGATTGGGCAGCTTGTTCGTGATGACGAACATGTGTGCGATCAGACCAAAAACCAGCGAGGAGAAAAAAGGCAGTTTGCGATCCCGGAGCCAGTTTAAAAACCGGCCGGTGAGCCGTTCTGTGTAGGACAGACTGTTCCCCTGCATAACAGGACCTCACTTTCAAGAGGATAAGCATAAAGTAGCATACATAATGGAAAGAAGCAAGTGCGAAAATAAAAAACAGACGCGGTTCACACGTCTGTTCTGGAGGCGCCACCCGGACTTGAACCGGGGAATCGCGGATTTGCAGTCCGCTGCCTTACCACTTGGCTATGGCGCCATATAAAGCTTGCGGGTTGACCCCGCAAGACTTTTGGAGCGGGCAACGAGGCTCGAACTCGCTACCTCCACCTTGGCAAGGTGGCGCTCTACCGGATGAGCTATGCCCGCATAAAACCCCTTTGAAAAAGGGGTGGTGCCTCCGGTCGGAGTTGAACCAACGACACGCGGATTTTCAGTCCGCTGCTCTACCTACTGAGCTACAGAGGCATATGAACCTATGGTGGGAACAACTGGACTCGAACCAGTGACCCCCTGCTTGTAAGGCAGGTGCTCTAACCAGCTGAGCTATGCTCCCGCGCGACAGCTTTGTTATAATAACTGATTATTATGAATTTGTCAACACTTTTTTTCTGAAAGAATCATTATTGACCGGAGGGCGGATAAATGATAAAATAACACAGTTAAACTGTAGTTATACTGGCTGGCAATGTAATCTGCGGGTTCCGCTGCTTCCGCCTGATCAAGATGCGGAGGTGAACGGCGGGCGTCCGCTTGCTGGCGAGCATGACAGCCAAGGAGACCGCTGTGGCCGCAATTGTAGAATTTGAGTATGTTACCTTCCGCTATCCGGAAGAAAGCAGGGACATCCTGCGTGATATATGCCTTACCATAGAAAAGGGGAGCTTTACGGCCATCCTTGGCCATAACGGTTCCGGAAAGTCCACGCTTGCCAAGCATATGAACGGCATTCTGCTTCCCAGTCAGGGAAAGGTTTTTGTTTCAGGCCTGTGTACCGCCGATGAAGACAGAATTCTGGAGATCCGGCACACGGTCGGAATGGTTTTTCAGAATCCGGACAACCAGATCGTTGCGAATGTGGTGGAGGAAGACGTTGCCTTTGCACCCGAGAATCTGGGCGTTCCCTCCGAAGAGATCCGCAAGCGTGTGGACGACGCGCTCCGCCTTGTGGATATGTTTGAATATCGTCAGCATGCACCCCACCTGCTGTCAGGCGGCCAGAAGCAGCGTGTCGCCATTGCGGGGGTTCTGGCCATGCAGCCGGAACTGATCGTTCTTGATGAGCCGACGGCGATGTTGGACCCGCAGGGGAGAGCCGAAGTGATCTCTACGATTCAGAGGCTCTGCCGTGAAAACGGGATGACCGTTGTGCTGATCACGCACCATATGGACGAGTGCATTGACGCCGACCGGCTGATCGTGATGTCAAACGGGCGGATCGCCGCAGACGGGAGCCCGGCCGAGGTTTTCTCCCATGTGAAAGAGATGGAAGAGGAAGGCCTGGATGTTCCGGAAACCGTGAGGCTCATCCATGATCTGAACGGTTGCGGTTTTTCGCTTCCGACAGACTTGCTTCATACAGAAGACTGCGCGGACGCCATTGCGGCGGCGGTCTCACAGCGGAGGGCAGCATGGCAGTCATAAGCGTAGAAAATCTGACCCATACCTACAGCGTCGGCACGCCATTTGAACAGACCGCGATACGCGATGTCAGCGTCACCCTGACCCAGGGGGAGAGCATCTTTGTCCTCGGTCATACCGGGTCCGGCAAGTCCACCTTTGTCCAGCACCTGAACGCGCTGCTGCAGCCGACCTGCGGGACGGTAAAGATCGACGGAGAGGACATCAACAAGGATAAGATCTCCCGGCGCGATGTGAAGCGCAGAGTGGGTCTCGTGTTTCAGTACCCGGAGTATCAGCTGTTTGAGGAAACGGTGGCGGAAGATATCGCCTTCGGTCCTAAAAACATGAAGCTTCCGAAGGAAGAGATCGACGAGCGCGTCCGGGAAGCGGCGGGCCTTGTTGGCGTGGATGAGAGCCTTTTCTCCCGCTCTCCGCTGGAACTCTCGGGCGGCCAGAAGCGTCGCGTTGCCATCGCGGGCGTCATCGCCATGCGCCCGGAGGTGCTGATCCTCGACGAGCCGACAGCGGGTCTGGATCCCATCGGGAGCCGCACAATCATGGAAAATATCCGGAACTATCGACAGAAAACAGGAGCCACCGTCCTGATTGTCAGTCATAACATGGATGATGCGGCTCGTTACTGTGAACGTCTGATTGTTTTTGATCACGGCTCCATTCGCATGGACGGAACACCGGAACAGGTGTTTGCCCGCACGGAAGAATTGATGGCCATCGGGCTGAATGTCCCGAAGGCGGCTGAGATTGCGGCTGCTCTGCGCAGACGCGGCATCCCTCTGGAGGGGGCGGTTTTCACCCATGAACAGCTTCTTCGCGCCCTGCGTCAGGGCGGGGAGGTGACGTCATGCTGAAGGATATCACCCTTGGCCAGTATTTCCCCGGCGATACGGTGGTTCACCGGCTGGATCCCAGAACCAAGCTGATTGTGGTGGTGCTGTATATCATTGCGCTCTTCAACGCGAAGGGCTGGGGCGCCTATCTGCTGCTGCTTGCGGTTACAGGCATCTGTATGTCCGTCTCGCACATCAGTCCGAGGAACATCTTCAAAGGCCTGAAGCCGATGCTTTTCATCATCGCGCTGACGGCATTGCTGAACATCTTTTATACCCAGGGAACGCCGATCCGGGAAGGCTGGATCATCACCTGGGAGGGCCTTGAGCGCGCGGTCAAGATGATGCTGCGCATCACGCTGCTGATCGTGGGGACCTTCCTCCTGACCTATACGACGAGCCCGATGGCGCTTACCGATGGCCTGGAGCTGCTGCTGAAGCCGCTGAACCGGCTGAAAGTTCCGGTCCATGAGATTACCCTGATGATGAGCATGGCATTGCGCTTTATCCCAACGCTGATTGAGGAGACGGACAAGATCATGTCGGCACAGAAGGCCCGGGGGGCCGACTTTGAGACCGGAAACCTGATCGAACGGGCAAAGGCGCTGCTGCCGATCCTGGTCCCCTTGTTTGTGTCTGCCTTCCGCAGAGCGGATGAACTGGCTATTGCGATGGAGAGCCGATGCTATCACGGCGGAGAGGGAAGGACACGCATGAAGCAGCTTCGCTTCTGCACGCAGGATTTTGTTGCGCTGATTCTGGGCTGCGTTTTCACTGCCTTGATTTTTGTCATGAAGCACTACGGCCTGTGAGGCCCGGACCGATATGGAGATCGAAACAGACGCTGGACGGAAGATGGATTTGAAGACCAGAGAGAGAAATATCATTCTGCACCTGGCTTATGACGGAAGCGCCTATCACGGCTGGCAGATGCAGAAGCGGGACCGTACCGTGCAGGAAACCCTGGAACAGGCGCTCCGTGAGATTTGCGGCCATGCGGTCAAGTGTGTCGGCTGCGGCCGTACAGATGCCGGCGTACACGCCCGCCATTACTGTGCCAATTTCCGTACCGACGGAACCATTCCGGCCGAACGCATCCCCTTTGCGGTGAATGCGAGGCTGCCTCATGATATCTCGGTGTTCTCCGCCATGGACGGGGAGCCGGACTTCAACGCCATCGGTTCCTGCCTCCGGAAGGAGTATATCTATCGGATCTGGAACGCGCCGATCCGGGATCCGTTTCTGGAGCACCGGGTCTGCTTCTATCCGCAGCGGCTGGATCTGGAGCTGATGAGCAGAGCGGCTGCGGCCTTCGAGGGTACGCACGACTTCCGCGCGGTTCGTTCGGTGGGAACGGAGACCCGGACAACGGTGCGTACGGTCTATCACTGCAAAGTGGCACACGAAGGAAACCTGATCACAATTGCGATCTGTGCCAACGGGTTTCTCTATAATATGTGCCGCGCCATGGTGGGGACCATGGTATATGCCTCTTACGGAAAGCTGCGTCCGGAGGAGATTCCCGCTCTCCTGGAGAAGGGGGACCGGCGCCTGACCGGACCGACCATGCCGCCGCAGGGGCTGTACCTCAACCACATCTGGTATCCGGATTTTGAGTTCTGTGACTGAGTTCCGCCTGGCGGTACGACTAATGAGAATATGGTGAAGCTATGAGTATTATTATCGACCTTGTTCTGCTTCTGATCGTGGCTCTGTGTATCTGGAATGGATACAAATCTGGGCTGATCGGTGGCTTTGCCGGAATTCTGGCCATCATCATCGCCCTGCTTGCCGGCAGCATGCTCTCCTCCAACTATGCCTTTGAGGCGATTCCGGTGCTGGAGCCGTTTGTGGACGGCTATATTGATTCCCAGAGCACCAGAAATGAGGTGCTGGCCGAGATGGGCTATGACTCGACAGACCTGTCCCTGGAGGATGTGCTGGAGTCGGACAGCTCTCTTCGCTATGACTTTGCCTACTTCTGCATCCGTCAGGTCGGCTTTTCCGAGCAGCGTGCCGAAGAACTGGCGGAACGGGCGGTGCGCTATTCCGACCAGACCGAATCGGATATGACCGATGCGGTGGTTCAGGTGCTCTGTGATGCGATCACCTATGTCATGGGACTGACGCTCAGCTTCCTGCTGATCCTGATCCTGCTTATTGCCATCAGCAGCATCGGAAACCTGGTTTTCCGTCTCCCGGACAGTCTTCAGCTGCTGGATGAACTTGGAGGCGCTCTGGTTGGCTTTGTAAAAGGTTTTCTTTACTGCGTTCTGCTCTGCTGGCTGCTGAGTTTCCTGGGCCTGGTCATAGGCAGGGAGACGCTGGAAAGCACGCTGCTGGCAAGATTCTTCCTGACGTTCCGCTTCCTGACGAACGGACTGTTATGATTGGAAACAGAGTGCCCCAGCGTTCAGGGGCCTTTGATCATAACCGTGAATAGACCAAATATATACTGAGAGGTAACGATGCAAGCAAGTATCTGCTCCCGCTGCGGAAAGAATCCGGCGGTTGTATTTATCACAAAAATTGAAGGAAATCAGACCAAAAGCGAAGGCCTTTGCCTGAAATGCGCCCGTGAACTGCATATCAAACCGGTGGACGATATTCTGACCAAGATGGGGATCTCCGATGAAGATCTGGATAATCTGTCCGGTGAGATGATGAACGCCATGAGCGGCGTGGAAGAACTGATGGGGATGGATCCGGAGGAGACCACGGAGAATGACGAGGACGGCAAGACCGCGACCTTTCCCTTCTTCGGAAAACTGCTGGATGCCTTCCGACCCAATAACGGCGCTTCCGGGGCATCTCAGAATCCGGCCGAGGGAGATGCGGGCAGACGCCCCGGACCCGGTCAGCAGAGTCCGCGGCCCAATCCGGCACCGAACGCGAAAAACGGAAAACGGAAATATCTGGACAATTACTGCATTGATCTGACTGCCCGCGCCCGCGCCGGGGAGTTGGATGCCATGGTTGGCCGGGACGAGGAGCTGGAGCGTGTCATTCAGATCCTGAACCGCCGGCAGAAAAACAACCCCTGCCTCATCGGCGAGCCCGGTGTCGGCAAAACGGCGATCGCCGAGGGCCTGGCCCAGCGGATTGCCATGGGGAATGTCCCCTATAAACTGCAGGACAAGCAGGTTTTCCTTCTGGACCTGACCTCGCTTGTGGCTGGCACGCAGTTCCGTGGACAGTTTGAAAGCCGGATGAAGGGCCTGATCGAAGAGATCAGAAAACAGGGGAACATCATCCTGGTGATCGACGAGGTGCATACCATTGTCGGCGCCGGAGACGCCGAGGGAAGCATGAACGCAGCGAATATTCTCAAGCCCGCGCTTTCCCGCGGCGAGATCCAGGTGATCGGGGCGACCACCTTTGCCGAATATCGCAAGCATATTGAAAAAGACTCTGCGCTGGAGCGCCGTTTCCAGCCGGTTACGGTGAATGAGCCTTCCGTTGAGGACAGCATTGCCATCCTCCGCGGGATTGCGCATTATTACGAGGACTACCATGGTGTCGAGATCCCCGACGACATGTGCGAAAAGGCCGTCACCATGTCTGAGCGGTACATCACGGATCGTTTCCTGCCGGACAAGGCGATTGACCTGTTGGACGAGGCCTGCTCGGATGTGAATCTGAAGGACCCGGACATCAACCGACGCATGCTGGTGGAGCGCGAACTGGAGAATATTCGCTTTGAAGCGGATGCCCTGCTGGCGGATAATGCCCATCGGAACGACACGGATACGCAGGAACAGATGGAGGCGCGTTATGCCCGCATTGCGGAACTCCGCAGCAAGGAACTCCGCCTCAGCCAGGAGCAGCAGAAGCTCAATGCAAAGGGAAGACCGAAACTGACGGTGGACAATCTGGCCCGCATCATTGAACTCTGGACCAAGATCCCGGCGTCCTCCATCAAAGAGGACGAGCTGGAGCGTCTGGCCGGCCTCGATGCCCGCCTGAAGGAACATATTGTCGGTCAGGACGAAGCGGTGGAAGCGGTCTGCGCGGCCATCCGGCGCGGTCGGGTCGGCCTCAAGGTGAAGCGCAAACCGGTCAGCTTTATCTTCGTGGGCGGCTCCGGCGTCGGAAAGACCGAGCTGGTCAAGCGCCTCGCCGCTGATATGTTTGACAGCCCGGAGAGCCTGATCCGGCTGGATATGTCTGAGTTCATGGAGAAGTTCTCCGTCTCGCGGATTATCGGTTCGCCTCCGGGCTACGTCGGCTATGACGAGGCCGGTCAGCTGACCGAAAAGATCCGCCGCAAGCCCTATTCCGTTGTGCTCTTCGATGAAATCGAAAAGGCGCACCCGGATGTGATGAACATCCTGCTGCAGATTCTGGACGACGGAAGGATTACCGATGCCCAGGGGCGGACGGTGAATTTTGAAAACACGATCATCATTATGACCACCAACGCCGGCAGCAACACGAAGACCACTTCGGTCGGCTTCGGCGGTACGGTGGGCGATATGAGCAGGGAACGCGCGCTCAAGGCCCTGAATGAATTCCTGCGCCCGGAATTCCTGAACCGTGTGGATGAAGTCATTTGCTTCAACAGCCTGACAGAAGAAAACTTTGCGGACATCGCCGTGCTGATGCTCGGGGAGGTCCGGGAGGTGATGAAGGCGCGGGACCTGACGCTCCGCTGGGACGAGACCGTTCCGGCCTGGCTGGTGAAGAAGGGGTATTCCACCGTCTACGGTGCGAGAAATCTGCGCCGCCTGATCCAGAAGGAAGTCGAAGACAGGGTCGCGGCACAGATTGTGGAAGCCAGGGGAACCCTGCTTTCCGAGATCTGGCTGACTGCGGATGAGTCCGGCATCCGCTGCGAAATGAGCCCGGCTCTGCCTGCGCAAAGCGCTGCTCCTGCACAGGCTGCGCCGAGCACGGATTAAATGAAAATCAAAGTCCACCCGTATCCGCGGGTGGATTTTTCAAAAGAAGGGAATTCAAGATGGCGACAAGCAAACTCAACATGCGCAATACCACGCTCTGCTATATCGAACAGGACGGCGCGTATCTGATGCTCCATCGCGTGAAGAAAGAGAACGACCTCAATCACGACAAGTGGATCGGGATCGGGGGCAAGTTCGAAGAAGGGGAGAGCCCGGAAGACTGCCTTCTGCGGGAAACGAGAGAGGAGACCGGCCTTACCCTGGATGACTGGCGCTACTGCGGGATCGTCACCTTTGTTTCCGATGAGTGGGGAACGGAATACATGCATCTGTTCCATTCAGACTGCTTTCACGGGGCGCTACGTCAGGACTGCGACGAGGGAACGCTGGAATGGCTTCCCAGGACGGAACTGAGGAAGAAGGAACTCTGGACCGGAGATTATATTTTCCTGGATCTGATGGAACGGCAGGAGCCCTTTTTCTCCCTGAAACTCTGCTACCGCGGCGATACGCTGACCTTCGCCGCCCTCAACGGAAAACCGATGTGACAACTCCGGACAACTCGTCCGTGCCGTCCCTTGCGGGCGGAAAAAGAAGGCCGCCCGTTTGGGCGGCCTTGAAGGTTTTGCTGTGATTTCTTATCCCACGACCTGGAAGTCCGTGGCATACTGACGGAAGAAGAAGGTGTTGGGAAGTCCGACCTCGGCGATGGTGCCGATGGCGACGATATCGGTCGGCTCTTCCAGGTTCACCGTGACCTTGACGGTACCCTGGGTCGGATAGTCAAAGGAACCGACCCGGATCCATTCACTGCCGTCATTCACATAGATGGTACGCGGTCCGAAGACACAGTCAAACATCCAGGTGTTCTCAGCGATGAGCTGATAATCCAGTGTGAAACCGACACAGTTTTCCACTGTCTCGTTCAGGACGGAATAGTTCTGCTGAGAATCCAGGAAGCCCTTCTTGGACCAGCGCATGCCGACATCCTCAATGGTGCCCGTGTTGGTGTACTTCGCTTCTCCGACGGTGAGGAGCGCACCCGGGAACTCATCTGTGAGGAATCTGGTCTGCACCCAGCCGGCGCGCTGACGGTTGTCGCTGGAGAGATAGAGGATGAAGGACATGTCATCTTTTTCGGCCAGGACGGTCACCTTGGTGCCCTCATAGGCCCAGGGCATCTTCAGACGGCCCAGGCGCCAGTTAACCACGCGCTCTACCGGTACGCTGGGACCGCAGATACGCTGGTTCTTCAGCGCTTCCTCCCGATCCTTGAAAATGTCAAAGACCTGGGAATCATAGTCAAAGTGCGCAATATAACGGGTTTTGAATTCGCTCAGATAGCTGTCATCATCCGGCAGATCGACATAGCGGTCGTCTCCGGTTGCCAGAATGGCCTGCTTTGCGACCTTGCGGATCGAATCCATGTAAATCTCATTGGACGCCTTGTCTTCCTGATCGCTGAGCAGTGTGACAACTTCTTCGTAATTGCCGTTCTGATAGGCCAGCTGAACCTGAGAATCCGCGAGGATCGCCTGGACCTCGTCGTCTTCCGGAGCATCGGTGCCGGCCAGTTCGACAACTTTGGCGTAGTCCTGTTCGTCATACGCCGTCTTGATTTCCTCGATCCGTGCCCGCTCAACAAGAACGGCCTGAGCCTGGGCGGCGAGTTCAATAAGTTCTTCATTCTGAATATCGGAGGAGGCGACAAGCTCGACGACCTTCTCGTAGTCCTCGGCGTCAAGCGCGGCCCTGACCTCGGCGAGCTTGGCCTGCTCATCGAGAACGGCCTGGGCCTGTGCGGCGAGCTCGGTGAGTTCGTCGTTCTGAATGTCAGAAGTCTTCACAAGCTCGACGACCTTCTCGTAGTCCTCGGCGTCAAGCGCGGCCCTGACCTCGGCGACCTTGGCCTGCTCATCGAGAACGGCCTGGGCCTGGGCGGCGAGCTCGGTGAGTTCGTCGTTCTGAATGTCAGAAGTCTTCACAAGCTCGACGATCTTCTCGTAGTCCTCGGCGTCAAGCGCGGCCCTGACCTCGGCGAGCTTTTCTTCTTCGGCGATCTTTTCGTCGATCGCGGTCTGCGCCTCCGCGGCAAGGGCGGTCAGCGCTTCACTCTCAATTCCGGCTTCTTTGACGAGCTCGACGACCTTGTCGAAATCTCCCTCGTCAAAAGCGGCCTGAACCTCGGCAAGCTTTTCTTCTTCGATGAGCTTTTCGTCGATCGCGGTCTGCGCCTGTGTGGCAAGGGCGGTCAGCGCTTCACTCTCGATTCCGGCTTCTTTGACGAGTTCGACGACCTTGTCGAAATCTTCTTCGTCAAAAGCGGCCTGAACCTCGGCGAGTTTTTCTTCCTCGGCGGCTTTCGCTTCTTCGATCGCTTTGGCTTCCTCAGCGGCCTTGGCCTCTTCGGCGGCTTTGGCTTCTTCTGCGGCCTTGGCTTCCTCAGCGGCTTTGGCTTCCTCAGCGGCCTTGGCTTCTTCAGCGGCCTTGGCCTCTTCTGCGGCCTTGGCCTCTTCAGCGGCTTTGGCTTCTTCAGCGGCTTTGGCTTCCTCAGCGGCCTTGGCTTCTTCGGCGGCCTTGGCCTCTTCTGCGGCCTTGGCTTCCTCCGC
>Ga0256405_10007637_pt1 | contig 16065 bp, 15 predicted proteins | sample RumenRJG_02DNA_FD_189096 | JGI IMG/M metagenome (GOLD analysis project Ga0256405, IMG submission 189096) | Bovine rumen microbial communities from Lethbridge, Alberta, Canada - RJG_02 | ecosystem: Host-associated > Mammals > Digestive system > Stomach > Rumen | place: Canada: Alberta... | reverse complement strand
AGATCGCGTTCAGGATGGCCGGGTGCGGCGCATCCAGCGGGGCCTCGCCGCAGCCGGCAGCACCGTAGGGGCCGGAGGGACGATAGGTCTCGTTGTAGACGAGCTCGATGTCATCGGGGATGTCCTTGATGTACGGGATGCCGCACTTGAGCAGGCTGGTGTGCTTCGACAGGTCCTCGAAGTCCTCGGTCAGCGCAAGGCCGATGCCCTGGGCCAGGCCGCCGTAGAAGTTGCCGTCGACCAGCAGCTTGTTCATGATGGTACCGACGTCTGCCACACAGGTGAACTTCTCGACCTTGACCTTGCCGGTCTGGGTATCGACGCAGACTTCAGGCAGGAAGATGGTGTACATGTAGGTGGCAAACGGATCGCCCTGGGCGGTGTCCTGATCGATCGGATGATCGGCGCAGAAGGTAGTGACCCAGTTGCCCTCAACCTTCAGCTTCTTGCCGTCGGCGACCATCTCGTCATAGGTACGGAAGGTGCCGTCGTCCTTCTTCATCTCGGCAACCAGCGCTTCGGCTGCGAGGCGGCAGGCGTTGCCGGACATGACCTGGGAGCGGGAGCCGCCGGCAGGTCCGGAGTTCGGGGTGTACTTGGTGTCGTTCATAACCAGGCGGATCTGCTCGGGCTTGATGCCTGCCTGGCGCAGGGTCTCATGAGCCGAGACCAGGATGCCCATGTCGGCGCCCTGCCCGTGATCCTCCCAGGAGGCGTACATGGTGACCGTGCCGTCCGGATTCAGTTCGGCATAGGCCGAGGAGGTGTCAACACCATCCAGGCCGCAGCCGTAGACGCCGAGGGAGACACCGATGCCGTACTTATACCGTCCGTCGGAGGCGGCGTTCTTCTCGGCAACTCTCTTCTTGCCGGCTTCATACAGCGGGCGGGCCTTGTCAAACAGGGCCTCTTCGCAGTAAACCTCAGGCGGATAGCCTGTCGGAATGGTGGTGCCTTCGGACTCCTTGTAGCAGTTCATCGCGCGCATCTCGAACGGATCGATGCCCATCTTGGCAGCGAGGCAGTCGATGGCGATATCCGAGCCCATGAAGCTCTGCGGAGAACCGTAGGCACGGAAGGCGGAGCCCCAGGCGTGGTTCGTGAAGACCGTCTGGCTCTTGTTGCGGATGGAGGGGATGCCGTAGCCGGCGCCGGTGAACTGGCTCAGACGCATGGTCAGCAGATCGCCGAACTCGGAGTACGGGCCGTGGTCGACATAGTTGTCGCCCCAGAGGGCCAGCAGCTTGCCGTTCTTGTCGGCCGCCAGCTTGATGTGCATGAAGGCCGGGGAACGCTTGCCGGTGTAGGTGATGTTCTGGAACTGATTGAAGTTCAGGGATACGGGAACGCCCAGGATCTTGGCGGCCGCGCCGATGAGGGCCTCGTTCGTCGGGGAGAACTTGTAGCCGAAGGTACCGCCGGCGTGGTTCTGGACGATGCGGAGCTTCTCCATCGGGACGCCGATGCCGTCGGCGATCATCGGCATGTGCAGATGGATGCCGATGGACTTGGAGTGGACGGTAACCATGCCGTCTTCATCGATGTAGCCGTAGCCGTTGTCCGGCTCGAGGTGCAGATGCGGCTGACGGGAGCAGTAGCTCTCGATCTCGACCTGCTGGGAATCGGGCACGCTGTCCCAGTCGAAGTCCGGTCCCTTGATGCAGTTGGTCTCGAAGAAGACGTTCGGGGTACCCGGATGGATCTCGATGGCGTCGGGGGCCATGGCGTCGAGGGCGCTCATGTAGGCCGGCAGCTCTTCGATGTCGACCTTGACGGCATCGGCGGCAGCGCGGGCATGCTCCTCGGTGTCGGCGGCGACAATGGCGATGGCATCGCCGAACTGGAAGATCTTGTCAGAACACAGAACCGGGCGCTCGAAACCGTCGGTCTTGTTGTGCTTCGGCAGCATGACGAGGCCGTTGATCTTGTTGGAGCCGCCGGCAGCCAGGATGTCCTTGTAGGTGATGACCTTGACCACACCGGGCATCTTCTCGGCTTCGGATGTGTCGATAGACTTGATGTTGGCGTGGGAAACCTTCGCCTGGGTGAGGGCCAGACGCAGGCAGCCGGGCATCTTCAGCGCGTCGTCTGCACCGAAGTCCCACTGACCGGTGACCTTCTGGGCAGCGGAGGGACGGATGTACTTGGTGCCCTTGATGCTGTCGCCGGTGGGCTTGAAGATCAGGTCTTCCTTGGTCATCTCACCGCGCATCACCGCGGCGGCATCCATGACGGCGTCGACGATGGGCTTATAGCCGGTGCAGCGGCAGAGGTTACGGGTCTTGTTGAACCAGTCGCGGACCTCTTCGCGGGTCGGGTTCGGATTCTGCTCCAGGAGGACCTTGGCGCTGATGATGAAGCCCGGGGTGCAGAAGCCGCACTGGGCGCAGCCGTGCGCCATCCAGGCGACCTGCAGGGGGTGCATGTCGCTGAGCGTACCGACGCCTTCGATGGTGGTGATCTCCGCATTGTCGGGAACCTTGCTCATCTTCACGATGCAGGACTTGGTGACCTTGCCGTTCATGATGACGTTGCAGGCGCCGCAGTGGCCTTCGCCGCAGCCGATCTTGCAGCCGGTGAGCAGCAGATGCTCACGCAGGACCTTTGCAAGGGTCTCGTCCTCGGACAGGACCAGGTTGCGGGTCACGCCGTTGATGACAAGTGTTTTTCTTACCATTTTGTACCTCCTTAATATTGAAAAATATATTGCATCCTTTTACAAGGGGATTGCGCTGATTGATTGTTCAGTGACTGTGACCGCCACATGGATCGTGGTCAAAGCCCTTGCCGGTCAGATCCTTCACGCGCTGAACACCGCGGGGTGTATAAAAGACCAGCTGCGAGACGCTGCCGTCCATGTTTTCACCGCTCAGCTTCAGGAAGTTCGCGTTCTCGTAGTAGTCGATCGGCAGTTCCCGGCGGTAAACTTCTCCGGTATAGGCATCCTTCACCTCGACCGTCACCGTTGTCGCCGTGATTTCAAATAACTCATTTTCTTTATGATCCATCGTTGTTTCACCAGCTTTGCGCATTTTCTCTCTTTTATTATTGTATGCCCCGCGGCAGGAAACCGCAACTTGTATCAAAAAAGCATTCGCTAAAATTCGTGTCTGTTTTTTGTTGAAATTATACAAATTTTTGATGCTTTTTTCTTTTTCTCCCCCATGTATTCTGCCGCAATGCCCATAATTTCGATAACTTGCAGGATTTCCGCTCTTATGATAGACTTGCTCTGACCATATCAGCGTACCAAAGAAAGGAGCAGCCCATGGTAGAGACCTCCTACATTCTTCCCTCCTGCCCTGTCCCTCTCGCCCTTGTAACGGACACTCACAACCGGCCGTCGGATGTCATTCTTGAAAGTCTCAGGCGAAATCAGCCTGCTCTGATTCTTCTGGCAGGGGATTTTGTCTACGCAGACCCGCCCACGGTTCCGGGCCGGCTCAAGATGCAGAACTGCCCGGAGGCGCAGAAGCTGCTGCGCGCTTGCGCCCGCGTGGCGCCCACCTATGTCTCTCTCGGCAATCACGAATGGATGCTCAATGACCGGGATCTGGCGCTGGTTGCCGATACCGGCGCGGTCGTCCTCGACAACCGTTTTGTATCTCTCTCCATAGGCGGCGCCGCGCTCTGCATCGGCGGTCTGACCTCCGCGCGTCTCACCGCCTATCAGACCTGGCGGGACAGACAGCCTCTCTCCTTTCTTTATCCCTGGCCCGGGAAAGAGGGCTGGCCGAAGGATCCCGCGCCGAATCTCGACTGGGTGGGGAAATTTGAGCAGCAGGATGGGTATAAGATTCTTCTCTGTCACCATCCCGAATATATGCCACGCTATCTGAAGGGCCGCCGCATCGACCTGATTCTCTCCGGCCATGCTCACGGCGGCCAGTGGCGATATTATTCTCCCCTGGACAGGCGTTTCCACGGCGTTTATGCCCCGGGGCAGGGACTGTTTCCGAAGCTCACCGAAGGCAGGCATCAAAATCAGATCATCAGCCGCGGCCTGAGCAACAATTCCCTCGTCCCCCGGCTGTGGAACCCGCCTGAACTGGTCTATATCAACCAACCCGGGGTAACGGAGGAATCAATGTGAAACTAAATTACCGCAAAACCATCACCGCCTGTTTTGTCGGCTATATTGTCCAGGCCATTGTAAACAACTTTGTCCCGCTGCTGTTTCTCACCTTTCAGCGCAGCTACGCGGTGCCGCTCTCCCAGATCACCCTACTCGTCACCATCAACTTTGCTGTTCAGCTGCTGGTGGACCTAATCTCCGTCCGTTTTGTGGACCGGATCGGCTACCGCGCATCCATGATCCTGGCCCATGCCTGCTCGGCCGCGGGACTCGTGCTGCTCACCATCCTGCCGGAGCTGCTGCCGCGTCCATTTGCAGGAATTCTGTGCGCCGTCGTGCTCTATGCCATCGGCGGGGGCCTGCTGGAGGTCGTGGTCAGTCCGGTCGTGGAGGCATGTCCCACAGACAACAAGGAAAAGGCCATGAGCATGCTCCACTCCTTCTACTGCTGGGGCCACGTGGGGGTGGTGCTGTTCTCCACCCTGTTTTTTGCTCTTGCCGGCATTGCGCACTGGAAGGTCCTTGCCCTGCTCTGGGCCCTGGTCCCCCTCTGCAATATGGTCGTCTTCTTTCATGTCCCCATCGCGCCTCTGCTGGCCGACGGAGAGACGGGCATGAGCCTCCGGGAACTCTTTTCCTCGAAGCTTTTCTGGCTTTTCCTGCTGATGATGATCTGCTCCGGTGCCAGCGAACAGGGCGTCAGCCAGTGGGCTTCCACCTTTGCCGAAAAGGGACTGGGTGTGTCGAAAACCGTCGGCGATCTGGCCGGACCCATGGCGTTTGCGATTCTGATGGGTTCTTCCCGTGCCTTCTACGGGAAGTACGGAGACCGGATGGATCTGGACCGTTTTATGATTGGGAGCTGTCTGCTCTGTGTGGCTTCCTATCTCACCATTTCCCTCTCGCCGCTTCCGCTTCTCAGCCTGATCGGATGCGCGGTCTGCGGACTATCCGTCGGCATCATGTGGCCGGGCAGCTTCAGTAAGGCCTCCCACGCCCTGCCGCGGGGCGGCACCGCGATGTTTGCCTTTCTTGCGCTGGGCGGGGATGTGGGCTGTTCAGGCGGTCCGACACTGGTCGGGCTGGTCTCCAGCGCATTAAACGACAATCTGAAGTCCGGGATCCTGGCGGGCGCAATCTTTCCGCTGCTCCTTCTGATCGCCATCCTTGCCGTCCGGAAACTCTCTCGGAGGGCACGGCCCTGAATAGTCTGTATGTGGTTGGCAACGACATGGGCGGCTTCTTCTCCAACAGCTATCCCCAGATGTTTGGCGGCACCGCCCACGGCAAGACCGTTTGCTTTGCCAGACTGGCTTCGCTATACGCGGTCACCGGCTCCATCTACGAAGACTGAGCGGAACTTCCGCATAAGTCCTGACAGGCACAAGGACCCCGAGTCCAGGCCCGGGGTCTTCTCTTTTAGGATCTTCACTTTCAGGATGAACGCTCCTCATCCGCCGACCAAAAGGACAGCTCTGTTTCATACAGGGCTGTCCTCTTTCTATACGTTCTTTCAGTCGCGGCTTCATCCGTTCAGCAGTGCGGCCATCTTTTCCAAACGGCGGAAGACCTCGTCGATGGTCTCCTGCGACCTCGCAAAGTGCAGGCGGATCAGGTTGTTGACCGGCTCCCGGAAGAAGCTGGAGCCCGGAACCGCGGCGACTCCGATCTCCCGGATCATCCACTCGCAGAACGCGAGATCCGTCCAGCCCAGAAATTGCGGCAGCTTGAGAAAGTCCGTGATCTCCACCATCACGAAATAGGTCCCCTGGGGGACATTGTGCTTCAGGCCCAGGCGATCCAGCCCCGCCAGGAAGTAGTCCCGCTTTTTCCGATACAGGGCGTTGAGGTCCCGGTAGTATTCCTCTCCAAAGCCGAGTCCCTTGACGGCGGCCTCCTGCAAGGGAGACGGTGCGCCCACGGTGAGGAAATCATGCACCTTCCGCGCCGCCTCCACCACCTCCTCCGGCCCGATCAGATAGCCGAGCCGCCAGCCGGTGATGGAAAAGGTCTTGGAGAGACTGTTGCAGGTGATGGTCCGCTCGGCCATTCCCGGAAGACTCGCCATCGACGTATGCACTGCCGGCGCATAGACCATATGCTCATAGACTTCGTCCGTCACCACATAGGCATCATAGTGTTTCGCCAGTTCCCCGATCATCAGCAGCTCTTCCCGCGTAAACACCTTGCCGCAGGGGTTGGAGGGGTTGCAGATGACGATCGCCTTGGCTCCTGCCCGAAATCCCGCTTCGATGAGCGACGGGTCAAAGCGGTAATCCGGCGGCACCAGCGGAATATAGATCGGCTCGGCGCCGGAGAGAATGGCATCCGCTCCGTAGTTTTCATAGAACGGAGAGAACACCAGCACCTTATCCCCCGGATCGCAGAGCGCCATCATGGCGCTCATCATCGCCTCGGTCCCGCCGCAGGTAACCAGCACCTGGGTCTCCGGGTCCGCTTCCACGCCCGTGGTCCGGCGGTACTTCTCCGCCAGAGCCGCGCGGAGGCTGGGCGCGCCGTAGGTGACGGAATACTGGTGCGGTCCCTCATAGGCCACCCTCGCGAGCGCGTCCATCAGCTCTTTCGGCGGATCAAAATCCGGAAAGCCCTGGGAGAGATTGATGGCATCGTATTCGTCGCTGATCCGCGTCATCCGGCGGATCACGGAATCGGTAAACAGCCCGACACGCCCGGACAGCGGTTTCATGCCTGTTCCTCCTGTTCCAGAATCCGCAGGAAGGCGCTGATCGCTGCAAGGCCGTCCTTCAGCGTCTGCATGTCGCTGGCATAGCCGATGCGCATGCTCTTCGGCTGCTCAAAGCAGTCGCCCGGGGTCACAAAGGCTCCGGTCTCATGGTACATCCGGGTACAGAAGGTATAGGAATCCGGCGCATAGTCGTAATAGACCAGCGCGGTCGTCCCCGCCCGGGGCTTCTGATAGTGGATTCTCGGCTCGCTCTGTACCCAGGCGTCCAGAACGGCGAGGTTTTCCCGGACGATTCCGCGGTTCCGCTCCAGAATGACGTCGCAGTACCGAAGGGCCACCGCCGCCAGCGCCTCGTCGAACATGCCGCAGCTGATGTGGTTGTAGTCCCGGTGGGACAAAAGCGCCTTGCGGACAGTTTCATCGTGGGTCGCGATCCAGCCGAGGCGCAGCCCTGCCAGAGAAAAGACCTTGGACATGCTGCTGACCGAGATGCCTTTTTCATAGAGATCCACAATGGATTCGCACCAGACATCCTCCTGGGTCAGATGGCGGTACACCTCGTCGCAGAGCACATAGGCGTCCACACTTCTCGCGATTTCCACGATCTCCCGCAGCAGCTCCGTCGACATCACCGCACCGGTGGGGTTATTGGGATTGTTGATGCAGATCAGCTTCGTTCCCGGCACCGCCAGCTCCCGCAGCTGCTCCAGAGCCGGCAGGTAGCCGTTCTCCGGGGTGAGATTCAGGAGTTTGACCTCCGCACCGTAGCTTTCCGGAATGGAATACAGCTGCTGATAGGTCGGCATGATGCTGATCACCCGGTCGCCGGGCTCCACCAGAGAATAGAACACATGGTGATTGGCCCCCGCCGCCCCGTGGGTCGTGATCACTTCCTCCGGTTTCAGTGTCTTATAGAGCCTGCAGATGCCCTCCCGGAAGGCCGGCGCTCCTTCAATGTCTCCGTAGGTGAGCCGGCGGGCGGAAAACTGCTTCCAAAAGGCATCACCGTCTTCTCCGCACAGGCGGAAGAGCTCATCGACCGAGACGGAATCGACACAGGTCTCGGCAATGTTGCAGCGCGCGCCTGTTTCATAAGCATTCATCCATTCTTCCACGGCAAAGGGTCTGATCTTCATTTGCGAATCCGCCTTTCATTTGAAAGGGCATCCAAAGCTCCGCCTTGTAACATACCTGCCGGTATGCCGTACCTACGGCCAAGCTTTGGATGCCCTTGGGTCTCACACCCGGTGGTGTGAGAGGGTCCTTATTCGAGGTGCATGGATATTAATACAATTCTTTTCTGTTGTCAACTGTTTTTCCTGTTTTCCGCCGTGCTGCCGGCATATTGATTGCATGATTCCCATGTTCATGGTATAGTGATGCACGGTGCAGAAAAACCGTCATCATAGAAAAGAGGTCTGCCATGTATAACTATATTCGCTATTGCTCCCCGCTGGGGATGCTGACCGTCACCGAAGAAGCCGGTGCGCTGACCGCCCTGGTGATTGACGGGCAGAAATATGCCGACCGGCACCTGGACGGCGTGGGGACGGAGCGCGAGACGCCCGTGCTTCACAGAGCAAGGCTCTGGCTGGACGCCTATTTTGCCGGGAAAGCACCGGATGTATCCGGTCTTCCCCTGTCGCCGAAAGGGACGGCGTTTCAGAAAAAGGTCTGGCAGGAACTGCTGAATATTCCCTATGGCACGACGGACACCTACGGAGCGCTCGCCGCACGCCTTGACAGCTCGGCGAGGGCGGTGGGCAGCGCCGTCGGTCGCAATCCCATCTCGATCATCATTCCCTGTCACCGCGTTCTGGCCGCGGACGGCAGTCTGGCCGGCTATGCCGGAGGTCTGGAGAACAAAGAAAAGCTGCTGCGGCTTGAATGGGTATGGAATCCCGTCTGATTTCTTTTTTCTGTGTGTTGATATAACAGCCTTGGGATTCTGCAAGCGGATCCCAAGGCTGTTTTCATCGCTGTTTACGCGTTGATCGGGCGCAATCGTGGTTTTGTCAGCCGATCGTGTCCCGCATATGCTGAATTGCCATCCCATCGATCAGATGATACCGATCCTCCGGCGGGTACAGACATCCGCCGTAGAAGATGGAACGGTTGTTCAGCGTCGAAGTGTCCATGCAGCTGCGATGGACGGCAACATGCAGCTGGCTTGCTCCTGTCTCTCTTGCCACACGCCCGATATTCCGCATGGTGATGCCCGCGCCGGGAAGAATCTGGATTCTGTCTCCGGCATAGTCGATCATCTCGCGGATGGTGTCCGTCGCGTCGCTGACATCCGGGGCCTGCCCGCTGGTCAGAATCCGTGTGATTCCAAGCTCCGCCAACTGATCCACCGCTTCTTTCCAGTCCGGAACCACATCAATCGCCCGGTGAAAGACGGTCTCTTTCCCTGCGTTTTGGGCGAGTTCCGCGACTCGCCGAGTCCGCTCCATGTCAATTCTCCCGTCTGCGGTCAGGAAGCCGAAAACCAAGCCGTTCGCTCCGTTCTTCAGCAGCACCTCCGCGTCCTCCAGGCACACCCGATACTCCGTTTCCGTGTAGCAGAAGCCGCCTTCCCGCGGGCGCACCATAGCCATAACCGGAAGATTTGTTTCGCGCTTTGCGACCAGCAGAGAGCCGACCGTCGGCGTCAGGCCTCCGTGAAACAGATTGCTGTTCAGTTCGACACGGTCCGCACCGGCCTTCCATGCCTCGATGACATCCTCTGCGCTTCCGCAGCAGACTTCCAGTAGGATCTTGTTCATCTCTTCCCCATCTCCTCCTTCGCTTGATTCCCGTGTTTTTCCACAGGCAGTATACCAGAAACCCGTCTCTCCTTCAATCGATAATCGGCATGGCCGGACCAAAGATCGGTGTCAGGGAATCATTCATTGACAATTCGATTTCGCTATGCAATAATGATCATCAGAAGTCTTGTATTCTTAGCATACAAATTTTGTAAATCACACAATAAACAAGAAGGAGAGATGCCCCCTATGAAAATCGTAATCCTCGACGGCTATACCGAAAACCCCGGTGATCTGAGCTGGGAGTCCCTCGCCGCCTTCGGCGATCTGACGGTCTATGACCGCACCCCTTATGACGACAGCATCATCGCCGAGCGCATCGGCGACGCCGAAATTGTCTTCACCAACAAGTGCCCCATCCGCAAGCCCGTTTTCGACGCCTGCCCGAATCTGAAGTACATCTCGGTTCTGGCCACGGGATATAACATCGTCGACTATAACTACGCCTGGGAGAAGGGCATCTGTGTCTCCAACGTCCCCACCTATGGCACCGCCGCCGTCGGCCAGTTTGCCATTGCGCTGCTGCTGGAGATTTGCCATCATGTGGCCCATCACAGTTCCGCCGTGCACGAGGGCCGCTGGGAGCACAATGACGACTGGTGCTTCTGGGACTATCCCCTCATCGAGCTCGCCGGCAAGACCATGGGCATCATCGGCTTCGGCAAGATCGGCCAGACCACCGGCAGGATCGCGAAGGCCCTGGGCATGACCGTCCTCGCCAGCGGCAGCCGTGAGACCGACGCCGGCAGGGCCATCGCCGAGTATGTCGACCGCGACACCCTTCTTGCCCGCAGCGACGTCGTCGTGCTGCACTGCCCGCTCTTCCCCGAGACCGAGGGCATGATCAACAGGGAGACCATCGCCAAGATGAAGGACGGCGTCATCCTCATCAACAACAGCCGCGGCCAGCTTGTCGTGGAGCAGGATCTCGCCGACGCGCTGAATTCCGGCAAGATCTATGCCGCGGGTCTGGACGTCGTCTCCACCGAGCCCATCAAGGGTGACAATCCCCTGCTCCAGGCGAAGAACTGCTTCATCACCCCGCACATCAGCTGGGCACCGAAAGAGGCACGCGAGCGCATCATGGCCTGCTCTGTGCAGAATCTTCAGTCCTATGTGGACGGCGCTCCCATCAACGTCGTGAACAAGCCGCGGGAGGCCAGGTCATGAACCAGATCCTCCGCCGGGATGCGGACGAGATCGTCCGCGCCTCCCTCGCCGCGGTTCTTCCTGACGCCGCCGTACAGCGCGCCCTTCGGGACTATCGCCCCGGCAAAGGCCGTACGCTGCTGGTCGCAGTCGGAAAGGCCGCCTGGCAGATGGCGAAGGCCGCTCTCGACACGCTCGGCAAGGTCGACGACGGCGTGGTCATCACCAAATATGACCACGTCAAAGGGGAGCTTCCCGGTGTCCGCTGCTATGAGGCCGGCCATCCGGTTCCGGATGGGAACAGCTTCACCGCGACAAAAAAGGCGCTGGACCTGGTACAGGGTCTCAGCGCCGACGACACAGTAATTTTTCTGTTATCCGGCGGCGGCAGCGCCCTCTTTGAGCTGCCCCTGATCCCCGGAGAAGAGCTGCAGGACATCACCCGTCAGATGCTGGCCAGTGGCGCGGACATCGTGGAGATGAACTGCATCCGCAAGCGCCTCTCCGCCGTCAAGGGCGGGCGTTTCGCCCTCGCCTGTGAGCCGGCCCGGGTCCTCAGCATCGTCCTCAGCGACATTCTCGGCGATCCCCTCGACAGCATCGCCAGCGGTCCCGCCTACCCCGACGCAGGCACCTGTGCCGATGCTATGGCGGTGGTGGAGAAGTATCATCTCTCCCTCACGCCGGAGGCGCTCGCGCTGCTGCAGAAGGAGACCCCGAAGGAACTGCACAATGTCGAGACGCAGATCAACGGCTCGGTCCGGGAGCTCTGCGCCGCGGCGGCTTCCGCCGCGGAAAAGCTCGGCTATGAACCGGTCTATCTCACCGACCGGCTCTCCTGTGAGGCGAGGGAAGCCGGCCGCTTCCTCGCGAAAATCCTGAAGAGCCATGCCGGATACGGGAAGTCTCTCGCCTTTATCGCGGGCGGCGAGACGGTCGTTCATCTCACCGGAGAAGGCCTCGGCGGGCGGAACCAGGAACTGGCTCTCGCGGCCTGCGAGGGCATCGCCGGTGTTCCCGGTGCGGCGGTCTTCTCCGTCGGCAGCGACGGCACCGACGGCCCGACGGACGCCGCGGGCGGCTATGCCGACGGGGAGAGCCTCGCCGCACTGAAGGAAGCGGGACTCAACCTGCATGCGGTCCTTGCCGATAACGACGCCTATCACGCGCTGAAAGCCATCGACGGGCTGATCATGACCGGTCCCACCGGAACCAACGTCAACGACGTCGCCGTCGCCCTCCTGCGCGGATCCTGATATACACACATTCTCCGAAAAATCAACAGACCGGGAAATGGGCGGGTGTCGTAAAACAGTTTTATAGTGTTTTGCAGGGACGGCATGACTTACGGGTCATGCCGTTTCCTGTTTCATCAGTTCATCCAGAGGGATAAAACCCACGAAATCATAGCAGATACTGATGCTCTGACGCCGCTTTCCACTGCTCTTATCCGGTGCCCCAATGTAGATCGCCTTGATCAGATCATGGGCTGCATAAGCGGTCAATTCGTCCAGATCCGCATATTGATGAACCTTCTGGATAAACAGTTCCAAATTCTGATTCTGCTGTTCCTGTACTTCGATCTCCTGCCGTAACGTCTCCGCGTCCGTTTTCAAGGCCTGCTGCTCTTCCTCTTGTCCAGGCCCACAAGCAACAGTACCCAAAACTGCAATGCCATGAATGGGCGAGACTTCGCTCATCTCTTTTGTACGCGCGCTGCGATAACCATTGTAACTCAGCGCACCTTTCTCTTGCATATCCCGCAGATAACGGTGAACAGTTGAAAGCGGAATGCCGGTACCCTCAACGATTTCTCTCACGCTGGGGACTTTATCATGCTCATAATAAAAAGCGTTAATGAAGTCTGAGATAATCGGCTTCTTCGATTCGTCTTTCCTTCGCATAATGGCCTACAAAGACACAGAGTGTTTCTAATAGAGAGTAGAATATTCGAAACGCTCTGTGTCAATATCTTTTTGAAAAAATCTGTTTCCCATTCATGCACGGTTAATGAAAAAAAGAAAAGCTGGTGGATTACAGTTGACAAGTGACCTTTCGTTCACTATAATAGGTGAACGGAAGGTCACTCAACTGTTACGGGAGGTACTTATGGCAAACGACACAAAAGAGAGAATCCTTGCTGCGGCATTGGAGATGTTTTCAAAAAATGGCTATGCGGGGACAAACATCCGCGAACTGAGCGCATCGCTCGGGCTTGTGAAGTCCGGGGTCTATAAGCACTATGAGAGCAAGGAAGCCATATGGAATGCACTGCTGGATGAGATGATTGCTTATTATGCAGATCACTTTGGGTCCGCAGAGCACTTGCCGCCTGTTCCGGATTCGCTGGAAGAGTTTGTACAGATGACCATGCTTATGGTGAACATCACCGTTCATGATGAGAAGATCATCATGACGCGCAAGGTGCTGACGCTGGAACAGTATCGGGATGCGCGTGCGTGCGAACTGGCGACAAAACACTTCCTGACCGGGCTTACAGAGATGTTCACGCATATATTCACCGGCATGATGGACAAGGGACTGCTCCGGAAGGACGATCCGACGATGCTGGCCTTTGCCTATACCGCGCCGATCTCCGCCCTGATCCATCTGTGCGACCGGGAGCCGGAGAAAACGGAAGACGCGATCAGGAAGATCGAAGCGTTCAGCAGACACTTTATTGCGACCTACGGGATGAAGTAACCATGTTTGATCTGGACAAATACCTGGCTGATATGATCATGAACTGCCGGTCGGCGTTCGGAGAGCGCCTGCTGTACGTGGGGCTGCAGGGAAGCTGGCTGCGCGGTGAAGCTCATGAAAACAGCGATATCGACGTCATGGTGATCCTTGACCGTTTTTCCGTGAGGGATATGGATACATACCGTGGAATTCTGAAGGAAATCGGTTCCTACGAGAAATCCTGCGGTTTCATCTGCGGGAAAGACGAAATGAAGCGCTGGAACCCTCTGGAGGTATGCCAGCTGCGCCATACGACGAAAGACCTGGTCGGCGTCCTGTCGGATTATCTTCCGCCCGCGACTCGGGAAGACGAAATCAACTATGTCAATTTGAGCCTGGGGAATCTGTATCACGAACTCTGCCACCGCTATATACATGAGGACAGGGAGAAGAACGCCGCGAAGCTCCGCAGCACCTGCAAAGGCGTGTTTTTCCTGATACAGAATATGCACTTTCTGGAAAGCAGTCATTTTATCCTCACAAAAACGGGACTCAAGGAAGCTGTTTCATCGGAAGATCGGCGGGTGCTGGAGCTGGAAGAATTGCCAGACGTCTATGATTTCGATCAGGCTTTTTCTTCCCTGTTTGCCTGGTGTCAAAGCGCTTTTGCACGCATCGAACGCCTTGGAGGAAATTGACATGAACCATAAAGCCTTTGTTGTCATCGATATACAAAATGATATCACCAAGCACTACAGGGACATCCTTGACAGACTGAATGTCGCCATCGAATGGGCGGCGGAAAGCGGCATGGAAATCGTGTATATACAGCACAACAACCTGTCCGCCGGAACCCGTACCTTCAAGCCGGGCACAAAAGGAGCAGAACTTGTGCCGGAAATGAGGATCGTTTCGGACAACATCTTCATAAAGACGAAGGCCAATGCACTGACGAGTGAAGCATTCTGCGAGTTCATACGCTCAAACGATATCCGGGAGTTTTACATTGCCGGTGCTGATGCCACGGCCTGTGTGAAATCCACCTGTTTCAACATGGTGAAAGCCGGATATGCCGTTCACGTCATCTCCGATTGCGTGACCAGCTATGACTTAAAGAAGTTGCCGGAGATGCTTGCCTATTACGCGGACAAGGGCTGTGAAGTCAAGAACCTTGCCACTTATACAGGAGAATGAAAGTACAATACAAGAGATTGGACAACAACAATTTCACAGGTCATTCATTGGATGATTTTGTCCGTCACCAGACTGTTACAGAGTGCTGGAGAAAGATAGACAACGATTGGAAGCTTGTGCCGAATGTCTATGAAGAAAACTGGTCGCAGGTGCAGTGCCGGGAAATTGCAGAAGACGTGGTGCATCGTATAAACCTTGACCAGACTGGCTTTGGCGCGTTCGATGATGAGCGGATTATTGGTTTTGCGACCGTCTCCCACCGTATATTCGGAGCTGCGGCAAGATATGTGCAGCTGGTTTGTTTTCAGATATCAGAGAAATACAGGCGTCAGGGTATTGGTCGGAAGCTCTTTTCCCTGGCCTGCGAAGAAGCCCGGCGGCTGGGTGCAGATAAACTTTACATTTCCGCTCATTCCTCAAAAGAATCACAGGCGGCATACCGGGCACTTGGCTGTACGCCTGCGGAGGAGGTCAATGAGGTTCTGGCAGCTGCGGAGCCCTTTGACGTCCAAATGGAATACAGACTATAAAATAGAGTATCCGGCGGATACGATATTTGAGAAAGTGAGATCACGAAATCATGCGTATCTATGTTGACTTTGACGATTGCCTGTGCGAGACAGGAAGGGCCTTCTCAGAGCTTGTGCTGGAAATGTTCGATAAGCGTGTTCCTTATGACCAGATGAATTATTTTGAACTGGACAGGTCTTTTGAGCTGGATGCGGAACAATACGAGCGGTTAATGCTTCGGGCGCACGAGCCAGAGATACTGTTGTCGTATGATGCGACGCCGGGAGCTGCGGAGACCATAAACGAATGGATTTCCTCAGGGCACGAGGTATCGATCATTACCGGCCGCCCATCGAGCGTTTATGAGCCATCCCGTATATGGCTGGATTCGCATGGACTTCAGAACGCCAGACTGTACTGTCTCAATAAATACGGAAGGGATCACTTTATCAAAAACAGTAACAACACCCTTGAACTGGAAGCCTATTACAGGATGAAGTTTGATTACGCAGTTGAGGATTCTCCAAAGGCGTTCCGGTTTTTCGGACATCTGCCGGAACTGAAGGTCCTGGTGTTTGACAGACCGTGGAACAGAGACTGTACTTTCCCCAATGGAAACTATCAAAGATGCGCCGATTGGGAGAGCATTCGCAGGATCGTTGCAGGTGGGTGAGAAAGAGACGTGCAATCAGAATTTTCATTTGTCGCGATATCACGAAATCGGAATTTGGAGGTGTGTTTTGTGCAGGAAATCATTGCGAAATTGACAGCAAAAGATGATAAATATGCTTGTGCCATTGCAGATAAAATAATCTCCTAATACTTCCCACATGCAAAAGTGGCTATGAAGCCGGCAGTACTGCATGAGTTTCAACAAGAATAGACTACGGATACATACTATAGAGCTTCTTCAGGGCAAAGTGCTCTTTGGAGATGCTCAG
>Ga0256405_10007636_pt1 | contig 16070 bp, 14 predicted proteins | sample RumenRJG_02DNA_FD_189096 | JGI IMG/M metagenome (GOLD analysis project Ga0256405, IMG submission 189096) | Bovine rumen microbial communities from Lethbridge, Alberta, Canada - RJG_02 | ecosystem: Host-associated > Mammals > Digestive system > Stomach > Rumen | place: Canada: Alberta... | reverse complement strand
TTTAAAAGATGAACAATTTGTTTGTGAATGTTGTCAAAAACATGAAAAAAATAATTATTCATGTGAAAAAGTTCATGGTATGTTAAATAATTTTGATAATGTATTTGAATGGTTAAATAGTGATATTTTTGATGATACGATTGATGCTATGAATCAAGAAAGATTGCGTGTTTCCGAATGGGATGATGAAGATGAAGAAAAAAAGGTTAGTGAGCAATCCAATAACGCATCGTGAAATTCCTATGCAAATAGGATTAGAGAATAATACATATGAAGATATGTTAATTCAAAACGGTGAAATCGAAGACAGTAAAAATACTTCTGAATATAAATTTGAGGAACCAATAGATAATAATGAATGGAGGTTTTTAAGTAAAAAATAATATATTATCTTTGTATTTATTTATTTCTTTAGTAGATTTGATAGTAATAATAATGAAAATTTTTATATAAAAAAGGTTGTGAAGGCTAAATGAAAATTGAAAAGAATAGCGGCTCTCTACCTACATGGTTGGATAATTTTGTTTGTAAATTTCAAACAAAAACAAAGATTGCTACGAAGAATGTTCAGAATCTTCCACAAGTAAAATGGAAGAATGAAACATATTATGTTAATTTAACAGATGATGGCGCAGTACTTTACAATGACCAAGCAAATGAGGTTATGTCTTTAGATGGTGTAAAATCTATTGACCAAGTAAATGATGCTTTAAATAAAGATTCTATTGTAGCTTCAACAGATGGTAATGATTCTACAGATAGTCAATTTTCTAATGAGGATGAAGAAAAAACTGTAACATCTGATTTTACTATTGATACGGCAGGAACTGGTATTGCAGGTGAATCTGATATGCCAACTAGTGATGAACCAAGTGGGAATGACAAAGAACCAGAACCGATTTCAAATTCATCATTTGGTGTTGACGATAATGAAAAACAAGATTTAGCAAAAGATTCTGAATTTGAAAGCGAACTTGAAAAAGTAGCAGATTTAGAAGATGGTATGCCACAGCAAGAAGACAAATCTTCTGATGCTGGTCAAATGGCTCCTGAACAGACAGAGACAACAGCTTCAGTAGATGGTATTAATGAAGGTGTTGAAGATGTTTCTGGTCAGCAACATGAATCTATTGATGACATTTCAGGAACACAGCATGAATCTATTGAAGAAGCAGGAACAGATAAATATCAGAATAATGCTAATAGTGTTTCCGATACAGATATTAATCCTGATGAACTTGTAACAAAAGCAAGTTATAATCGACTTTTAGCAAAAGTAAAACAGCTTGAAAAGAAACTTTCTGCTATAGATAAAAAAGCCGAAGGATATGGTGGTGGAGTTGGATTTGATGATATAATAGATGGGGCGGCTAATGCTATTAGTAATGGTGCTAGTGCTCTTTGGGATGCCGCAACTGGAGCATCACAAGGCGATGATATTGATTATGGTGGTCAGCAAGATTTAGGTGGTAGTTCTCCAGTTGGTGAAGAAGGTGCATTAAAATCTAAAAAAGATGTAAAATGCAAACAGCGTTTAATATCATCTATAGATAAAAAAGCCGAAGGATATGGTGGTGGAGTTGGATTTGATGATATAGCAAATGGGATTAGTAATGCTGTTTCTTCGATTGGTGATGCTGCTAGTGATGCTTTTGATTGGGCACAACAACAATCACAAGGTGAAAATGGCACATTTGATGCAAGAGATTCAAAAAAAGATGTAAAATGCAAACATCGTTTAATTGCTATTGCAGATGATTCCGCATTAAAGAGCTTTGAACAATTAAATAAAGAAAGTATTCCAGATACAGATGATTATTCAATTGATGACCCAGTTAATAATTCTCGTGGTATAGATGTTGGTAGTGTTAATAATAAAAAAAAACATTTAATTGCTGATATACCAGAAGGTGGAATGAATTTAACAGATTTACCTGGGTATAGTGATGCAGTACAAGATGTTGATATGAATGGTAGAGAAGAACCGCCATCATCATCAATGTCAGATGACCCAGATAGTAATGATTTACATAATGCAGAGCAGTTTGGTGGAATATTTGGCAAGAAAAATAATAAGACTGCTTTTACAGAAGCACAACATGCATATACAGCTCCAGAAAATGATGCATATGATTTAAATAGTCAGGATGAAGAAGTAAAGCATTTTAATGATTCTGCAAATCAGACGCAAAAAGTATTAGATAAAGAACATGCACTTGATTTATCAAATATGAATGATAGAGCAAAATTAAATGAATATTTTTTGTTAGATTTAGATAACGATATTGATGATATGGTGTTGGATGATGAAGAAATTGTTCCTGATGAAACAGTTAAAGAATTAACGACAGAAGAACTTCCACAAGAAGAAATAGTTGAAGAAGATAGTCCTGCTGTTGAAGAAATTGAAATTCCAGTTGCAGAAGATATTCCTGTAATCGAAGATGAAAATCCAACAATTTTAGTGTTAGATAATCCTGAATCTATTGAGGAATTTGAAAATCAGACTTGTCCAATTTGTCATCAGCAAAAATCTTTAGCTGGTGTACAAAATGCAGGTGACTATATTGGTGTTGTTTGCAATCATTGTGGTCAGGAATATGCAGTTGGAAATGATAAAATTTTTGTAAGAAAATAAGGGGTTGAAGAACCATATGAATAATGATATTAATTTAATTCATGGTCGTAGTATTTGTGCTATGATAAATGATAATACGTCTGTAAAAGAAATGTTACAGATGATGGGTGTAGACCCAACCGATGAAATGGTAAATGATGCTATGAATCATTTTGCATTAAACGGAAACGCTGTTACAATGGAAGCTCTTTCTGATTTCTTAAAAGAAAAAGGTATTTTTGGTGGAGAAGTAAAGGCTGAAGCTGATGTTCCTGAAACAGAAGCAGTTGATGAAGAAACTCCAACAATTGCAACGGTTGTAGATGTTCGATAATTTATACTTGACATTTTTTGATAGATAGTGCTATACGCGCGACCTCATTACAACGTCATCATGGGTTCCTGGTCGAGCGTTTCAATGCCGCAAGCGGCAATGCTATACGCGCGACTCGTTAGATACTAGCAATGTAACTGATATGAATGGGTTTCAATGCCGCAAGCGGCAATGTTGTAAACAGATTTTCAAAAATATAAAAAGTAACAAATATTTTCATACTTTTTATATATTTTGATATGTAGTCGGAGAAACCATATATGATATAGTTAATCCGATAGAGGTATGCAGTATGCCATACAAATTTTCTGTTAATTTTTAATAGGAAATTGTTAAATCTTTCTTATTTCATGTTTTTTATATTAGAAAGGAACTGTATAATCATAATCGAAGTAGAGAAATAACCTGTTGTATATGGTTACTTCACGAATAGCAAATGTAGACATGATTTGCTCTTCAAATAAAAAGCATGGCGGAATAATCCATGCTTTTTATTTTTTTGCGTATAAATAAATAAAATAAATGTATTGAATAAGTGATGTAAAAATTTTTAAATTATCATGGAGGAATACATTGTGATTTTACATAGCGGCAATAATAATTTTGTAAGTTATGGTTATGATGAAAATGATTTTAAAGAAGCACCTGTAAGTTCTTATCAAATGAATGAAGAAGAATTAGAAGAATTTAATGAATCAAATGGTTTATCTATTGATGATAATACATTAATGGATAATTTAGAAAAAAATGTAAAACCATCTTCTAAGCAAACAAAACATCGTGCAACAACAATGAAGAAGAAAAAAGTGGCAGAAAAAGCATTTAATATTGGTGATTCTGTTATTTACCGAAAACATAATGCAACAGTAATGTTTGGTCCTTATGAAAGGAATTATAAACAACTTTATGAATTGCAGATGGAAGATGGAACAGTTATGAGTGCTGTATCAACTTCAATTAAAAAAGTATAAAAATAAGGTGCTATAACAAGGATAGCACCTTATTTTTATGTGTGATAAAGAAAAAGATTATATAAAATAAAAAATCTATTTCTTTAGTGATAATTATAGAATTTATTAAAATATAAAAATATATAATTGATAATAAATAATGAGGTGAAATTTTATGAATAAACCAGTCTCAGGAAGTAATTATCGTGCGATGGGTGCTTTCTCAGAGGAATTGAGGGTTTTTGCACAAAAAGACCCAAATATGACAGTTGCAGTTAATGAAGGTTCATTTTATACAGATTCGATGAAGATTGTTGAATTTGAAGGTGGGAATACACCAGCAATTAAGGCTCCTGCAACAGGTAATGAATGGGTTGTTATTTGTTTAAATAAGAAGGGAACTTTGGTTGTTTTGGAAGGTGTTCCAATGGCACAGCCAGACCTCCCAGAAATTCCAAAGAGTTATCTACCACTTGCGGCAATTTATTTAACGGCTATGACGAATAAAATTACATCAGATATGGTGTTTGATATTCGTCCATTCTTAGCTTCAGGTGCATATCCAGGCGACCATGCTATGTTAACGAATACGAATATGCCAAATTGTCATCCAATTTCAGCAATTACAAATTTACAAGCAGCTTTAGATGATAAGGTAACATATGCAGACCTTGATAAAGTTGCATTAAAGATGGATAATGTAAAAGGAACGAATACAGCAACATTTGTTTTAAATCAAGCGCAAACAGGTGAACCAAGTTCAAATGTTGGTATTGCTGTTAACCGTGGTGATGAAGTTAATGTAGGTATTCGTTATAATGAAGGATTAGGCGCATGGGAATTTACGAATGACGGTTCTGTGTGGAATCAGTTCATTTCTTCTGTAAATTTGGATGGTTCTTTAAAAGATGCTACAGCTTCTATCAAAGGTGTTGCAAAGCTTTCTGTTGAACCAAAGGATGCATTTAATCCAATCGCTGTTGGAGATAATGACCCACGTATTACATCTATTGCATTGAAAGCAAATAAAGATGCTGTATATTCTAAATCAGATGTAGATACAATGCTTGCTGATAAAGCAGATGTATCCAATACTTATACTCGTAAATCTATAGATGACATGCTTGATGGTAAGATGGACATCAATAAGATTTATACTGAAGCACAGATTGATGCTAAATTGTTAGGCAAAGCAAATGTAGGTGATAGCTATACAAAACCAGAAACGGATTTAGCTATGCTTAAGAAAGCAGATGCAGATGCAGTATATACAAAGACAGATGTAGATACAATGCTTGCTGATAAAGCAAATGTTGCAGATGTTTATACATCTGCTCAGGTAGATACTTTATTAAATGATAAAGCAAATTCTGCGGATGTATATACACGCGCACAAGTTGATGGTCAGTTACTTACAAAAGCTGATACATCTGATGTTTATACACAGAGTGAAGTTGATAATGCTTTAGCATTAAAGGCAAATGCCGCTGATGTTAACACTAAGAAAGAAGTATCTGATGCTTTACTTTTGAAAGCAGACAAAACGAATGTTTATAGTATTGCAGATGCTGATGCTAAATTTGCTACAATCTCTGACTATTATAATAAGACGGATACAGATTCTGCTCTTAGTTTAAAAGCAAACGTTTCAGATGTTTATCAAAAAACAGATGTTGATACTTTGTTGACAGGCAAAGCAAATGTTGCAGATGTTTATACACAAACAGATGTTGATACAAAGCTTAATAGCAAAGCAGATAAAAGTAAAGTATATACAAAGACAGAAATTGATACAACATTAGGAGATTATGAAAAATCTGATGCTGTAGTTGCTCGTCTTGGGAAATATGCAAAGGTTGCAGATGTTTATACAAAGGCTTCCGTTAATACGTTATTGAATGATAAAGCAAATTCAACAGATGTTGCAAATGCTTTAAATACAAAGGCTGATAAAGCGCAGTATTATTCTGCGTCTGTTATTGATTCTAAATTAGATGGTTATGTCAAGCAAAATGACTTTGATGTTTTAAAATCTAAAGTTGTTCAAATTTCGGATGTTTATACAAAAGCTGACATTGATGCTAAATTGTTAGATAAAGGTGATAAAGCTCAGATTATCAATTTGCTTTCTACAAAAGTTGATGATGCTGATATGGCGGCTTATGTTGAAAAATCTGATTTAACAGCACAACTTTCTAAGTATGCTCCATTAACAGTTGTAGATTCAAAGATTGATGCTTCAAAGGTTTATGACAAGACGTATATTGATTCTAATGTTGCATTAAATTCTTCTGTTGATGCTAAGTTAGTTAACTATGCTAAGGTAACGGATGTTGTTACAAAGTCAAATTTGTCTAGTATACTTTCTACTTATGCAAAGGCATCAGATGTAGCATTAAAAGCTAATCAGACAGATTTAACTTCTGCTCAGAATGATATTAATGATTTGAAGACTGCACAAGGCAGTATGGCAAAAGCATCTGATTTGGCTAATTATGTAAAGAAAACAGATAGTGTTAATAGTGTTATTCTTACATCTTCTAACGGTAGTAAATTCCGTTTAGTTGTAAGTGATACTGGTGAACTTTCAACGATTAAGATTTCTTAATAAATGATATAAATATAGAAATAAGCTATTCACAAAAGAATAGCTTATTTTTTAATATAATAATCAAAAACGCAACTATATCTTAATTAGAAGATTAATTTTTATAAAGAGCGGTGAAATAACTTTGAGAAAGAATCATAAAACAGTTCAGGCAGGATATAACGGAAACCTTGCTATGAATAGTATTGTGAATAAAAGTGATTTGCCAAAAAATGTTCAACGTAGGATGAAAAAAGGCTCAAGGACAGTACGTGCCGCAAGTGGTGTAGTACGTATGGGGAACCCTACATTTTATCAGCCATTATTTCAAACAACGAATATGTTGTTGCCGAGAGATAGGCGAGAACGTAATGAATGGTGCAGACATTTTTATCGTACAGAACCAATTATAGCAACGGCATTAGATTTACATACAGAATTTCCAATTTCTGATTTAAGTAATGTTTGTAGTGACCCATATATTAAAAGATTCTTCGATTATATGGCTTTTGATAAATTAGACTTAATTAATTTGTTATTAGAAATTGGATTAGAATATTGGAAAATAGGAGACGTATTTCCGTTTGGTCAGTTTAATGAATCGGAAGGAATTTGGGAGAATTTTACATTATTAAATCCTGATTATGTAAATGTAACATCTTCTATTTTTGCAGATGAACAACAAATTGAATTAATTCCTGATGACCAAATTACAAATATTATCGCAGGTGGACCATCAGGTGAATTCGGAGATTTATATCGTCAATTTCCTGATGATATTATTACTCAAGTAAAAATGGGTAAAAATATTCAATTGGATAATCGTTTAATTTCTCATATTGCTCATAAAGCTAGTCCTTATGAGACATGGGGAACGCCATTAATGATGCGTTGTTTTAAAACGTTAATTTATAAAGATAAATTACGTCAAGCGCAAGATGCTATTGCAAATCGTCATATTATGCCATTACGTGTAGCTAAAATAGGTACACCTGGTGAACCAATGCCAACGCAGGATGATATTGATGCATTTCGTGATATTTTAATGGAAGGAGAAGATGACCCTAATTTCTTCTTAGTATATCATTATGGATTATCTTTTGAGTACGTAGGTTCTACGGGAAAAATACTTCCATTGAATACAGAGTTTGATTTTATTCAGAATGAATTAATGACAGGTTTAGGTATTACGCAAGCCATGTTAAATGGTGATGGTTCTGCATATTCAGCGGCAAATGTTGGTGCAGAAGCATTAGCAAGAAGGTATATGGCATATCGCTTGCGTTTAGAATCTTGGATTCGTAATAAAGTATATAAACCAATTGCAGAAACGCAAGGATTTTATAAACCTATTAATGGTACAATTGCTCGTCGTTATATGTCTCCGAAAGAATTAAAACGTTCTGCGGCAAATAAAGAAATGGAATTAGTGGTTCCGAAAATTCTTTGGCAACATCAAGATTTGACATCAAATCAGACTATTATGTCTTTTATTCAGAGTTTAAGAGATAAAGGATTAGTATCTATGACTACGGTTCTTCCGTTGTTAGGATTGGATGCAGAGACTGAAAAACGCAATCTAGAAAGAGAACGTGGTAGCGTATTCGATGAAAATGCTCCTAAGACCGGTCCACTTCCAAATGAAGGTAAACCTATTATGAATGAATATGAAACAGGCGAAACAATTCGTGAGAACAAACCTTCTAAAGACGAAGAAGAAAGTGGATATTCAAATCGTCCTGTTTCTCCAACGTCAGGTGAAGCCCCGAGTGTAGGAAATAACCCTGAAGACTTCGGACTGGAAACACATCGTAATGTTCAAACATCATTAGATTTAAATAAATATTTTAATCGTCGTGGTTCAAATATTGAAACAAAAAGGATTAAAAAGTGAAACAAAGATTGTATAATATTTACAAGGGAATGAAACGACGCTGTTATAATAAAAATTATGGAGAATACCATAATTATGGCGGTCGTGGAATAAAAATTTGTAAAAAATGGTTAGATAGTTTTCAACATTTTCATCAATGGTCTATTCAAAATGGTTACCAGGATAATTTAACGATAGATAGAATAGATGTTGATGGTAATTATGAACCTAAAAATTGTAGATGGGTTGTAATGAAAGTTCAGCAGAATAATCGTAGGAATAATCATTATGTAATAGACCCATATACAAATGAGAAAATGTCTTTGGCTGAAATATGTGATAAATATCATATGCCATATAATTTAGTAAATAATCGTCTTTGGAAAATGCATTGGGATTTAAAACGTGCATTAGAAGAGCCTGTTCATAAAAAACATGAATATGTAAATGAAAAATTATATAGAATTTATAAAAGAAAAGTAAAAGAGAACTGTTGTAAAGAATGGGCAGATTATTTTGTTTTTAAAAAATGGTGCATAGAACATCATTATTGCGAAGAAACTAAAAATCTTTGGAAGAATAATAATGATGCGTACAATCCGAAGAACTGTGAATTCATTTCAGATAAAGAAATGCATATTCGAGCAGGGAAATTAAGTGCAATTAAAAGGAAGGTAACTACTTAATGGAACATTCTGTAAGAAGTATTTCAAAAGAATTACAAATACAAATTGAAAACATTTTGAATAATAGTTACATTGATGCCCCGTTGTTTGAAAAAGCAGAATCCATTAAAAATGCTTTATTAAATTGTGTTTCTAGTATAAGTAATTCTGCAAAACAATCTATGGATGAAACATATCAAGAATCAAAAGAATATCGTCAATTTATTGATACATATTGTGATTCTCTTGTAGATTGGAAAATGCAGGTATATGTTGTATTAGAAAAGATAAACAATGAATATCATTCATTTAATAGGAATTTTATTCAAGAATTTATGCAGATTTGTAATCAAGAAATTCAATTTGTGTTTAAAAATTTGCAATATATTATTATTCAAGAAAAACAAATACCTGCTAAATTTATATCGCATCATTCAGCTTGTGAAGTTTGTAAGTTTGTAGAACAAAATGAATTTATAAATAAAGATTTTTTGTCTTATGATACATGTGATTCTTATTTTGTGAAACAAGCAGATATGTTAGAAACAGACAATCTTATATCCAATGATATTCGTATGTATAATGTTCCAAATAAGTTTAAGAAACAAATTGCATTTTTTTATAAGATAGTACATTTAAAATACAAAGATTATATTAAAAATAATGTAAAAATAAAATTTGTACAAGAATTTGATTTTGGAGAAAAATATAAAAATATTATAGATTGTATGCAATTCTGTTATGATAGTGAAACGGAAACGAATTACATAAAATTTGAGCCTAATAATTTTCAATATTATATATTAAAATCTATTTTAAAAATAGGAAATAATTACGATGAAGTAAAAGAAATCTATTATTCTAAAACAAGTAAAGACGTGATTTTATCAGATGTGAAATTTATTAATTTTTTAGCAGGACAAAGTGCAGAAGATTATTACTATGAAACATTAATCTCATATATTTTAAATCCTGAAAAATTGGAATCTATAGATAAAGAGATTTATAATTTTTGGTATACAGAAATTGAGAGGGTATAATCTTGTATAGCTTTATGATAAAAAAAGATGAAACTGTTTTAGCAAAAGTCGCTGTTGATGAAAAAACAGATAATATTGGATTTATTGGTAAAACAGATAATAGTTTAAATAAAATATTAAATATGTTAGTAGATATGCCATATTTGATAGTTACGACCGGAGATAAGATTCATTCATCATATGTACAAATGCATGAAAAAATATCGGTTAAAGATAAAAGATTTTATCAGGTTTTAAAATCACAGTTAGTACAATATGATTTTACAGAGCCAAAAACATATGATGAACAGTATACATTACAAGATATTTTGAATTAAAATCTCCGTTTATATAAAGGAGAGAAAATTTATGTTTAAACGATTGAGTAATCATGTATCTCCATATACGCATAATGTTGTTACTTCTTTGGTAGATAAACAAGCAACAAGAAAAATGCAAGCAAATGATGCGTTATTGCTTGCAAAACAAATTCTTGCAGATTTGCCATTAGTTCCAACAGGTGGATTGACATATAATTTAGCGCAGTCTATTCAGTTTGGATTATTAGATGAAGTATGTCCAATTGAAGATGCTCATAAACATTGGCAAGATTGCTTAGATGTTGCAGAGAGATATTTAAAAGAAATGAAAATTTGGGAGACATTTTAAGTGTATATGGAGTTGACATATAAATGTTAGTAATAAATAATACAAAAGGAAGAATTGAAGATTTTACAGAATTAAAGAATGGATTGATAACATTTTATGGCAATTCAAAAGTAGATACTTCCTTATTGAAAGATAGTAAAACATTAGAATCTATTAATCCAAGAACAAAAACAGCAAAAGTTGTTAAGATTGTTCCTCGTGAAAAAGATTTTATATATATTCGTAATCGTGCAGTATCAGCAGGAAACGTTATAGAACATAAAAGCGGGGAAGTAGAGCTTGTTCCTATTGATGAATATTATAATAACTTCCCAAAGTATTCTCAGGTTTGTAGAAATGCAAATTTAAATGGTGATTTTTTTGCTCATGAAGAACTTTTAAAAACATATAAAACATTTATTGGGAAGTCTGTTTTTGTTGACCATGTAGATGAAAACGTAGAAGATGCTCGTGGAATTATTTTAGATGCTATTTATAATACAAATGGATATTTCGTTGAATTATTAGAAGCTATTGATAAAAAGGCTTTTCCACAGCTTGCTTCAGGAATTGAAAAACGTTATATTACAGATACATCTATGGGTTGCCATTGTGAATATGCAATTTGTTCTATTTGTGGACATAAAGCATATAGTGATGTAGATATTTGTGAACATGTTTTGAATTACAAGGGCTTAACTTATAATGGTTTGCCAGTTTTTGAAGACAATCGAGGGGTAGAATTCTTTGAAGATTCCTTGGTTAGTGAAGGTGCAGATGCAGATGCAAAAATTCTTGAACGAGTTGCTGGTAAACAAAATCGTTCTAATGTATTTGTTCCTAAATATTATCATAAACATGAAAATAAATATGTAAATGAAAAAAATCAGAGAACTTTTGATGGAAGAGTTCAGTCATTAAGTGACCAATTAAAAAATTTACCGTGGTCATAATATAATAAAAGAGTATCTATTATTGATACTCTTTTTTTGTATGGGAGATATTTTGTATGGTAAAGATATATCAAATTATAGACGTAAATATAAATGAAGTAATTTATGTTGGACAAACAGTACAGACGTTGCAACATAGATTTTCTAGTCATATGAAATACAACAAAGAATTAATTGAATATGTTCAAAGGACAAAACATGAAATAAAAATAGAATTAATAAAAACAGTAAATAATGAAGAGAAATTTATTGAAGAAACACGCTATACAATAGAAGCGTATAAAAAGAATAAAAATTTGTTAAATTTACGATTCGGTCAGTTTAGTAGAGAAAAAATAGATAAATATTTAAATTTGTCTACGGATGAAATTTTAAATAATATATATCAAGTGAGAGTGAAATCTTTAAGAAAAGTTAATAAAGAAAAACAATCGTTTATATATGTAATATTTAATTGCCCAATTAAAGAATATTTAGTTAATGATATTGATAATTTAAGTAATCATCAATTACAAAATATATTTTTATCTTTAATAAAAAAGATTCCAAAAAGTACAAATGTTTATATCGGATTTTGTACATGTGACGGAAAGATTTTTGATTCGTCTAGTAGTAAAAAAATATATAAAGATAAATTATTAAATTCTGATATTGTATTAAAAATATATTATAATACATGGGATAAAGTTAGAGATATGGCATTTATTTATGGATTAATTTTATACAGAGAAGGATTTAATTATATTAATACGATGGTTGGAAAATATCATATAAAATATATTCAACAAATGATAGATGTATTAAAATATCCATCATTGAAAAATTTAATTAAAGATGTTTGTTTTGAAAAAAATAAGAAGTATAGAATTGCTATTGCTGAGAATGTTTTAACTAAAGAAAAATATATTTTTAAAACGAAAAACTCCATTGTAAAATCTACAATTCGGTTTTTAGATAATACTGATAATATGGATATTCGTAAAAGATATGAGTTATTTAAAACATATGAAATATGTATTTGTAATAATAAAAAAGATGCTATTGAGAAACATTGTTCTATTGTTAAAGAATATTTAGATAAAGGAGAAAAATTGTATAATAAAAGAATTGGTAACAAATTAACAAAAGAACAAAATGAAAAATTAAATCAATATAGACATGCATCATATGAAGCATGGAACAAAGGAAAAAGTTGGTCTGAAGAACATAAAAGAAAATTATCTATATCACATAAAGACCAGAAACCAACAAGAAAATGTATTCAACGTTCTATAGAGTGTCATAAAGGAAAAAAGCAAAGTCAAGATACAATTCAAAAAAGAATACAAAGTTTACATAAAAAAGTAAAGTGCATCCCATTAAATATGATTTTTGATAGTGCAAGAGAAGCTGGACAAAAATTTGGACTAAAAACAAAAACAATTCAACAAGCAATAAAACGTGGGACATATTGTGGAGAATATAATAATATTAAGTTAAAATGGGAATATGTGAAATGATTGTTGCTATATTTATTTTAGATAATAAAATTTTGATAAAAAGAGTTGATATATATGAAGAAACGTTTAATTCGTGCAGATGCAACACAATCTATTGAAACAATTATTAAAGATGTTGCTTCTGATGGCAGGGATATTTTAAAACAATTAGAAAATTTTAAATTTAAAATGGCTCAATGTGCAAAAATTTCTGTAAATGAAGAAATTAATGATAAAATTAATCAGCAATATGACATGATTGACAAAATTATGGATGGATTATTTGCTGTGTGTTATGATTTAGAAAATGTTAATTTGGTCCCACAATATAATAATGACCAAATTGATATGAGTAATCAAGATGCTCCTGACTCTGATAATAATTATTATGATTTGAATGATGAAATTCCTGCTGATACAACTCCTGATGAAGAAGAGCAACCAGCGGAAGAAGAATCTTCTGAAGAAGAAAACGGAGAAGAAATTGGTATGAATGAAGAATCAGAAAATAATGAGGAAGAAAATTCTTCAGAGGAAGAAAATACTGAAGAAAGTAATAATAACGAGTAAACAGGAAAGGGAAATTCAAATTGAAACTTAAAATTGTAAAACCAAAACCAAAGTTTTATAGAATTTCTTATGCTATGTTGAAAAATGTTACGCAGAAAAAAGTTCAACCAGCAGAAGTTCAAAAAAATAATGTAACTGTAAAACAAACGGCAAAATTTGCAGATAAATATGATAAAATTGTTGATGAAGCAGTTCGTAAACATTTAATTGATGAATCAGATAGAGAAACTAAATTGTTAGAATTAAAATCTTTATCTGATGAAGAATTTAAACAGTATGAACAACAAGTAAATCAAGAAGAAAATATAAATGTTGATAATATTGCTGAAAAAGAGCAAGAACAAGATAATATGACAGAAGCGGAAAAAGCTCTTGCTCGTATTCGTAAATCAGGTCCAATAATTGGAGATTTTTCTGATGAATCAAATGCTACAGTTGCCAATACAGGATTTAGTTCGTCAGAAAATCGTTCGTTGGCAGACATAAAAGCACAAAGACAATTAGATGTAAATTCATTTAATGAAGAGAACTTAATGGATGATGCATTAATGCATTTAGGGCAAAAATTACAAAAAAAAGAACAAACAGCGAATGTTAAACCGATGTCTAATTTAAAAGGTTTGACAAAGCCAATTGTACATGAGAGTACTCAATTTAATAAGAGTTTAAATGATATATTTAGTAATTTAGATTGGACTATGGGTGGGAGATAATGCTTAAATATTTAGATAAATATCAAGATATTGAAGAATTAAAAGGTATGTCTTTCGATGAACTGGAAAATTTAATTAAAGATATAAAAATTTTAATATTACAACGTTGTAAAACTATAGGTGGACATTTAGCTACAAATATTAGTAATGTAGAAAGTGTTGTAATGTTATATCGCCATTTTAATCCTAAGAATGGATATATTGTATATGATGCTTCACATGAAGGATATACTCATAAAATTTTAACAGACAGAAAAGAAATTTTTCTTGATAAATTAAAAGTTGGTACATTATTAACTCCTAGAGAATCGGAATATGATTGTGTAGGATGTTCTCACGTTGGCGTAGGGACATCTTATTTATGTGGAATGGCTAGGAGTTCTGATAAACCATGCGTGTTATATATTGGGGATGGAACATTAGCAAACGGTACATCTTTTGAAGGATTAAACCAAATATCACAATTAAATAGAAATGTTGTAATTGTTGTAAATGATAACGGAATAACAATTATGCCAAATTCTGGTGGCATATATAAACATTTAAATAAAGAATTTTTTAATTCTTTTGATTTAGATTATATAGAAGTAAAAGATGGATATGACTTAAAAGAATTAGATATAGCATATAAAAAAGCGTTTTCTGTAAATCACCCTATTGTTGTTCATGTGCATACAATAAAAGGTAAAGGATATATATATTCTGAAAAAAATCCTACAAAATGGCATTTTTGTGATGATGGTTTTGATATATTAAAAGGTGACAATCATTATGCGGAAGGTAAATTACTAGATGTATTAGATGATACCATTTCTGATATAATGAAAATGAATGATAAAGTATATGCAATATCTACTTCTATGCCTGACTTGGGATTTGGTAAAAAAGTGCAATCTTTTAAACATAGATATTTTGACGTTGGAATAGAAGAAGAACACGCATTTGTAGAATCGTGTGGCATTTCAAGAACCGGTTGTTATCCAATTTTAGGGACATATTCTACGTTTTCGCAAAGAATGTATGATATGATTATGACTTGTGGAACGTTTGATAAAATAAATATGACCGTTTTACTCCACGAAAGTGGTGTAAAAGAAAACAACATTTTTCAAAATGGTATGTATGATATATCTATGCTAAATCAATCTCCACATATAACTGAATTGTGTCCTGTAACAATTGAAGATATTGTATCAATGTTATATTATACTATATCAAACGAAGGAATATACTTTATACGTATTCCAAATGGTATAGAAGAAATAGATAATCATAAAATTTATTTTGATAAGAATAATACTATGAAAATTATAAATGTTACAAATAGTAAAATTGCATTTATAGGATTAGGTAAATCAATATATGAAGCTAAAAAATATTCTGATAAATATCATGCTACACTTATGTGTAGTACTTCCAATAAAATTGACTTTAGCATAATTAATATTTTGAAAAATAAAAAATTAATTGTTACATTTGAAGATGGAATAGTTAGTGGTGGTTTTGGTGATACAATTAATAGATATTTTGCATTAAATGATGTAAAAGTTTTGCCTGTAGGAATATCAAATTATAATTATTTTGGCAATCCAAATGATAAGAATATAGAAGATATTTATAAAGAAAATGATATTGATTTTGACTCTATTTGTAAAAAAATTGA
>Ga0256405_10007635_pt1 | contig 16071 bp, 14 predicted proteins | sample RumenRJG_02DNA_FD_189096 | JGI IMG/M metagenome (GOLD analysis project Ga0256405, IMG submission 189096) | Bovine rumen microbial communities from Lethbridge, Alberta, Canada - RJG_02 | ecosystem: Host-associated > Mammals > Digestive system > Stomach > Rumen | place: Canada: Alberta... | reverse complement strand
AGCAAGCAGACCTTTATCTGTTCCATGCCCTTTCCCTGTTCGGGCATAAGAATTGTAGAGTTTAAATACGACTTTTTTCGGAACTGATTTATAAATATTTCTTGCAAGCAGTCCTAACCTGACCGCACCTGCCGTATGAGAACTTGACGGTCCTGCCATTACCGGTGAAATGATGTCAAAAAGGGTTGATTTTTTCATTGAGAGTCCTACTTTAACCTGTTTTTTGCAATAAACATCATGACTGCTTCATCTTTGTCAGACGGCGTTCTTAACGAATCTTTTCTCAGTTTGAAATCCTTAATCTGCTCCCCGACAAAAAACTTGTTATACAAAGATAAACCGATATACAAGATTAGCGAAAAAGCAACAACTCCGCCCATCGCAAGCCCGAATTTGGTCATTACGGTTTTCATTTCGGGAGTTATTTTTGAAGCAAATGACGGCAGAGCGGTACAAAATACCGCCAACGCCGTTATATAAAGTTTATAAATTTTATTCTTCATTTTCGTCCTTTTTCTTTGTTGTTTTCTTTTTTGAAGCACCTCTGTTCGGACGTTTTTTAGGTTTTTCTTCTGTTGTTTCCTCATTTACTGCCGTAACAGTTTCTTTAATTTCATCCGCTTTTGTCTTTTTTGAATTTCTGCGAGTTTTTTTCTTTTCTTCTTTTGGTTCAACAGTTGGCGGCTCTGACGGAACAGGAGAAGCAATAATAACTTCTTCCGCTTTTTGTTTTTCACCTTTATTGAAACGATTTTTTCTGTTGCGACGGTTGTTTTCTTTTTTTACCGCTTCCGCAGAGGCAACAACTGACGGTTCGGTTTCAACAGAAGGTCTTTCTATCGTTTCTTCAACTGTGTCAGGCGTTGTTTCCTCATTTTGAGGTTTATTATTTTTATTAAATTTATTATTTTTCTTGAATGCGCCTGACGGGAGTTTAACTTTTGCCGCTTTTGCCCTGTATTCACCTTCCGCAACAGGAGTTGCAAAGTTAAAATCAATAACCGAACATCCTGAACCCTGACAATGCGGACATTTCTTTGTAAATATTTCCGCTAATGACTGCCCCTGTCTGTGTCTTGTAAGTTCGACAAGTCCCAAATCTGACAACTGTCCGACCTGCGGTTTTGCTTTATCGGCTTCAAGAGCGATTTCAAGTTCTTCAAGCATTGCAAGTTTATCCGCTCTGCTTGTCATATCAATAAAGTCGATAATGACCATACCGCCGATATTTCTCAAACGTAATTGTCTTGCAATTTCGTGTACCGCTTCAATATTAGTTTTTAAAATTGTTTCGTCCTGAGTTGCGGAACTTATGAATTTACCGCTGTTTACATCAATAACTGTCAGGGCTTCTGTCTGCTGAATAAACAAATATCCGCCTGATGGCATATTAACCTTGACATTCAGCGCCGCTTTGATTTCTTTATGAATATCCATAGCGATTAAAAGCGGTTCACTGCCTTTATACAAAGTTACTTTTACACCCTTATTAATGTGCCAGTTTTGGAGAATATTTTGAACACGATTAAGTGCAAACGGAGTATCTACAACTATTTCTGATACATCTTCGGTGCATGCTTCTCTTATAACCTTATATAACAAATCCTGGTCACGATAGATTAAACTTGGCGCATCAAGGCTTTCTGAGGAAGTGATAATATTATTCCATTTTTCCAAAAGAATTTCCAAATCCTCCTGAATATCGGCTTCAGATTGCCCTTCGGCTTCGGTTCTTATGATAACTCCGACTCCGACAGGCTTGATAAGATTAACAATAGCCTTTAATCTTGCCCTTTCCTTTGAATTTTCAATTTTTTTACTTACGCTTATTCCCGGTTCATAAGGCATCAAGACCAAAAATCTGCCGGGCAGACTGATTTCGGTTGTAACTCTCGGCCCTTTGTGTCCTGTCGGTTCTTTTACGACCTGAACCACAAGTTTTTGCTTCGGAGAAAGTTTGTCTTTTAAAGAACCTTTACCCATAACATCTTCTGCGTGCAAAAATCCCATTTTATCAGTACCGACATTAACAAATGCGGCATCAATACTTGGCAGAATGTTATCTACGCTTGCAAGATAAACATCCCCTAACAATACGTCCCCTCTTTGGATAAAGAAATCGGTAACTTTTTTGTTCTCTAACAATGCCGCAATATTATCTCTTTCGGCAATTACAATCTTTTTTTCGACAGTCTGATTTTGACTTTGTCTTTGGTTGTTGTTTCTGTTGCTCATAAAATCTTTCCTTCTTTTTATAACTCGTGCAGGTTTTCCGTCAAAAATTTTGTGCGTTTTATATCAAACATAACATTTGGCGCAATAGCGTTCATAAGCGCATCCGCACGCAACGGAGGTACATTCGTACTCTTACCTGTCTTTAATACTATGAACAGACTCCCGCTCTCAAACCGGTATTCTCCAATTGAATGCTTATAATCTGTTGTTTTGTCTAAACCTTTTTTAGTTTTTTTGTCTATCAATATTTCATCAGACTCCAAAACTCTGAGAGTATTATACACGAATTGACCGAAATCGTAAACACTCTCGTCAAAAATCTTTACCTGATACTCAGCCCAATATACTTCTTCTTCAATAGCAGGCGCACTTACATCAATTTTCTTAACCTCAATAATTTCAGAGCCCTGAGGAATAACTTTTTCGATTTCGGATTTTACATAATCCGTATCGGCATTTTCCCACAGGCAAATATCGACAAGTTCTGTTACGCTTTCGCAGAAAAGAGGAAGTGCAATACCCATTGAAATCTTCATTTTCGGGTTATAACCGTATGAATAAGCCACTTTCAGATTTGACCTTTGCATAGCCTTTAAAAAAGTATTCTGCCAGTCAAGATGTGAAAAATATTTTAAAATTCCTGTTTTAGTCAGTTTTACCCTGTATCTGAAAACTGGTTTGATATCCTTTTGGTCTATATCTTCAATGTGCCGTTTTTCGGCTTTTGCAAGGATTTGCGCCTCATCGGAAGCAGTAAAGGATTCTGCCATAACCTTATGAGTATTAAAGTTTTTACAAACTCCGCAGTTTACACAACCTGTTTGGCATGTCGGAACAACATGAACGCTATCATCGGTGATTGCATAAGCGGTTTTATACTCATTCACAAGCCATTCTTTATTAAGTCCGACATTTATAAAATCCCACGGCAGTTGCTTATCCAAATCATATTGTTTTTGTGCAAGTTCTTCCAAATCCAAACCACACTCCTGCGCAGTTTCGTTCCACAGTTTCCAACTAAAATTTTCACCCCATGATGCAAGATAAACATCCTTTTTATAAAGAGCCTCAATGAACCTGCACAAGGACTTATCCCCTCTTGTCAAAACCGCTTCAAGTAAAGATAAATACTTATCGCTATAATTTATTTTTACGCATTTGACCTTTTTAATCCTTTCCATAAGGTAATCAATGTGGGCTTTGACCTCGTCTAAACTCATCTGCGGACACCACTGGAACGGAGTAAACGGCTTAGGTACAAAAATTGACAATGTACAGGTAATTTCAAGCGAATGATTTAAACCTTTTTCTTTTTTAAGGAGTTTTGATTTGTAGCGCAAACCCGACAAAAGGTTTGCCATTTCGTCCATATCTTCAATGGTTTCAGTCGGCAGACCGCAGATAAAATATAATTTTACTCTCGACCAGCCATTTTCGTAAAGGGTTAAAACAGCATTTTCAATTTGTTCTTTAGTTATATTTTTCTTTATAACATCACGAAGTCTTTGGCTTCCTGCTTCGGGGGCAAGTGTCATGGTCGATTTGCGAACACTTTGAACAAGATTTGCAAGTTCAAGATTAAATCCGTCAATTCTTTGGCTCGGCAAAGTTACGGATATTTTTTTGTCGTTAAAATCGACACTCAATTCTTTGATGACTTCGTTTATATTTGCGTAATCGTTTGATGAAAGCGACAAAAGAGAATATTCTTCATATCCCGTATTTTTGACAAGTTCTTTAGTAATATCAATAATATCGTTCGCACTGCGTTCTCTTATCGGCAAAGTTACATGTCCCGGCTGGCAGAAACGGCACATTCTTCCGCACCCTCTGCGAATTTCCACAACAGCCCTGTCCTGAATTGATGATGAAAACGGTATCGGATAAGATGTTAAAGCCGTTTCACGTTTTAATTGTGCTATTCTTTTATCAACATTTCCACCCACCGATGCAGACCAGCGACCGTTTGACGGGTTTTCACAAAGTTTTTTTATACGCTCTTTTCTTGGCAAACCTTTTGTTTCTTCAAGGATTTTGCAGATTTCAATAATTGTATCTTCACCGTCACCTACTGTGAAAACATCTATAAATTCTGACATCGGCAGAGGGTTAAAGGTGCAGGGCCCGCCAGCAATAATTATCGGATTATCATCTGTTCTTTGGTCATTTCTATACGGAATACCGGCCATTTCAAGCATTTTTAATACGGTCGGATAAGCCATTTCATACTGCAGAGAAAACCCGACAGCATCAAAATCTTTCAAAGGTCTTTTAGATTCAAGTCCGTACAAAGGCTCGGGGGTAAAATCATTTTCGGGGGCATAAACCCTGTCGCACATATAATCAGGCTCTTTGTTTACGAGTTCGTATAAAACACGAACCCCCAAATTAGAAATACCTATTTCGTATTTGTCAGGGAAAGCCATTGCAATACGAACTTTTGCACCCTCAAAATCTTTGTTGTGCGACAAAAACTCTCCCCCTACATATCTGTAAGGTTTGAAACATTTATATAAACTTTCATTATATTTCGTAAAAAAACACATCGGGTATAAAAAACCCCTCTCCTACCCTCTCCCCATAAGGGACGAGGAAATATCAAACTATTTCGTTCGGGAAATATTTGTTTATCTCAATAATTGTTCCGTCTAAAGTATTTTCCTCAAAAGATTTCATGAATTTAAACAAATCCTCGTTCGGTACATCATAAGAATAAAGAACAACTTCATCCTCAACTTCTCTCATAACAGTTACCATATAATGGCAAGCCGATGCGTATTTGAGCAGGTAATCTTTACGGAATTTTTTGCCGTTAGAATCTTTTTTGACTTTAACATAACTGAACCCCGCATAATATTTTATCTGCTTTTGCTCCTCTTTAGGCAGTTTATTCTTACTGTGGCTCGAAAATAAATTTATAACCTTTTTATTGATTTCCTCTGACACAAATATCCCTCCAAAATATATTAAACAATATATTTTTAATTAAGTCTATTTGTTAAGATTTTTCATAAACTTCTGAACTTTGAGCGCAGTTTCCCGTCTGATATCCTCAGGACAAAGTCTTAAATATTCAATGGCATGCGAAACCTTAATATTTTTATCGTACCATCTGCGCATAATGTAATTGTATTGGTCTTCAAGACTCATATTAGGAAGTTCGACATCTTTTAACAAATCGTCGATAATGTATTCGGCACATTTGATCTGATTTTCTTCGGTCATTTTTTCCATATCGTTAATGGTTTTACTCACGATAGCATCCGCATCGTACCAGCGTTTGAACATGTTCATAACTATTACCTCTTTACTGATTGTTAAGAATATTTAATCAAATTTTTCACAAAAAGTAAATTATTTTACACAAAAATACTTTATATAAATGTAAAGGTTATAAGTAGGTTATCATTTTATGGACAACAGTATTATTTACGGATTGAGAAATCCCGCTATAACAGAAGATATCGGAATGTCGATGATAGAAAGACAATATCCGACAAATATTACACCGTTAGGTTATACTCCGGCTAATATTACAAATAAATCCGCATATTTTGAACAGCCTTATGCCGATACTTTTCAGACTAAACAGCAAAAAGAACATTCTGCGTTTAAGAAAATTCTTGTCGGTTTAGGTCTTGTTGCTCTCGGTATTTTCGGCTATAAAAAAGGTTCAAAATATATTAAAAAAGCATATAATTACGTTGCCCCTCACGTTAAAAACGTGTTTACAAAAGGCAAAAATATTGTAGTTAATTTAATTAATAAAATAAAACCCAAAAAAGTTTCCCCGTAATAGAAAACAGTTAGTGTGATTTTAGCAGGTAGGATTTTTAAATTCTACCTTTCTTTTTGTTTATGTTAAAATAAAACTGTCATTCTGAGCGAAAGTTATGAGATTCTTCGGCAGATGCGAGCAGAGGATGTAAGACGTAGTCGTATCCGTTTATTGCGAGCATCAAGCCTCAGAATGACGTAAGCGAAGAATCTCTTTTAAAATAAGAGGATATACTAACTATGGCTAAAGATTGCAGTTTTGATATTGTATCAGAATACGATAAACAGGAAGTTGTTAATGCTGTTGAGCAGGTAAAAAAAGAACTATCGTCACGTTTTGATTTTAAAAATTCCAAATCGACAGTTGAACTTGAAGAAGGTAAAGCAATTACAATTACAACCGAAGACGAAATGAAACTTCGTAATATTAACGATATTTTGCAGTCAAAGTTCTCAAAGAGAAATTTAAGCCTTAAAATATTAGACCCGCAAAAAGTTGAAAACGCTCTTGGCGGGAATGTTCGTCAGGTGGTTAATCTTAAAAAAGGTTTAACACAGGAACTTGCCAAAAAGATTACTAACGATATTAAAAACACCAAACTCAAGGTTCAGGCTTCAATTCAGGGCGAACAAATAAGAGTTTCGGGCAAAAGCAGAGATGATTTGCAGGCTGTAATTCAAATGATTCGTCAGAATGAAGATAACTACAACACACCATTGCAGTTTACGAATTACAGATAATATAAGCAAGCCGGTATTGATATGCCGACATTTCAGGAGAAAAAAATGACAACAGAAATCAGACAGGAATTTATAGAACAGGCTATGTATATCGCAAGAAATGCGGAAGTATTACCGGGAGGAGTAGAAGAACTTGCGGCAAAACTTCAGCACGCAAGCGACACAAATACCCCATTGAGAGTTAAACTTGGTATGGACCCGACAAGACCTGATTTACACCTTGGGCATACGGTTGTAATGAGAAAACTCAAAGAATTTCAGGCTTTAGGACATAAAATTGTACTTTTAGTCGGCGGAGCAACCGCAATGATAGGCGATCCGTCAGGCAAATCCGAAACCCGTCCTGCGCTTACAAAAGAACAGGTTGAAGAAAATGCAAAAACGTATTTTGAACAAATGGCAAAAGTGCTTGACGTTTCACAGGCGGAAGTCGTTAATAACGCAGACTGGCTTCATCCGATGAGTTTTACCGAACTTCTTGCGCTTGCAGGTAAAGTTACGGTTGCTCAAATGATGACAAGAGATGATTTTGCAAAACGCTATGCAGAAGGCAAACCGATTTCTATTGTTGAATTTTATTATCCGCTAATGCAGGCTTATGATTCGGTTGCTATTGATGCTGATATTGAATTAGGCGGAACAGACCAGAGATTTAATACCCTTTTGGGACGTGATATTCAGAGTGCATACGGCAAAAAATATCCACAGTTGGTTGTTCTTTTGCCTTTGCTTGAAGGTACCGACGGGGTTGTTAAGATGTCAAAAACATACCCCGAACACTGCATATCACTAACAGACAGTGCAAAAGATATGTTCGGCAAGTTGATGAGTATTCCTGATAATATGATTACACGTTATTTCAGTTTGCTCACCGATACATCAAAAGAGGATTTGGAACGTTATGACAAAGAAATTGCCGACGGCTCAATAAATCCCCGTAACCTAAAAATGCAGTTGGCTCACACCATAACCGAAGAATACCATGGCAAAGACGGAGCTGATAAGGCTCAGGAGGATTTTATCAACGTTGTGTCAAATAAAGGTATTCCTGATGATATTCAAGAGGTTAAGGTTGAAAACGGAAAGGGAATACTTGATTTAATCGTTGAACTTGGTTTTTGCGCAAGCAAAGGAGAAGCAAAACGATTGATGCAGGGCGGAGGAGTCAAAATTGACGGCGAAAAAATTACCGATATGGCTTATACCCTAAACTTTGACGAAAGTGTAGTATTACAGGCAGGAAAGCGTAAATTTGCAAAGTTGGTACACTAATGTTTAAAACGATAAAACGAGGAATACATAAAGTTAAACAGGATATTCAGGTTATTTACGATAACGATCCTGCAGCACGCAATCTTGCAGAAGTAATTCTTTGCTATCCCGGACTTCACGCTATTATTGCATACAGGCTTGCGCATAAGTTTCACTCTTGGGGTTTAAAACTTCTTGCACGAATGATTTCATATCTTACAAGAATTATCACAGGAATTGAAATTCACCCTGCTGCACAAATCGGCAGAAGATTTTTTATCGACCACGGCGAAGGTGTTGTCATCGGAGAAACAACAATTATCGGCGACGATGTTTTACTCTATCAGCAGGTTACATTAGGCGGTACGGGTAACGACCACGGCAAACGCCACCCGACTATCGGAAATCACGTTATTATAGGTGCAGGGGCAAAGGTTCTTGGCGATATAATAATTGCAGACCATGTCCGAATCGGGGCAGGTTCGGTTGTAATCGAAGATGTCCCGTCACATTCAACAGTTGTCGGGGTTCCCGGTAGAATTGTCCAAAGAGCAACAATTGATGAAGACGGGAACCTTATGCATAACAAAATTCCTGACCCTGTAAAAACAGAACTTGATAATTTGAGAGCTGAAATTGAAATGCTGAAACAAAAATAATCCGTTTAAATTCTTTTTGTGATAAAATAAACATGATTAATATACATTTATTACAAGAGAGAAGGATATTATGGAATTTATACAGGCGCACGGAATGTTGATATCAGGTTTAATTTTGCTTATTGCGTATATATTCATCGCAAGCGAAAAAATTCAAAAATCAGTTGTCGCACTTGTCGGCGCATCGCTTACTATGCTCCTTGGTTTAATTCCGTTTCACACACATTTTGATACTACGACAAAAACGCTTGTTAAAGGAGTTTTTGCTCACATTGATTTTCAGGTCATCTTTCTTTTAATAGGTATGATGATTATTGTCCATATATCAAGCAGAAGCGGGGTGTTTAAATGGCTTGCGCTGAAACTTTTACATTTGACAAAAGGACACCCGAAAACGGTTTTATTTGCCCTTGCGGCATTCACCGCCATTGCATCGGCATTTTTGGATAATGTCACAACAGTTGTTCTTATGATGCCTATAACCTTTATTATTGCAAAGGAATTTGATACTGATCCTGTTCCGTTCCTTATAACCGAAGTTTTGGCTTCTAATATCGGAGGAACGGCTACACTAATCGGTGATCCGCCAAATATTATTATCGGGACAAGAGCAGGCTTGAGTTTTATGGACTTTATAAAGGAATTAACCCCCGTTGTTACGGTTATATTTTTAATTTCGATTAGTATTCTAATCTATATTTTCAGAAAAGGCTTAAAAGCGACACCTGAAACGATGGCAAGAGTAGCAAATATTGATAATTCAAAAACTATCACGGACAAAAATCTTATGATTCGTTCGGTTGCAACAATATTGCTCGTAATTCTCGGGTTTGTAACTCACGATATAACAAACATTCCGGCATTTGTATTTGCGGTTGCCGGCGCATCATTCTTGCTTTTGTTTGAAAAACCGAAAGAAATTTACCGTGATGTTGAATGGCTTACAATTTTCTTCTTTGTCGGTTTATTCATAATTATCGGCGGATTTGAAGCAAACGGAGGAATAAAATTCCTTGCTGACGGCTTGATTACCTTAACCCACGGCAGTCTTAATGCCGCAACATTTGTAATTTTGTGGGCTTCAGGTATTTTATCTGGTATTATTGATAATATTCCTTATACTGCAACAATGGCTCCATTAATTTCGGAACTTATTAACCCTGCAAATCCGCATGCTATAACAGGACACACTCACGCACTATGGTGGGCATTATCTTTAGGTGCTTGCCTTGGCGGAAACCTTACTATTATCGGTGCGGCTGCAAATGTTTTGGTCAGCGAAACAGCAGCATCAAAAGGACACAAAATTCCATTTTTGAAATTTATGAAATACGGCGCACTGGTAACATTTATATCTTTAACACTAAGTTCAATATATCTGTATTTCAGATTTTTGCACTAATTTAATAACTTTTTCCTGCGGCGCTTAAATGGGCATCAATTTCAAATTCATCATCAAGTTTTGATAATTCAACCTTTTCACCGTAGCGTTTTTCAAGTGCCAGAGAAATCAAATAATCTGCAAAATGAGGGTTTTTAGGTAAAAGTGAGCCATGCAGATATGTGCCGAAAACATTTTTATAGCGTCCGCCTTCAAAACCGTCTTTCCCATTGTTTCCGTTACCGATTATTACCGTTCCTAACGGTTTTGTATTCCCTTCAAGATAGGTTAAACCGCTGTGATTTTCAAACCCGACAAGAGTATTTGGGGCTAAAAAATCAGTTTCCGCAGTAACATTTCCTATAAACCTTTTATTTCCTGCAATAGTGTAAGCATCCATCAGCGATAAGCCGTTCAATTTATCTTTTCCATGCGGTTGATAATAGTGTCCAAAAAGTTGATACCCGCCGCAAATTCCCAAAAATACCGCTCCGTCATCCCTTTGGGATAGCAGATTTGACTTGTGTGAATAGAGTTCTTCAACAACTTCTTCCTGCTGTTTGTCCTGCCCCCCGCCGATAAAATACAAATCGTGTTCACCTATTTTATCGCCGATATTTATATTTTCAAACTCAACCTCTATCCCCCTCCATTCACAGCGTTTTTTCAGGGTGATAATATTCCCCAAATCTCCGTATAAATTAAGCAGTTTCGGATATAAGTGCGCTATTGAAATTTTTAAACCTTCTCTCATAGTCAAATTATACAACAAAATACTAAAGACGTGATATAATTTAACTATGAATAGAATTATAAACACTCATTCGCATATAAATATGCTAAAAGAGCGAACTACAGACGAGGCGTTGCAAAATTGTGACGATGAAAATATTACAATAATTGTTCCGTCCTATGATGATAAAAGCATCTTTGAAGTTGATAAACTTGTAAAAAAATATCCGCAAATATATGGTTATGTAGGAGTTTTTCCCGAAGAGGTCAAATGTTTCACAGATAAAACTCTGTCAGATATGGAGGAAATCATAAAAAATAACGACAGAATTATTGGTATCGGTGAAGTCGGGCTTGATTATTACTGGGATAAGAGTTTTATTGATTTGCAAAAAGAAGTTTTTATAAAACAAATTGATTTTGCAAACCAAATGAATTTGCCCATCAATGTTCATTGCAGAGAGGCATATTTTGATACACTGAATATACTGCGTGAACACAACAAAAAATCAAAAGTCATTATGCATTGTTTTTCAGGCAGTCTTGAGTTTGCAAAAGAATGTTTAAAGTTGGGGATTTATATTTCCTTAGGCGGGGTTGTAACCTTTAAAAATGCGGTTAAAGTCAAAGAGGTCGCGCAAAACATTCCGCTTGAATATCTGCTTTTAGAAACGGATGATCCGTATCTAACACCTGTTCCTTTTAGAGGAAAAGAAAATCAGCCGAGTTATGTAAAATATGTCGCGCAGGAAATTGCATCTTTGCGTGGGATAACTTTTGAAGAAGTTACAAATATAACAACAAAAAACGCAAAAACAATCTTCCCGCAGATTGTATAAATCATTCATGCGTTTTAATATAAAGCAAATAAGAACCTTCTATCCGTTTTTGATACAAAATTTTGTGTTTGGCAAGTACTATTAATTTTATTGCTTCGATGTCATAAGTCGTATAGTCTGCGGAATAGAAAAACCAATAAGTCTTATTTGGTTTTAGTAAATATAATAGCGGATATACCGCTTCGGATAAATTTGCGGGAATAGATGATATTTCTATTTCAAGTTCGGGATTGAAATTAAAATATGTTTTATAATATTTATATTCGCCGATTGAAGGATTATTATAAATTATTGTATCGTATGGATGATATTTGCTTTTCAATATTTTCATCAAATCACGCGCATTAGAAGAATCAAATTCATTATGATTATGAAGTTTCCATATTTTTGAATCAGAGCAATTTTCGAAATAAGATAAATTATAACTTTTGAAGGACAAAGCAAAAACCACAAGCAATACAGGAACAAAAATTTTATTCAGTGGAATTTGAGCATCAAAAATTTTCACAAAAAATATTATTAAAATCGGAAGCGTATAAAGACATACCCTTTCATACAACGGATACAACTGCAAAGCAGAACAAAGCAAAAACATAAAAATCGTCAGAAAAAGTAAAAGATTTTCTTTTTCTTTTATTTTTCTAAAAAGCAGATAAATGCCCGAACCGAGTAATATAAAATGGATTGCATTTATAGGATTAGGTCCGAAAAAGTAATTCAGATTATGATTGAGGAGCTGAAAATTATTTTTCATATTCAAAGACAAAAAACCGTTCCCCCATAACCTTATAAAAATCGGTTTAAAATATGAATACTGCAGGAATAGAGTCACTTTTAAATAAACTGCCGTTATAATTAAAAGCGGAATATTTATAAAAAACAATTTTTTTACAGATTCTTTTTTGTAAATAAACAGTTCCCTTAAAATCCAGGCACCGATTACAAAATACGATGGAAGGGACACCAGTGGAATAATACCGCAAAGAAGAATATATATTATAATTTCCTTTCTTCCCATATCCTTCAGCGAAAATTTATTCAGTATAATAAACAAAAGCAGAAAGAAAAACACATCCGAGGAATACTGTTTCAGTTCCTGCGAATAAAATATTAACTGGACATTAACCGCAAACAAAAGATTTGATATTAACAGTGCTAATCGGCTTTTAAAAAACGTTTTTGAAAACATATAAAATAACGGAACGGATAATAAGGCGCAAATGAACGGGAAAAATCTCAATACTTGTTCCTTTATTAAATCAAAATGTACAATAATGAATTTTTCAATAATTAAAAATAAAGGCGGAGCGGTTTGAATAAAAGATAAATGTCCGAACAAAGCCAAATAACCTTTATTGAAAATATTATCAAACAAATAAGTTTCATCAGCCCATAACGGACGATTATACAAATACAATTTAAGCCTTAAATAAATTCCAAATAAAAATATTACAGCAATTAATGCGTAAAATAAAACTTTTTTCACTCTCTCCATATATTTATTTATAACACATAATAATTGCAAATAAAAATCAATTAATATTTTCTAATTTTGTATCCAAATTTAGTTCAATGTATTTAAAAATATTTGTGACAATTCCCGGCTGAAAATAATAATTATCATCGACGGGGGTAATTTTCAGCATCCCCTGATTTGTATTAACATTAGAAATCGAAGCCAAAAACTGCTTGCCAACAGCACTAAAAAGTACAAAGCCCGTTCTTGACTGAATTTCATCAATCTTAAAGCGATTTGCATTAATTGATGCAATAGTAAGATACAAAAGATGGACATTATCGGTATTAAAAACCTTTATACAGTCCTGATATTTAACATTCTGTGCCTGCAAAAGCGCACTCAAATCAACGGTTTCCTGTGCCTGCACAGGACAAAAACCCAAAAATAAAAATATTGCAAAAATTAAAATTACGATTCTTTCCATGTTTCTCCAGTATTTATATCAACAAGCAAAGGAACTTTAAGCGGTTGATTTAATTCCATAGATTCCAAAACAAGTTTTTTAACCGTTTCAAGTTCTGATTTTTCGACCTCAATCACAAGTTCGTCATGCACCTGCAAAATGAGTTTAGATTTTAAATTATTATCCTTTATTTTTCGGTAAAAATCAATCATTGCAAGTTTAATTAAGTCAGAAGCCGAACCCTGCATCGGGTGATTAATCGCAGCACGTTTTGCAAATTCTCTAATCATACCGTTCGGACTGTTAATTTCGTTTGCGAGGTATCTTCTCCGACCGAAAATCGTTTCAACATACTCCTGCTTTTGGACAAGTTCAACCATCGCTTGCATATAGATTTGAATTTTGGGATAAGTTTCAAAATATTTATTAATAAAACTTTCCGCTTCATCAGGTGTAATTTTCAGGGCTTTGGCAAGTCCGTATTTACTCTGCCCGTAAACTATGCCGAAATTCACGGCTTTTGATTTATATCGCATCTCTTTTGTAACTTCCTCTATCGGCACGTCAAACACCTTTGATGCCGTAAGAGTATGAACGTCAACCCCTGATTTAAACGCATTTATAAGATTTTCATCCCCCGAAACATGCGCCAAAAGCCTTAATTCGATTTGGGAATAATCCGCTGACATTATAAGATAATTTTGCCTGTCAGACGGAACAAAAGCCTGCCTGATTTTGTTGCCCTCAGGTGTCCTTATCGGAATATTCTGCAAATTCGGATTCGATGAAGACAGTCTGCCTGTTGTTGTGACAGTCTGATTAAAAGTAGTATGAATACGATTATCTTTGGGATTTATCAGAGCCGGCAGAGCCTCTGTATAAGTCGATTTCAACTTCGCATATTTTCGGTATTCAAGAATTAGACGGGCAATTTCATGCTCTTGTGCAAGTTCGTTTAATACCTCAGCACTTGTTGAATTTTTTGATTTCCCGCGTTTTTTATTTGATTTTAATTCTAATTTTTCAAACAGAATTTCACCGACCTGCTTTGGGGAATTTATATTAAACGGCTCTCCCGCAAGTTCGTAGATTTTGCCTTCAAGCGTTGTTATCTGCCTGTCAAGTTCGGCGGTTAATTCCGATAAATATGCTCTGTCAACACTGACACCCGTTTTTTCCATATCAGATAAAACGTAACTCAACGGAATTTCTATCTGATTAAGGAGCTTCATTTCACGTTCATCAAGTGAGTCAAGCCAGTATTTTGCGAGATTAAAAAGACTTGCGGTACAATCTGAGGTGTGATTTTTTACGCTTTCAATATCAAAATCACTGAATTTTGCTTTTTTGGTATCCGTCACCATAGTTGTCAAAATATGGTTAATTCTTTCCATACACTGAATATCGAACTCATTTGAGGCGCTTGAATCCTTAATATAACTCGAAAGCATCGTATCAAAAACAACTCCGTTAATTTGCCCCAAAATATTGAGTTCTTTTTTTGTATCGTGAAGAATTTTTTTAATATTATTATTTGTCAAAATCGGTTCTAATTTATCTAAAACCTCATTTACTGGCAGTTGCCCGTGAATATTGTGTCCGAGAGGAATATAAAAACAGGTTGTCTGCCCGTTTTTATCCTCAATTTTTATGCCGTTATCATAGTTATAATCAGGATTAATGCCGAATGAAACTCCGTAAAGTTTGTAATTGAGAGCATTTTCAACATCTGCATAAGACCGAACTGTAATAAGCGTTTGATTTTGAAGTTCTTTTATCATTTCTTCAAAATCCTGACTGTCGGTTATGAATTTGCAGTTATAATTAAGTTCAACCTTATTAACCTCTGTTGTAACTGCCTGCGCAAACAGTCCTAATTGACCGTTTGCTCCGACATTTTGCATTGCATTATCCTGAATAATGACAGGCTCAACAGCAGAGGCATTTTTATTGAATGTCTTTAATATAGACTCAATATTTTTTAAGAAACTGTAAAACTGCATTCCTCTTAAAAACTCTGTAACCGTTGCAATATCCGGTAGTTCAATATTTGTTTTATCAAAATCAAAATCTATATCAACATCACGCACTATGGTTGCAAGATATTTGCTGAGTTTTGCATCTTCAACCCCGTTTTTAATCTTTTCACGAACGGAATTACCCTGAATTTCATCGGCGTGAGCAAGAACATTGTCAACAGTTCCGAATTGTTCAAGCAGTTTCACCGCAGTTTTTTCGCCGATACCCTTAATCCCGGGGATATTATCAGAAGTATCCCCTCTTAAAGCCTTATAATCAATAACCTGATTCGGGTAAACACCAAGTTTTTCATAGACTGTCTGCCAGTTATATTCTTTTAATTCCCCCTTTGAAGGGATAATAACCTTTACACATCCGTCTTTATCAACCAACTGAAAAGAATCCTGATCGCCTGTCAAAATCAAAACCTTATGCCCAAGTTCGCATGCACGCTTTGAAATTGTACCGATAACGTCATCTGCTTCAAACCCCTCTTTTGTATAAATCGGAATAGA
>Ga0256405_10007634_pt1 | contig 16074 bp, 18 predicted proteins | sample RumenRJG_02DNA_FD_189096 | JGI IMG/M metagenome (GOLD analysis project Ga0256405, IMG submission 189096) | Bovine rumen microbial communities from Lethbridge, Alberta, Canada - RJG_02 | ecosystem: Host-associated > Mammals > Digestive system > Stomach > Rumen | place: Canada: Alberta... | reverse complement strand
AATGATGGCAGTCCATAGTGATTGCCCTCCCTCTGTAGAAGTTGTGTGGTAACTTCATTCTACCACGGGGAGAGAAATCACTATGGATTTTTTACTCAAGTGTCCAACTTGATTTTACAATCAACCTAACAGATACCCAAAAAACATTTCAACACTTTTCGCTCAATTGGGCTGAAAATATCCCACATTTCAATGCAGTGCCTTTGTGGGACACACCTTCGTGCACTCATAGCAGAGTATGCACTCTGTTCCGTTTTTCCGCTTGCGGGCTTCCCTGTTGACCTCCACATCCATGGGGCAGACTCGCAGACATTTCCCGCAATGGACGCATTTGCTCTCATCGCAGTGGACGCGGAGCAGAGAAAAGTAGCTCATGGGCTTGAGAAAAACCGCAACGGGACAAAGATACTTGCAGAACGCGCGGTTATCCTTATACCGCCATCGACGAGCTGACGCCGGAGCTGCTGCGGCTGTTCATCCAGAGGATCGAGGTGGGAAAACGGACGGAGCAGCTCCCACCAGAGCATCCGCATCGTGTACCGCGACATTGGCACGGTGGACAGCGAAATGGAGCAGGGCGAGGCGCAGCCGCGCATTGCGCCGCCCTTGAGCGAGGTATTTCAGCTTCCCGCATAATAAAAACAGAGGAAAAAACGCAAGAAAGCGGACAGCAAACGCTGTCCGCCCCCTTGCAAGATATGGTGTCAACTTGTGTCCCTATGAACATTACCCGGTCGGTTTCCGCGGCTTTTTCTGTTTGGACTCCAAAGAGCACAGACTTATTCCGTCCGCAGCTCCACTAAAACGGCGTCCTCGGCGGCAAAATAATCCGCTGTGTCGCTGCTAAGCCCCGATGCCTTCGCGGCCTGCTCAAAGGAGATGTCCGGCAGGTTGCTGAGGTACACAAACACGGAATCACATTCCGCGTTTGGCAGCCGTCCCCTGCGTTCAAGGCGGTATTCATAGGACCGGTCATTGCAGGACCAGGTACCGTCCTTCATTTCGCAATAGGTGTTTATATTTCCAGCGTAGGTCGCCCTGATCCCGTTCTTTTTCCCGCAGCCGAGGGTAACGGACGCAAGGAGCAGGCACAGGAAAATGACTGTCAGCTTTTTCATAACGGCGTCCTCCTTCGTTCTGTTGATCCTGTGCGAATATGGTAACATATTTTATCGTTCGCTGTCAGGAATTGCGGTTCAGAGCGATTATTTCCGCTCCGGGAACCGGGCGCATTCCTGATCCAGATCCTCAATGAGCGCTTTCAACTCCGGTCCGGTAAGGGTGCAGTTCAGCTCCGCCGTATCGTCTCCATCCATCGTGTTGGGCAGATAAAAGGAGATATACACCCGGAACAGCTCTCCCTCCGCCCAGGCAAACAGGCTGAGATCCGACGAAATGAAGTCGCTGTCATAGCGGTCCTTGATCCCGGCGGCCAGCACCTTCAATCCGGCGTTCATCCCCGCCAGCTCCTGAGCCAGCAGGCAGGCGTTGGAGTCCTTATGGGTATATCCGTCCTCATCCACCCAGGTGCAGCGCAGTTGCAGCCAGTTCTTATCGTATTCATCCATTCCGTATTCAGTTTCCGGAAATTCGTAGCTTACAAAATCCAGTCGAATACTGGCGTTCTCGTTTTTCAGCAGCATAGTGTTCTCCTTACCGGCTCTATGGCCTGATTTTTGACAGTCCAATCATACCACGTTCTTTTCCCGTTTGCAATTCCGGCGGAATATGATACAATGATTTTATCAAGCCGACGGGAGGTATACCATGGAATTGAAGCTGACACCCCGCTTTCTGCAAAATGGACAGCGCTTTTTCGGTCCCGGCGTGGCGGAGCTGCTGGAGCGGGTCCGGGAGCACCGGTCCCTGCGGGCCGCTGCCGCCTCCATGGAGATGGCCTATTCCAAGGCATGGCGCATCATACATGAGGCGGAGGAGGGCTTTGGCTTCCGGCTGCTGGACTCCACCATCGGCGGCCGTCACGGCGGCGGTGCGTCCCTGACGCCTGAGGCAGAGCAGCTTTTAGCGGATTATCGCCGCTTTGAAGCGGATATTTTTGCTTACAGCCAAGCCCGCTTTCAGGAAATCTTCCCCCAATCGAAGCCGTAATTGAACCATAAAAAGCACCGCCCCGGTTTTTGAACCGCATCCCGTCAAGACAATGTCATTAAGTTTGCGCGCAAAACGCTCAATCACTTATGATGGTGATTGAGCGTTTTTATTTCAGCGCAGGGGGACATATAAAAACAATATTTTTCGCAAAAAAACACTTGACAAATAAAATGACTAAAATCTACTCTATGAAAAATAAGCACCCAGAGAGACAGCCTCAAAAGGCCATTTCCTCTGGGTGCTCATTTCAGCGCTATTTTTCCAGCTCTTTGCTATTGGTCATACATAAAAGGCTTTTTTTGACCCCGGCATCCTGACATTGCTCATAGAGGGAGCATATCACAAACCGGGGCGGTGTTTTTAATCTTCCGCGTCCAGCTTTCGCAAGGCTTTGCGGAATTGGACGGCAAACAGGATGGCGGTGCAGGTCACGGCGATGGCATCCGCCACCGGCTCGGCGGTGTAGACTGCCATGGTCTGATCCGCCAGCAGCCGGGGCATCAGATAGATCAAGGGCAGCAGCAGGACGAACTTCCGCAGCACTGCCACAATGATGGAGCAGCCGGCGGCACCAATGGAAACGAAGGTCATCTGACAGGCGATCTGGATACCAAAGAGGAACAGCGCCCCGCAATAAATCCGCAGGGCGGGCACCGTAAAGGCCACCAGCGCCGCGTTAGGGGTGAAAATCCGGGCAAACGCGCCGGGGCACAGCTGGATCACCGCCCACAGCGCCACGGAATAGCACAGACACACCTTCAGCAGCAGCCGGAAGGTCTGCCGCACCCGCTGGGTATTCCGTGCGCCGTAATTATAGCTGGTGATGGGCTGGGCGCCCTGGGCGATGCCCTGCAAGGGCAGCATGGCAAACTGCATGACGCTGGAGAGGATGGTCATGGCGCCAACGGCGATGTCGTCGCCGTATTTCAGCAGCGAGGAATTGAAGCACACGGAGATGACGTTCTCGCTGGCCTGCATGATGAAGGTGGCCGTCCCCAGTGCTACGCAGGGCAGGATCAGGGCAGGGTGGAAACGGACGTTTTCCTTTTTCAGCCGCAGCAGGGTTTTGGGGCCGGTGAGGAACCGCAGCACCCAGATACAGGACAGACCTTGGGAGAGAATGGTGGCCAGCGCCGCGCCCCGGACGCCCATGTGCAGTCCGTAAATAAAAATAGGGTCCAGAACGATGTTGGCCACCGCGCCGATGAGCACCGTCCGCATTCCGATCTTGGCAAAGCCCTGTGCGGTGATAAAGGCGTTCAGGCCCAGGGTCAGCTGCACGAACACGGTGCCCACAGCGTAGATCTGCATATAGCTGGCGGCGTAGCCGATGGTGTTCTCGCTGGCGCCGAAGGCCAACAGCAGATCCCGGCTCCACAGCAGCAATACCGCCGTCAGCAGAGCGGAGACCGCTAATTGCAGGGCAAAGCAGCCGCCTAAAATCTTCTCGGCGGTGTCATGATCCTGCTTACCCATGTAGATGGAGGCACGGGGTGCGCCGCCGGAGGCTACCAATGCCGCAAATGCGGAGACAATTAAAATCAGCGGCAGGCATACGCCCACGCCGGTAAGGGCCAGATCGCCGTCACCGGGAATGTGGCCGATGTAGATGCGGTCCACGATGTTGTAGAGCATATTTACAAGCTGGGCGATGACCGTGGGGATGGCCAGCTGCCGCAGAAGCTTGCCGATCGGTTCCGTGCCTAAAAAGGTTTTATCCTGATTCATTTTTCGTCTCCTTTTGTCGCTTTCCGGCTGCCGCTCAGCCGGTCCATATTTTCTCCGAATACCGCAAAGCAGCGGAAGCAGGTCTCCAGCTCCTCCTCGGTCAGTCCCTCCGTCAGCTGCCGCGAAAAGGTCTCCTGTACAGCGCGGCCCCGCCGGATCACCGGCCCGGCCTTTTCCGTACACACCAGGCGGCATTTCCGCCGGTCCCCCGGCACCGGCTGGCGCTCCAGATACCCTTCCCCTGCCAGCTTTTCCACGTGGAAAGAGACGATAGCGGGCTTCAGATGCCGGTAGGTGCAGATATCACGGGCGGTATCCATGCCGGGATTGTTGGCCAAAAACAGGAGAATGTCTACGGCGGGCTGGGCCATATCCAGTTCCTCCGTCAAGGGGCGCATGGCCGCGGTGTACGCCTCCTCAAAGCGCTTGGAATAGGTATAAAACCGCACGGCAGGCAGCATGAGACCGTCCCCTTTCAAATAGTACAATTTTAAACAATTTGATATTATAATACTTTTCAGTGAATTGTCAAGCCTCGACAGGAATAGAGATATGCCGGTTTTCTGATAGATGAACATATGGCAGAAAATCATGCAGACAGGTGTACTTGTCGAACCGTTTCGCCGCAAACGCGCAAAAAAGAACGGCCCCTTTGGGGCCGTTGAGACTGTCGATAAAGTAGTAAATTCTCCGCGACGGTAAGGAAGGGTGTGCGCGGGAAACCCAAGAAGGGGAAACAGGCGAAGTGCCGCCGGTGGCGGATAAAACGAGCCTGTTTCGAGGAAGGCCCCCGATTTTCGGGCGCAAAGCGCACGGAAACCGGCTGGGCCGACGGTGTATTCCTGCACCATGCGGGGAGAAAAGACTTTTTCGACACGCTGAACGGCCCCTTTGGGGCCGTTCTGAAAAGTGCTTATGCCTCGGTCTGGGTGGGGTCGATCTCCGTGGGGCTGGGGATGGGATGTTCCTTGTGAGCAACCATGGCCTGGATCAGCTCCACCGTGCCGCCAAGACCCAGTGCGCTGCTGTTCAGGCAGAAATCGTATGCGTCCACCGCGCCCCACTTCTTGGAGGCGTAGTATTCGCAGTAGGATGCCCGGCGCTTGTCGGTTTTCTGGATCAGGCTCTTGGCCTCCTCCGGCGTCACCTTCTGGCGCTTGGCCACGCGGGCGATCCGGTCCTCCAGCGGGGCGCTGATGAACAGGCTCAGCAGATTGGGGTTCTCCGCCAGAGCATAATCGGCGCTGCGGCCGATGATAACGCAGGGACCTTCCTCCGCGATGTGGCGGATGGTCTTGAAAATCGCCAGATGCACCTGCTGCTCCAGAGATTCACCGGTAGCGCCGGAAAAGCCAAGAGGGTAAACATCCATGGCGATGGCGTATAGCAGGCTCTTGGGCCGCTCGTCAAAATTTTCAAAGATCTTCTGGCACAGGCCACTCTTCTTCGCAGCCTCCTGCAGCAGCTCCTTATCATAGAAGGGAATACCCAGCTCCTTCGCGACCCGGATACCGACCTCCTTGCCGCCGCTGCCGAATTGCCGTCCGATGGTAATGATGGTTTTCATAGAGATTCCTCCTTGTTCTTTGCCTCCGCGGGATCGCATCTCTGTCAAAGGACATGCACGTAACCGTTGTGCTATATTTTATCACGGTTTCCAATCTGCGTCAAACGAAAATCCGCCCGAAAAAGGCCCGCCCGTATGGGCGGACCTTTGATGATTCTATCAGCGCTTTATCACGCCTCCGGTTCCGTAGGCATGGGCAGCCCCAGACGGCGGTACATGGTCTTTTTCACTGCCCGGAGGATGTTCTCATAGCCGGTGCAGCGGCACAGGTGCCCGGAGAGGAGCTTGCGCAGCTCCGCGTCCGTGTAGAGCTTGCCGCTCTCCAAAATCTCCACCGCCGTCATGATAAAGCCGGGGGTGCAGAAGCCGCACTGCACGGCGGTCTCGTCGATAAAGGCCTGCTGAATGTCGCTGAGCTCACCGCTGGGCCCCATCAGGCTTTCCAGTGTGCGGACGCGCTTGCCCTCCGCCCAGACGGCCAGATAGATGCAGGAGTTGAAGCACTCGCCGTCAATGATGACGTTGCAGGCTCCGCACTCCCCCACCTCGCAGCCCTTTTTCACGCTGGTCATGTGGTAGTCATTCCGAAGCATATCGGTCAGGCTGGCCCGGACGTCCACCATCCGTTCCACATCCTTGCCATTCAGGTTGAAATGGATCAACTGATACTGTGCCATTACAGCTCACCTCCCGCCAGCTTCACCGATTCGATAAATGCCCGCTTGGCGCTTTCCACTGCGATGTGCAGCCGGAAATCCTTAGCGGCCCGCCAGGAATCCCGGGGGTTGATGTCCGCCGTCACCGCCTGAGCAAACCGCTCCGCCAGTTCCAGACTCACGATCTGGCCCTTTGCCATTGCTTCCGCCGTGGCTGCCCGCAGGGGCACCGGTCCCGCCACGCCGAAGGCCACCCGGGCCCGCTCCACTGTTTTCTTATCCGCCGACAGCCGCACGTTCACGGACGTACCCAGAGTGGCAATGTCCATGGCGTTGCGCATGGCGTACTTGATATAGTGGCCGAAGCAGTTTTCATAGCTTTCCTTGGGGATCAGCACGGCGGTCTGGATCTCGCCGTCCTCCGCCCGGATGTCCACCTTGCCCGCCTTGATGTAGAAATCATGGATGGGCAGGCGGTGGACACCGTTTTTGCCCGTCAGCTCAATGACGGCGTCCCACGCGTGGAGGGTAGAGGCAGAATCGGCGGAGGTAACGCCGTTGCAGGTGTTGCCGCCAATGGTGCCGATGTTGCGGATCTGGGGGCCGCCCACCTGATCCACAGCCTCGCCCAGCACGTTGATGTACTTCTGAATGAGGGGATCTCTGGTAATATGGGAAAAGCTGGTGAGAGAGCCGATCCGCAGCGTGCCGTCCGGCTCCATGGAAATGCCCCGGAGGGCGTCGATGCCGTAAATGGAGATCAGCTCCGCGCCGGCCCGCTTGCCCTCCCGCATCTGCACCAGTACGTCGCTGCCGCCGGCGATGATCTGGGCCTCCGGGTGCTCCAACCGGAGCGCCACGGCCTCCTCCACACTGGCGGCCTGATACAGGGCTTTCATATCATACATGGTCAGTCACCCTCCTTCTCGTCATGGATCAGCCCGGCCTCCTTGAATGCGCGGTACAGCACATGGGGGGTGATGGGCGTGGTGTCGATGGAAACGCCGGTGGCGTTGTAAATAGCGCTGCGGATGGCCGGTGCCGGGGAACAGGCCGGGGGCTCGCCCAGAGCCTTCGTTCCAAAGGGAGAGGTCGGCTCCGCGTTCTCCACAAACAGGGCCTCCAGATCCGGATGGTCCATCACGGTGGACAGCTTGTAGTCCAGCAGGTTGTTGTTCAGGGGCTTGCCGGTCTTTTCGTCGAACAGCAACTGTTCGGAAAGGCCGTAGCCGATGCCCATGGACATACCGCCATGGACCTGTGCCTCCGCCAAGGCGGGGTTGATGAGGCTGCCGCAGTCATGGACGTTGACGATCCGTTTCAGCGTTACCTTGCACATGGGAATGTCTACCTCCACCTCCGCGAAGGTACAGCCGAAGGAATAGGCGTTAGAGCGGATGGTGGCGGTGCTCTCCGCCGTGATATGCTCGGAGTGGACCGGGTTATACTGGGCGGTCATGGCCAGATGGGACAGGTCCATCTCCACCACGCCGCTGTCCTTGCGGACTACATTGCCCTCCACGATGTCCAGTTCCTCCGCAGAACAGCCCAGCATCTCGGCGGCATAGGCCAGTATCTTCTGCCGCAGGAGCCGCCCGGTCTGGTCGATGGCGAAGCCCTCCATATAGGTCTGGCGGCTGGCGTAAGCGCCTAAGCCGGTGGGGGTGATGTCCGTATCCTGACAGGACACCACATGAACATCCTTGTAGCTCTTGAGGCCCACGGCCTTTGCGGTCATCTGGGCGTAAGCGGTGTCCGCGCCCTGACCGATCTCCGTCTCGCCGCACTGCATGGTAACGGTGCCGTCCAGATTCAGCTGCATCCGGTTGGAGGCCGTCTCCAGTGAGATGGGATACACGCCGGTGTTGTACCAGAAGGACGCCGCGCCGATGCCCCGGCGGACAGAGCCGGTATCCTTGGCGAATTCCGCCTTGCGGCGGTCATAGTCCATGGCGTCACGGCCCTTTTCCAGGCAGGCCCGGAAAGAGTCGAAATAGTTGGTATTGCCGGAGAAGGCGTCGTGATAATCCTTGGGCATGATGAACTTCATGCGGTATTCCAGCGGGTCCATGCCTACGGCGGCGGCACATTCGTCGATGTTGGCCTCGTCAGCAAAGCTGGCCTGGGGCATGCCGTAGCCCCGCATGGCGCCCGCTGCGGGCCGGTTGGTAAACACGGTCCAGCCGTCACATTCCATGTGATCGCAGGGGTAGATCTGGGCGAAGGAACCCAAAGCCTTGGCGCAGATGGAGTGACCGTGGGAGGCGTAGGCTCCCTGATTGGAAAAGCACTCCACCTTCCGGGCGGCCAGCTGGCCGTCCTTCCGGAGCCACGAGATAATGTGGAAGCGGATAGCATGACGGACACGGTTGCTGACAAACGTCTCCTCCCGGGAGCAGTCGATCCGGACACAGCGGCCGTTGACCTGCGTGGAGCACCAGGCGCAAAGAGGCTCATACAGGGCATCCTGCTTATTGCCGAAGCCGCCGCCGATATAGGGCTTGATGATCTCAACATCCGCCCACGGGCGGCCCAAGGCCTGCCCCACGATCCGGCGGATGATATGGGGGATCTGAGTGGAGCTGACCACCACCACCCGGCCGTTTTCCTCGTAAGCGTAGCAGCCGTGGTTCTCAATGTGGCAGTGCTGGACGGTAGGCGTCTCGTACCAGCCCTCCACTTTAACCAGACCCGGCTCCTGAATGGCGGCGGCATAGTCGCCCTTGCGGATGTCCGTGTGCTTGAGGATATTTCCGGGATAATTTTCGTGGATCTGCGGCGCGTCCGGCTCCATGGCCTTCTGAACGTCCAGCACGAAGGGCAGTTCCTCGTACTCCACCTTCAGCGCCCGGACACCCTGCATGGCCGCCACCTCGTTCTCCGCGATGACCACAGCCACATCGTCACCGTAGTAGCGGACATGGCGGTTCAGCAGGTGGCGGTCCGCCACATCCTGATGACCGGGGTCCATGGACCAGGGGTGGCCCGCCGTGGGAAAGGGAATATCCGGTACGTCAAAACAGGTCAGCACCTTCACCACGCCGTCGATGGCCTCCGCCGCCGCTGTATCCACGGACTTCACGAAGCCGTGGGCGATCTCCGCGTGTTTGATCCGGATGTACAGAGCACCGGCAGGCATCCGGTCCTCGTAGTATTTTGTGCGGCCGGTCACCTTATCAAAGGCATCCACACGGGCCACGCTTTTTCCTACTGTTATGCTCATGGAGCATCCCTCCTTCTATCGCTCATATTGACTGACAGGGTCTGAATTGGGTATACTGAGAGAGATCTGGAATTTTCCTATGAGGTGATCGCTATGAAAATCGGTTGTGTCGTGCTGGCGGCGGGTAACGCCCGCCGGTTCGGTTCTAATAAGCTGCAGGTGCAGGTGGATGGGGAATCCCTCATCCGCCGGGCACTGGAGACCGTTCCCAGCGGTCTTGTGACCGTGGTGATAAGTCAATACCCGGAGATTCTGTCCTTGGCCGGTGAATACGGCTTTGAGGCCGTTTGGAACGATCAGCCGGATCTGGGGCTGAGCCGCAGCGTCCGTCTGGGTCTGGAACGACTCACGGACTGCGGCGGGGTTCTGTTCCTCGTGGCCGATCAGCCGTGGCTGAAGCGGGACAGCGTCGAAGCGCTGGCCGCGCTCTGGGCCCAGCACCCAGCGAAGATTGCTGCCATGGCCCACGGCGGTGTCCGTGGCAATCCCTGCCTCTTTCCCGCTCGGTTCTACCCGGAGCTTTTGGCCCTCAATGGGGACCGGGGCGGCAGCGCCGTCATCCGCAACCACGAGGCCGACCTCATTTTGTTAGAGACAGACGCCCTGGAGCTGACGGACATTGACACCCCGGAGGCTTTGAAGCAAGCCGGAAGCGCCGGTTAATGCGTGAAGTATATGTGCCTTGACAGCGGTTCGCCGCTGTCATTTTTTTGCATAAGGGGTGTTTTTCAGGGGAAGCTCGGTACGCAGCTCGCCGTCATAGCGGCGGTATGCCTCCGCAATGGCGGGGGCCGTGGGGATGGAGGTGATCTCACCGATACCGATGGCCCCGCCGCCCACGTTCAATCCCGGTTTTTCCACGATGATAGGCTTGATCTCCGGGATCTGGTTGGCCCGGAATAGGCCCAGTGTGCCGAATTTTACCGTGGGGCGGCAGTTTTCGTCAATGGGATACCGCTCCGTCAGGGCGTAGCCCATGCTCATCACCACGCCGCCCTCGATCTGTCCCTCCACGGAGAGGGGGTTCACGGCCTTGCCGACGTCGTGGGCCGCTACCATCCGTTTGATGCGTCCGGTGTCCTTATCCAGCACGCAGAGCTGGGTGGCATAGCCGTAGGCGATGTGACTCACCGGGTTGGGCACATCTGCGCCCAGTGGGTCGGTCTTACCCAGATATTCGCCGTAGAACTTCTGTCCCTCAAGGTCTGCCAAGCTATGTTCCTCTAAGGCCTTTTTCAAGTCCTGACAGGCCCGGATGCAGGCCTCGCCGGTGAACAGCGTCTGGCGGGAGCCGGAGGTAGTGCCGGAATCCGGCGCGATCCAGGTGTTGGAACGCTCGTAGACCACGTTTTCCCTTGGGATGCCGGTCTCGCCGCAGACGGTCTGGGTCAGCACCGTGCCCAAGCCCTGACCGATACAGGAGGCGCCAGCGAAAATGTGGAGCTTTCCATCCCGTACTGTCAGCCGCGTCCGGCCGGTGTCGGGGATGCCCACGCCCACACCCGCGTTCTTCATGGCGCAGGCCAAACCCACGGGGTCGCCGTTCTTCACAGCCTCGTCATAATAGGGCTTCACCGCCTCCAGCGTTTCCACCAGTCCCGTGGAGCCGTCCACGATCTGACCGTTGGGCAAAACGCCGCCGGGTCGGATGGCATTGCGGTAGCGGATCTCCCAAGGGGAAATGCCCACCTTGTCCGCCATTTCGTTCAGCAGCGTTTCAATGCAGAAGCAGGTCTGGGTCACGCCAAAGCCCCGGAAGGCTCCCGCCGGGGGATTGTTCGTATAGTAGGCCCAGCCGTCGATCTCATAGGCTTCGTACTGATAAGGCCCCGCGCCGTGGGTGCAGGCCCGCTCCAGCACCGGCCCACCCAAAGAGGCGTAGGCCCCGGTGTCGGCGATGCACTCCGCCGCCACGCCCTGAATGATGCCGTTTTCATCGCAGCCCAGAGAGAATTCCATCTCCATGGGGTGACGCTTGGGATGGATCAGCAAACTTTCCGCTCGGGTGAGCTTCACCTTTACTGGGCGCTTTGTGAGATAGGCGATCAGCGCGGCGTGGTGCTGGACCGTTACGTCCTCCTTGCCGCCGAAGCCGCCGCCCACCAGACAGTTGCGGACCTTCACCTGCTCCGCAGGCAGGTCCAGCATTCCCATGATCTCGTGCTGGGTATCGTATGCGCCCTGATCCGTGGAGAGCACCAGAACGCCATCCCCATCGGGACAGGCCACGGCGCACTCCGGTTCCAGAAAGGCGTGTTCCGTCCAGGGGGTCGAGAACCGCCGGGTGATGAGATACTTGGATTTGGCCAGCGCCTCCGCCGGGTTTCCCCGCTGGATGTGCTTATGGGCCAGCAGATTGCCCTCCCGGTGCACCAGCGGCGCGTCCGGCAGGATGGCCTCCTGCGGGTTATGGACGGCGGGCAGCTCCTCGTAGTCCACCTTCACCAGCGCCTTGGCCTGAGCCAGAGCCTCCGGTGTTTCCGCCGCCACCAGGCAAATGGCATCGCCCAGATAATGGGTGATATCGCCTACGGCGATCATGGTGTCCCAGTCCTTTTTCAGGTGGCCCACCTTGTTGCTGCCGGGGATATCCGCCGCCGTCAGGACGCAGACCACGCCGGGCAGGGCCTTGGCCTCCTCCGTATGGATAGCCAGCACCCGTGCACGGGGGTACTGGCTGCGGACGGCGCTACCGTAGAGCATCCCGTCCAGATAGATGTCATCAGGGTACTGGCCGGTGCCGGTGACCTTTTCCTCCACGTCTACCCGGTGGACCCGGCTGCCTACCTTCCAGTCCGCCGGGGCCTCCGGCAGTTTGCCCTCCCGGAAGCACTTCGCCGCCAGCAATATTGCGTCGATGATCTTCACATAGCCGGTGCAGCGGCAGATGTTGTTGCGGATGGCAAAGGCCGCCTCCTCCCGGCTGGGGTCCGGGTTCGTGTCCAGCAGCGCCTTGGCTGAGATCACCATGCCGGGGATGCAGAAGCCGCACTGAACGGCCCCCGCCTCGCCGAAGGCCCAGGTGTAGACCTCCTTCTCCCAATCGGACAAGCCCTCCACCGTCAGGATGGTTTTTCCCTCCAGCTTATCCGTCTGCGGAACACAGGCCTTGGTGGGCTTGCCGTCGATCAGCACCGTGCAGGTGCCGCAGGCGCCCTCGCTGCATCCGTCCTTCACAGAGGTCAGGCGCAGCTCGTCTCGCAGGAACCGCAGCAGCTTTTGATTTTTCTCAGCGGTTACCGTTTTGCCGTTTACCGTAAAAACAGCCATGTTGGGTCCCCCTTCCCAAAGGTCAACCTTTTATTTCTTGAGTTCATTATATAATAGGCTGTCTGGTTTCGCAACGGTTCTTTCTATCATTCGTTATCCTTTCCGTAAGATAGCGAACCGAGGAAGTGCGGCAGCCTCTGTCACCCGCCGGAAACTCCTATGAGCCGCTCCCCCGATTGCCATCCCTTCAGGCTCCGATTTTCCCCTTCTGAGTGGGCGAAAAAAGTTTTTTGAAAATAATAAAAAAAGTGTTGACAAAGAGGGGGTGCCCTGATATACTAGCTATTGTTCCGAGCGAACGAAACAAGTTCAAAACGAACTGACCTGGGGGATTAGCTCAGCTGGGAGAGCGCTTGACTGGCAGTCAAGAGGTCAGCGGTTCGATCCCGCTATTCTCCACCAAGGAAAACCTTGAAACCATAGTGGTTTCGAGGTTTTTTCTTATATATGGCAAATTGCACAAAGTCGCTTTTGTGTTGAATTTGTGTTGAACGCGCGGGAAAATTGCTCATAATTATCTTTTCCATGCCACGCATTTTTGCAACTTTTTCTATGTTTTTATAATTTCTACATTTTACACAAACGCATTGATAGAAAAAGGTTTTTTCCGCCCATTCGAAAAAGCACAGTCAAAAAAATGTATTTTTCTGTCCACTTTATCTTTCCTGCTCTTGTGTTGAATTTCGTGTTGAATCACAAATTCTTCGCCATTATTTTCAAGGACAGGAACATTGGTTGTCCCCGTTCCACCTCATAGGAGCTGAACAGTGCGTTCAAATCACGCCAATAGAGATACCATTGGAGGTCTTGCTTTCCACTGTCAACAGTTTCTCATGATGTTTGTATGGTTTGAATGGAAGCCATTAAGTCATCCGGCAGTCACATTCCAAATACCCCTTATCCAATAGCTTTCCGATCTCCGGATCATATTGGTCATTTATATTCCGTTCTACCGCCTAAAGCACAATATCGGTGTTTTTATTATATCGATTCGCCCACGTTTTAGCAAGGGCCTCACCAAGCAGCACTTCAAGAGCGTTAGGACTGCTCGCATATAAAGCCGCTCCTTCCATACCAATGACAAGGTCGGTACCGCTGCCGGTATAGGTTTTGATCGCTCCGTCATAGTCCAACGCCACATCGTCGAGAGATAGGATGCTAAGGGCATTGCTGTTACTGTTCGGCTTGCAAGCCTTAGAGCAACGCAAATTGACAGACCTAAGATTGCATTCCCTGCGCAGTTTCTTCTTTAGCGCAGAAATAAGTGTCGATTTCGGCACTTGTTTGAATGCCTGGAAAACGAACCAAGAGCCTCTGTCGATGCCCGTTTTGGGTGTCGGCAGAGGCTCTTTTTTTGTATCTCGTATGCAAATCCGTGCGATATTCGCCCACTAATCCATAGTGTCGCTATTAGCATTTCTGTATTACTATGCCTCTAATCCATATAATTACCATGAGCGTTATAGAAAAGGTGTAGGTACGCGCTATGATTGATAAGCGAATAGGAAAACGAGTAAAGCAATGCAGAGAACAGCTCGGTCTTTCGCAGGAAGAGTTTGCGGAAAAGACGGGGCTGACAGCAAATTATATTTCTACGGTTGAACGCGGTATGTCATTCCCTCGCTGCGAGAAGTTGATTATCCTTCTCAACGGGCTTGAGGTTTCGGCTGACGCGATCTTTTGTGATGTTCTGGATCACTCAACGAGCTACAAGGCGTCTGAACTTTCCGAGAAACTTGACTCGCTGCCTCCACAAGCACAGAAACGAATTTTGCAGATGGTTGAGCTGATGATTCAGCAGGAAACCTCGGATAATGACTAAGTTCGCCAAGGACTGCGTGTTTTTGCACGCAGTCTTATTTTTTTTGCCATTTTTCGACCGACTTCTGCATACCTCCATGCTATACTATGCATTAGAGGCATAGAAGCAATCTTTAATGCACAGAAAGAAGTGGAGAACAAACATGAAAACTTATGTCTTTACCGGACATCGCCTGCAGCACCTCCCATTTGGAATGAATGAGGATGATGCACGCTGCGCCGACCTCAAGGAGACACTGAAAGAACAAATTATCAATCTTATTGAGGCAGAAAATGTCACGCACTTTATAACCGGCATGGCTCTCGGTGTTGATCTTTACGCGGCTGAGATCGTGCTTGATTTGAAGGCTCGTTATCCCAGCATTACACTTGAGAGTGCCATTCCCTGCGAAACTCAGGCGGTCAAGTGGTCGGCAGCACAGCGAGAACGCTATTATGACATTGCTGCGCAGTGCGATAAGAAAACCATGAAGGCTGTTAAGAAAAACATCAGAAGGAGAACCGTATGAAAACAAATACAACGCAGCTTGCCGCAGCGCGGCGCGCAATTGAAGCTAGCGATCTGTCACGGTCTCGCCGTGGTAGCTGCCGCCAGTGGTGTTTTCAATGTCATATCCCACCGTCAGGGTCAACTGATCCGTCACCAGCTTCTTTTCCAGCAGATCCAGCGCGACGGCTTCCGCCATCTCACGTACAACCAGCCGTGCTTTCTCAAAGGAATACGGGCATTGGAGAACCTGCCCGGAGCAGACGCTGTTCGTTTCCGGCCGGTATGCCTTGATATCCTGCATCCGGCACGGCTCCCAGCCCCATGCGTGGTCGATGAGGAGTTCAGCGTTGATGCCGAACATCCGATAGAGCAGTTCTTCATTGTAGTATTCGCTCGGCTTGCCGATGGAGCACCTTGCAACATCCCCCATGGTGTAGATGCCGATGGCTTCCAGCTTCTTTGCGTAACCGCGCCCAACACGCCAGAAATCTGTCAGCGGGCGGTGCGCCCAAAGCTGCTCACGGTAGCTCATTTCGTCAAGCTCCGCAATGCGGACGCCATCTTTGTCCGGCTGGACGTGCTTTGCCATAATGTCCATACACGAATGTGACAAACTCACGCAGATATCGGGTGGCAGTCATATATATCTAACTAGTACAGAAGAGAAATGCGCTTAACGCGCATTTCTCTTCTGTGTATTTTCGTCCTCCAACAGATCGGTCATGTTTTTCAAACCGATACCCAATGTGGAGGTATTGTGCAGCAGCGCGGATATTGCGGGCGGCAGTACCCCCGCTACGCCCAAGGTGATCAGCGACAGGTTGAAGGCCACGATAAACCGGTAGCTGCCGTGAATCCGCGCCATCAGCGCTTCACTGAGCTTACGTAGAAACCGAGGGCAACGGTCAAAGCCATCCGTTTGCGCCGTGGCCGGAATACAAAAAGCGCAGCCGCAGAGAACATCTGCGGCTGCGCTTCGATCCATTTTCAAAGCTTCGGCATCACTCAACGCCATATTGTTGTCTAAATAAATCGGCGACGATGTTTTGCTTTTGAGACATCGGGCGGCCGGACGAAGCCAGACTCGCCGCCTACTCCGCGCAGAGCTCAGCCACCAGAGCGTCCATCTGCACTTCGCTGGTTTGGTTCAATGCACTACGCAGAGACACTACCGTTTCGTAAAGGTGGATATCCTTCATTTCCTCCA
>Ga0256405_10007631_pt1 | contig 16078 bp, 17 predicted proteins | sample RumenRJG_02DNA_FD_189096 | JGI IMG/M metagenome (GOLD analysis project Ga0256405, IMG submission 189096) | Bovine rumen microbial communities from Lethbridge, Alberta, Canada - RJG_02 | ecosystem: Host-associated > Mammals > Digestive system > Stomach > Rumen | place: Canada: Alberta... | reverse complement strand
TTCTGCGTGGGAAAATAGAATACGATTAACGGTAATCACTCGATATTAATCGATATTAGTTAAATCGCTTACTTTCAACCACTTCCACATTCGCAATATCATCAGCGTTAATCGTTGGTGATATTTTTTTCGCTCATTTTTGTACGTTATTTGTACGTTTGGGAAAAATCCCATCGTAGGAAAATGCTAACTCAATGTCTCCGAGTAGCACACGTTGGACACCTTTGGATTGCTAACTGATGTCCTCGCGTGGCACACGTTGGACACATTTGGACACTATTGGACACATTTGGACAGAATTAAGGAATAGTAACATACAAAAAATGGACTTATGGAAATAGTTAAGAAATGCGAATGGTGTCACAAAACATTCATTGCACAGATGGTTACGGCAAGATTTTGCAGCAGTAAATGCTGTGATCAAGCCTACAGGTACAAAAGAAAGATGCAATCAGGGAAATACACACCCGTAGATGGCAAAACAGATTTGAGTACCCTGTCACGGAGAGTTGATGAACGTAAACGCTTCAAGGAATCGCTGAAGGACAAACAGTTTCTTTCTCCCTCAGAGGCAGCTAAGCTACTTGGCGTTTGCAGAAGTACCATCTACAATTATCTTTGGCAACACGAACTGAAGGCCAAGCAGTTTCGTGGTAAGACCATCATCAGAAGGAGCGACATCGAAAAACTATTCGATAATGCTCCTTCCTACAAGAAGCGTGGCAATATGCAAAAGGGAAAGAATACTCAAAATGAGTATTACTCCCTCAAAGAAATGATGGAGAAATTCAAGATTAGTAAGACAACTGTATCACGCAGATGCGAACAGTTTGGTATCCCCAAAATCGTTGAGGGAAGAAGAACTTTCTGGAGGAAAGAAGACGTAGATGTGCATTTCAAAGAATTGCTTGTACAATATGACCTGAAGGACTGGTATAATGCCCAGCAAATAGAGGACATTTACGGAATGAAACGTTCTGCTCTAAACAAGTATGCCCTTCGTCATAATGTGCCACGTATCCAGTTCCAGAACGTCACTTATTACTCAAAGAACCACATCGATAATCTTAAACGACTGGCAACAATGCCAGACGAAAACTACTATACCGTCCAAGATATTGTCAAAAACAGCTGCTTTTCAAAGTTTCAAGTTCGGTATTATGCCAAGAACGAGAAATTAAAAGTAAAGAGAGTCAACAGGCTATTACTCATCTTGAAGAAGGACTGGGATGCCTTTGTTACAAAATATCAGGCAAGCCATCTCCCTGAAGCTCCCAAGCCACAAGAATCCAACCCATTCTACACCATTGATGAAATCATAGAAAAATATAAGGTAAAGGAAACAACGGTCTATCGCATTGCCAAAGCCCAGAATATTGATGTCTTTACTTTAGGGGATAAGAAATGCTTCCCTAAAGCAGCCGTTGACAAATATTTCATCAAGGACAATCCCACTCCAGAACTGACAGAATGGTACACTTGTGAAGAAATCCAAGCGAAATACGGCATGACCTACAAGCAAGTCGCTTCTTTCGTTTGCAAGCATCACATTCCTCGAAAGTATATAGGCACAAAGCCGTACTACTCGAAGCTGCATGTTGACAAAGAAAAGAACATACTTCAGGCTGAGGATGATTACAAGACTGTAGAGGAACTAATGGCCATGTATCAGATGACTGTCCATCAGGTAAGGGAGGTTATTCGATTCTATCATGTGCCGAAGAAGAAATGTGGTAAGTACATCAAGCTCTGTTTACATGATTTCAACCGCATCATAGAGGAACGTAAGCAAGGTATCGTACCTGCAAAATGTGATATGGTACCCCAAGATGCATTGTCAGTATAGTTTATTCTCAGTTTATAGCGGTTTATGGATATACTGACGATACACTCCCTACTTTTGCGCCCAGATTTTTCAAAAAGAAGTATAAACGATTAAACATTAACACATTATGAACAGAAGTAACACATGCACCAAGGTAACCGTTCGCCAGGCCAAGCTCAAAAACGGAATGATCTCACTCTATCTGGATTTCTATCCTGCCATCCGTAATCCAAAGACAATGAAAATGACTCGTCGCGAGTTCCTTGGGATTTACATTTATGCCAATCCAAAGAACCAGGTGGAAGATGGGTTTAACAAAGACATGCTCATGAAGGCCGAAGGTATTCGTTGTATTCGTGTGCAGTCGCTTATCAATGAACAGTTCGGATTTCTCGACAAGACAAAGCAGAAGGCTGACTTCCTTGCTTATTTCAAAGACAAAGGCCGAACCAAACAACAAAAGTGGGACATGGTGTACAAGCATTTTTCAAAGTACGTAAACGAAAAATGTACCTTTGGGGAAGTCACTATTGAACTGTGCAGAGGATTTCGCGAGTATCTTCTCAACGCCCATCAGTTGAAACACACCCGAATGATGCTAAGTCAAAATTCTGCGGCCAGCTACTATTCCATCTTCAAGGAACTATTGTATATGGCTTATAGAGAGAAGTGGCTGAATGAAAACATCAATGATTATCTCGACAAGATTGAGACTGTCGATGTACGCAAGGAGACACTCACTCTTGATGAGTTGAAGAAACTAAACCAGACTCCCTGCAAGATTCCTGTATTGAAGCAGGCTGCACTATTCTCTTGTCTGACCGGATTGCGTGTTAGCGACATCCTTAGATTAAATTGGGATAATATCCGCATTGGTAGTGATGGTGGATATATTATCCAATATCGTATCAAAAAGACTGGCGCAGAAGACACACTCCCTATAAGTGAAGAAACATTGGAGTTTTGCGGTGAACGGAGTACAGGCAAGGTATTCAAGGGACTTCGTTACAGTATCGTCGGCTACAACTTAAAAGAATGGCTGGAGGCTGCTGGCATTGACAAGCACATTACTTTCCACTGTCTTCGTCACACTTTTGCTTCCCTTCAGGTAAGTATGGGATCCCCCATCTACACAGTATCAAAGATGCTTGGTCACAAGAATGTGACTACAACCCAAATATATGCAGATTTAAACGATGCCAACAAGCGTAAGGCTTCTGAGCTCATTTCTCTGAAATAGCCATCACTAGACATCATTAACAATCAAGCCCTATCCTTCTTATTATCATAGTATTATGGAGAGAAGGATAAGGCTCGATTTTCTTATTGAAAAGTTTATTTTTCGCATTAAAGATTACTCGTTATCACTAAAAATTAGTACCTTTGCAGCCAGTTTTTAGGATAACAAGTAATGAGCATTGACGCATATTTTCACAAGACGTTGTTAGCAAGTATCATTGTTGGGCCAGCTCTGACAATGACGTTGCCCTTTGTATACTGGGTTCAATATCAGAACATGCTGCTATTCCCCAGTTTTATCTACTATCTAGTCGCATCTGCAAGTGTTTCTACTATTTTGCACTTCTTTATCTTCGTTGTACCAGAAAACAGACGTAAACGGAAGAAGAAGCTACTGATGCTCCCCTATTACCCATCTAAAACATCAGGTGAAGAAAATAGTCCCATGGTCATCTCCAATACGGCTGAACCTACTATAGAGAAAGAACCTGTTGAAATAACAGAGCCTATTATATATAATAAGGTAAAAGAGGAATCTCCAACTCTTTCCCCTTCGGATTCTACAGCTATTAGTCAAGCCCAAGAAGAAGAGGCCATGAGGTACAAAAAACTCTTTCATGCCTTTGTAGAGAAGTACGTTAAGGAGCATATACCCGATGAAGATGCCCAGACTCTTTTGGATAATATGTACCTCGCTATTGATAATCGGACGCAAGAACTTGATACAACAAAACAAGTTCCTCGCCTGCCCTATCAAGTTAAGACCACATCAAAATTCACGAGTCTTGTCTCTGAAGACATCTATCACATTGGTTTCGTCGTGAAATTCTTTCTCAAAAAGCGGAATGAATATGGTGCGGCCTTCATAAAAGAAGTTTTTCCCCATCAGCTTAAAGACGTAGAATTCAGCACCGTTACAACAAAGTTGGCATCAAGCGAGTCGAAGAATCTATCTATCCCAATTCCAGAAGTATGTTGGAGTGACAACCGAAGTATATCGAAGAAATTCTGCGGTCATATCACAGAAGAACTTATCAAACAAATATAACCAATAATCACTGGGAATAAGCTCACTTATATAGTTTATTCCCAGTTTATTTTAGTTTATAGCGGTATTTGGATATACCGTTGATAAACCTTGTTCCTTTGCAGCGATGTTCCACTAAAGGAACAGGTTTTTTAAATGATCGAGCAACAAATTCAAGATCTGACCGAGAAAGTCAATCAACTTACCCAACTCGTTTATGAGTTATCGAAAACGATTACTCCATGTGAGCAATCATCAGTATCTAACCATCATGTCCTCACTGACATTGAAGGAGCCATGCGTATTACCGGCAAGGCAAAGCCCACCATCTACGCCAATGCCCGTAAAGGTATCATCCCTCACTATAAAAGAGGTAACAAGCTATACTTCTACGAGGATGAGCTTTACAATTGGATAGAAGGTGGCAGGCAAAACTGCTATGGCATAAACTCTGAAGCAATCCTTAATGAGATTCGTCAGGGGATTCATCACAAGCCAAGTTCTTACCGCTAATCTCCTGGTGTATGATTAACAAGCAATGTTTACCCTTTGAATGCTTGCAGGTGGAGATTCAAGGTGTCATCAAAAACTTCACTGAAGTATACCAGTGTGATGCTGACATCATCGTGTCAACCATCTATGCCATTGTGAGTATTGCCGTCAACAAGTCCATCAAACTGTTTGACGGCAAATACACAAACTATCCTTCTATGTGGATTTGTCATGTGGCTCCCAGCGGTAGCAACAAGAGCGCACCAGTGAAGATGCTCTTCAAGCCTATCAATGAGTTGAACGAGGAAGCAGTGATGGCTTATTATGATGAGCTTCGCCATACTGATAAGGACGAAGGCAACAAGCAAAAGCCCATTTGCAAGAAACTGTCACTCACCGACTCCACCCCTGAAGCCATTTACAAGGCACTTTCCTTTATGCCACAGATGGTTTATCGTGATGAGATTAAGGGCATGATTGATGACTTCGACCGCTATAATCGCAGTGGTATCATCAGCAACATGCTCTCCATCTGGGATAGTACCAGCTTCTGCATTGACCGTAAGACGGAAGATCCTACTTTCATACGAGAGCCTTTCCTAGATATTCTTGGTGGAATCCAGCCTGGACTATTGAAGTCCACATTTGGCAATCCACAGTTGATGGTTAGTGGTTTTAACCAGCGCATTCTCTTTGTTTATCCCGATAAGGTTTCCGTCACCTACTATTCTGATAAGCAGCTCAGTGAAGCCATAATGCCCTATTGGACAAACTTCGTTAGAGAATTGATGGCGTTGGAGCCAACTACGCTTACTCTATCCCCTGAAGCAAAAGAGTTCTATTGCACCTACTACAACATGCTTCAAGACAAGAAGTCATCTGCCGATGACTATATGCAGTACGTCTATAGCAAGTTTCAGATTATTATCCTCCGCTGGTCTATTGTCACTCACCTATTGTGGGAGAAAACCTTCGAATACTATCAAAAAGACACTATCTCTGGTGATGAAATGATTCAGGCTATTCAGTGTATGAACTACTTTGAGAGTGCAGCAGAGAAGGTCTATCAAGAGATTAGTGGAGGAATGTATCAGGGATTTACCAAGGAGCAAAGCCTACAGATACTCTATAATACTTATAAGGGTGAAGTGAATCTGCAGAAGTTGGCTGATGCACTTGGTTGTTCTCGACAATATGTGAGCAGAGCTGTCAACAAGAAAGACCCGAGTTGACAGGTTGCGCTATAATTTCAAGTTATATACTGACTATCAATGATATACATAAGAATTGACCGCAACCTCGCAACTTTTGTGGTGAATATGGCAGACAGAAGCCCTCCGCAGGAGTTCTCTGCCACTCTTCCTTAGAAGGGTGGTAGCCCACTAGCACCCTAAAGAGTGCAATGGGCTCAGGGAAGCATTCCCTAAGAACCTTTCCACAAGGGCTTCGCCCCTTGACCCCATCTTTTGAAATATCAATCACTAAAGCAAGAAAAACAATATGGGAAAAAAGACATGTATACATTTCGACCCTGTTAAGCCTGGGTGCGAGATACACAATTGGCGCATGAAAGAACTTGATTATGTCATCAAGGAACTTACGCCAAACAATGAGCATTGGGTTGATCCTCGATATGAAGGAAAGACCTTATCAGATATTCGTAAGGAAATAGCTGAACGCTATCAGTCCACAGTCGGTCAGAAAATGCAGGCAAAAGCTGCTCCTATCCGTGAGGCTCCAATCGTCATCAAGCCAGAAACCACGATGGCAGACCTACAACTGTTGGCAAAGCAACTTGAAAAGGAGTTCGGCATCAAATGCATTCAGATTCATATCCATCGCGATGAAGGTTTCAACAAAACCAATCCAGACCCTTCCAATCTGAACCTGCATGCTCATTTCGTGGCAGACTGGACACATGAGGATGGAACTTCACTGCGTCTGCAACGCCCTGACACCTCAAGAATGCAGACCATCGGAGCAGAATGTCTCAAGATGGAACGTGGCCAGAGTTCTAACGTGAAGCACCTCAATGCAGTACAGTACAAGGAGAAAAAGGCTCTTGAAAATATCGCTTCCCTTAGGAAACTGGTCTATAAGTCGTTCCTCTCACAAAAGGCCAAGGATGCGCTCTATAAGAGGATTGACCAACTCGTAGAAGATTTAAAGGCTGACCCGATGAACATCCAGCTTCAGCAACAGGTAGAGCAACTGACAGAGAAAGTCACTCAACTTCAGGCAGACATTGAACGTCGTAAGCAACAACGTGAACAGGATCAGAAAGCCATATCGGCTTTAAGGGAAGAGAACATGCAGTTGCGTCGCAGCAATGAAAAGAGTACAACTGAAAATGAAAACCTTCGAAAGGAAAATAATGAACTGAAGCGCAAGGCATACCCAGAGCGTTATGTCCTACCCTCTTTCATTGATATGGAAGCTACCCGTATTTATAAAGACAAACAGGGAGCATGTCATATCACGATGAAGTTCATTGGTAGCCGCAAAGAATTCAACGAGGACATGAATAACGAAGACTTTATGGCTTTCAAGAATGGTGACTTGACCAAGGAAGAAGTTATCGCCAAATATCATAAGTCCCATATAGAGGGCTATATCCGCAAAGAGTTTTCAAAACCCGAGAAACACTCTGTTACTCTTTCCCTCATAGAAAAGACCATCTTCAGCTACATGAAGCTCTACGCTAGTTCAACTTATGTCCCTTCTGCAAATAGTGACAACAATCCTCGCAAGAAAAAGAACTATGATGACATTGACGACATGAATGACGAAGAACGCAAGGGAAGAGCATATTAAGGTAATACATACTATCGATGCCCAAAGAAGGACGAGGCGCTCGCCCTTCTATTTTCTTTTTGTAAATCAGTTTTTACGTCATGGTTAATAAACAGTCCTTAATCTTTTCTATTCTCATAAATATTTTGTACCTTTGCAACATGTTAAAGCTATTCAGATATATATTCACTAGCGTAATTTTAATATGCAGCATTACATTTGCCGATACAAAATGTCATGCACAGCAGATTATTAATGAAGATAGTTCATACATACCTCTTTCTCTAAAGAACAGACCAGAACAAATTCTGTTTCGCAAGGGGTATACTGTATCGTATAATAAGGAATGGAAGATACCTAACTGGGTGGCCTGGCATTTGACAAACGAACATACTTCGGGGCCACATCATCGCACTGGTAATGCTTGGCATGAGGATACAGATGTCCCATACCCACGTGCAACAACATCAGACTACAAAGGAAGTGGCTGGTCACGAGGGCATATGTGTCCTGCCGGTGACAACAAATGGGATGGTGAAGCAATGTACGAGAGTTTCTTACTCACCAATTGCTGCCCTCAAAACGCAAATTTGAATAGCGGCGACTGGAACCAGATTGAGATGACATGCCGACGTTGGGCAGAAAAATACGGCGATATTTACATCATATGCGGCCCAATTCTTTTCAAAAAGGAACACGAGACAATAGGTGATAGCCATATTGTTGTGCCTGAAGCCTTCTTCAAGGTTGTGCTTTGCTTGAATGGTATTCCCAAGGGCATTGGGTTCGTTCGACGCAATACAGAAACGTCAAAAAGGAAAGATCTCTACGTCAACAGTATTAGCGAGATTGAACGTATCACAGGAATAACATTCTTCCCTCTTTTGCCAGATGATGTGGCAAAAGAGGTGAAGACAAAAGCTAATCTTGAAGACTGGTAATGTTGTAAACCAGCTTATTTATTATGTTGCCAACAATAAATACTGCCAGCTGCAGCTTTTCTGGAGCAGCGGCTACCTTTCTTTGTTCTTGCTGCACACTGTCCTCCTGAGACGCTTTTAGTAGATGATCCTCTTGTTGTGCTTCCTGCCAACCTTGAAGCTGAGTTTATAGTAGATGTTGAAATCTTCCCGTTCTGCTCGACTTTCAGTGTATCAACCGCATTTCCCTTTTCGTCAAGCAACACAAGATCACAACTTCTGCTATTCTTAGTTGTGTTCGCTGTAGCTTTTATAGTAACTGATTTGTTGTCTGTTTCGAAAGTAATCCACTTGACACGATTGTCTTTCTTGACTGAGAAAGTTGAGACGGGTTTGATTTTCACAGATTTCGTGGCAATTCCGTTATCAGCCATAACCACTTTATGGGTCTCAAATTTCTGAGCAGAGGCTGTAATACTTACAAGCATTCCCCCTAAGGCAACAACTAAACTTTTCAAATTGATAGAATAAATTACTTGTTTCATGTTGATAGAAATTTATGATTCTTTTTGTTCTTTGCGACTTTTTAGTTCATCAAGATAGCCTGCAGTTACAATACCAGAAGGTAAAGCAATAATGGCTATTCCAACCATTGAGGATATAATACTAATCACGCGACCAACATCAGATATTGGATACAAGTCACCGTATCCTACTGTTGTCAGCGTACAAGCAGCCCAATAAAATGCATCAAAGAAGTTGTCGAATAAGTAATGACCAGTTTCTGGATTTATATCTTCTTCGGCATTGAACATGATAAGCGCTGTGATAAAGATGTAAAAAATGGCTAACGAAAAAACTGTCCACAGAATCTTGCTTTGTCTGCGCACTACTGCCAAAATGATTTCCAAAGGTTCATAGTAACGTATGAATTTTATTACTCGCAATATCTTCAGCAAGCGCGAAATACGAACGACCTTGAAAGTTGGATTAATCAGGTTGAACGTCGGCAATATCGAAAGTAAATCGATAATCGCCATCGGAGTAAAAGGGTAAATCAAAAAGGCCACAACTTTATTGTGTTTAGACGAAAAGTCTGTCGTTGCCCATCGTAGCAGATAGTCTATTACAAAGCACATTCCTGAAATCAAGTCAAAGTACCAGAATATGCGTGGTTGTTCTCTAAACACTAAGGGGATAATACCAATCACAATAGCCACGAGCATTACATAATCGTATAGGCGCGAAATATAACTTTCATTTCGCGGCTCTATTATGTCATGTATATATTCTCTACTTGTCATCAGTACTTTTTATTGAGGGAAATCTTCGGACTTCAGTATAGAAAGAATTTCTTCTGTAATGTTTGGCTGCGATGATAAACGCATAGCTTGGTTCTGGATAGATTTCTCAAACAGATTTCTCACAAAACGAGCATTACCAAAATTCATATCTTTATGTGCAATAGCAGAAGACAATAACTTTTCGAGTTCTGCCATAGCTTCATCATCTAATGAATATTGATTTTTCTTTGCGTTAAGAAGGAAAATCTGTTTCAATTCGTCTGCATCGTAGTCTGGGAAGTGTATATACCGATTAAAGCGTGATTGTAGTCCAGGGTTAGAATCTATAAATGCTTTCATCTCCGAACCGTAACCAGCAAGTATTACAACAAGCCGATTTCTATCATCTTCCATACGTTTAAGCAAAGTGGATATGGCCTCTTGTCCAAAGTCCTCTTTAGCACCCTGCACTAAAGAATATGCTTCATCTATGAACAATACGCCATCCAGCGCTGAATCGATAATCTTATTTGTCTTTACTGCTGTTTGGCCTACATATTCTGCGACTAAACCAGAACGATCAGTTTCGACTAGATGTCCTTTCTTCAATATACCCAATTCCTTGTATATACCGGCCATAATACGTGCCACAGTAGTCTTGCCTGTACCCGGGTTGCCTGTGAAAACACAATGATATGAAATATCTGGTGTTCTCAATCCTTTATCTTTTCGTACTTGCTGTATTTTAATGAAATTGTAGAGTTTGGTAATTTCTTCCTTCACAGAAGTTAGTCCTATTAAATCATTTAGCGTATCATAAGGAGATTCTAGCGCCTCTTGGTCTTGTTCTGATGTAGTTCTTACATTTGAGCCATTGCCAATATTTAGGTCTTTAGTCTTCATAATCTCCGCCAGCCATTTTGCTTCAGTTTCATTAACTTGTCCATCTGCTTTAGCTACAGTAGAAGCAAAACGATACAACAAGGACATATATTGAGTCTGGAGATCCCTATCACATTCGCTTAATGCTTTTTGCAGGAAGAACTCGTTCGGTAACATCTTTGCATTTTGATTAAGCAGCTCAGACGTTTCAAGTAAATCCACGTATGAATCTTTTAGTGTATGTCTACAATTAGATTGAGTGTCATAGGAAATATCAATATCTGGCCTTAGATATTTGCTAATAAAAAGATAGAGGCCAATGTTTTCTATATCGTCATCTAACGAGAAATCATGGCCTAAGCCTTTATAGCAGCGATATACGTCTGTAATGGTAACTAACTTTACTTTCTTTGAAACCTCCCATGGTGTTCCATCAGAGTTTTCAAGTTGTAAAATCTCATCCAGTTTGGCTCTCACTTTCTTTTTCCTCCCAACTTTGACCATAAAAGCGCAAAGATTATCACTTGCCGCTTTAATGAGATTAAACTGATCTTCTGTAAGGCCAAAAGATAATGATGGTTCCGTATGAGGCTCTTCTGTCATTTTTTTTGCAATTTTTACAAGCAACTGGCTCTTTAGTATAAGCCATTCGTCTTCATTGTGCACTAATACTTCGCGAGGTTTGGCTCCATTGGCTGGGCCAACAACTCCGACCTTCTCCAATTGATCCATTATAAGACCTGCTCGGTTGTAACCAATGGAAAACTTTCGTTGAATAAGACTTGTCGAGCCACTTTGTTCACTAATAATTAAATTTGCTGCATCTTCAAACAATGGATCATAAATTCCAAGGAATTTCTTTGGTTCGTCAACAGATTTTTCGAGTTGAACATTCTGAGAGTTATTAGGAGCCTCTTCGGCATCTTCGTTGTATGTGTTTTCAATTATCTGTTTCGGTACTTCCTGTGAAGGCGTTTCATTATCTACAGCTATGACAGATTTGTAAAAAACGATAATGGCAATTACAATGAAAATAATGCCCATCAATACAGCTATTGAATTGCCTGTGCTGACGCTGATACCACCAAGGATAGCCAAACCTAGGCAAAAGCCTATAATAATGCATCCCGAACATCCATTTTGATCAATACTATTTTCTTTGTTCGTGGACGTACCCCTCCCCCCACTAATCTTTTGGCGACTATATAATCCTGTACCTGGTATACTTGTATTCATATACGTGCCATTTTTCCCAAATGTAACTTTAGCACCTTTGGGGCCTATTGAGGTACTTACTCCGTTTTTACTGAAGTTAAGATGAACTCCTGGAGCAATTTTCACTCTCTTACGATAGTTCCAAGCCATATTCTAACGTTTAAGTTACAATTTACGAATAGCACATATCTTCTTTTAATAACTCAACGCATCAAAACATGCTATAATTCCATGTTCCATGCAATTCTTTTAAATCCACAGTACCCACTTGAACAATTTCCATTCTAGCCCATTCCCAATTTCTATGAGCAGACCACTCTCCCCCTATATAATGAATGGGCACACCAAACTTGTATTCTACGCCATTAACCATAAAATGCCCTTGCACGTAGAATGCATTTTGCACTTCTGTTATTGGGTCTGCTTTCTTTTGAGAAAAATCACTTGCTCCTGGCACATTGATTTCTACAAACTGACATCCTATTGCTATAGCTTGTGTCTCAGTGACACTACCAGTACTAACCTCGACATTTTTTTCTGTTGCATTATCAGATTCTTCTGTTATCTCCCTACCTCGATTATAAGAGATAATCAAAAACACCACAACCAATCCGATAAAAATCCAAAGTCCCTTTTTCATGTGTTATCAATTTATGATTATACTACAATAATGAAATCGTGTCACTAATATATTAGAGTGTATGTACCATCTTCTTTCTTTTCTGGAAGTGGACCTGTGTATGTCATGTTCAGAATTTCTTGAACTGTTTTTTCATCACCATGAGCTTTAGCTTGCTGAAGAGCTTCCCCCATTGCTGCCAATTTTTTAGCATTAGCAATTAGATCTTCATCAGAAGGCTCTTTAGAAACAGGTGTAGGAGTTACTGAAGGGGACGGCAGGGCCTCTTCCTTCTTGTTAGATTTTGAGTTCATGACTACAAAAACGATAACAACTGCAATAATGCCAATAATCACCAGTAGTACCATAATTCATTAATATTTAAGTTATTCATTATATTTTAGTTCTGTTTCTATACCAAGAAAAATGCGCAGACTATCTCTACGCATCACCAAGGTTCACCACAAACCTCAAACGCATCATAGAAACGTCTGCGCACTAAGGCGCAACGCTCTAATTGCGTTTGTTACATGGCTCGTTTATCTTCGAGGTGGTGATTCGGTGATGTAAGAGCCTATGTCTTTGTGCCACTCTTTCGAGAACACGCTGCAAATATAGTCATTTTTCTCGGAACTTTGAGCAACAAAAGGCAAAAAAATGAAAGAAACGACACCAAATGATGCCGTTTCGATAAGATTAGAGGTAAAAATCGGGATTATTTGATACATTAATTGTTCAACTAGTCGAAAGTCACTTCCTCATCAACTTGATGTACCACTCTTCATCGGGATGGAATCCAAAGAAGGCTTTACCATCACCACCTAAATCCCAAGGACTCATGACCTCGAAGGACTTAAAGGGAAGAAGATGATGTTTTCCCTGATGTAATAACACATGTGCCCTACGGCGAAACTTGCGGCTACTCGCCTGCTTTCCTTTCTTTTGCGACTTGCAGCAACACCATGTACTGCCAGGCATTCGCTTTCTACTTCTGCTCATTGTCTCGTAAATGTTATGAGGCGACATGGATTGCTGTCTCATGCCGTCTCGGTTAAACATTACGAGGCTGTAGATATTTGAACGATCATAATCGTATTTCTTTCCCTTTTGGTTAGATTAATAGCCCAGCATAGCTGCTGGCGTTATCCCCAAGGTGACACAAAGCAAACGGGCTATTTTCAGCGTAGGCTCAGCCCTGCCAGAAACGTAGTCACTGATTCGGGAAGGACTGACTCCGATCTCTGAAGCCAACTGTTTCTGGCTCATCTTCTTTTCGTCAAGCGAAAGTTGTATCAACTGGGCTACAGTAGGTTTGCCTATAGGATAGTGTTCTTTCTCATAGTCAATGACAACATCAGACATCATTGTCAACTCTACTGCATTACGGTCGTTGGCAGGCGTGTTGTCATCCACCATCGGCAACAGTTCCTCAATCCGTGCCAATGCGAATTCATATTGCTCTTTCGTAATCTTTGCCATATCTGTACCTCCTATATTATATCGTTGAAACATCTATCTTATCATATTCACTGTGAGTACCCACAAAACGGATGAAAATATGCCCGATTGTGAACTTTACAACCACAACAAGTCGATATTTGTTGCCTCTTATGTCAAAGACATAATGCTGATTCCCAACGTAGTCTGTTGTGGGGAAGTCTGCCTTTATATCCGATAGGTTCTTCCACTCTGCCTTTTCTGCGATGTTATACCATCGTTCTAGTGCAGCCTGAGCATCTCCATGTCCTTCCGAACTATAGAACTCAACTAATCGTCTATGTGACACTATCCTCATATTGGGTGCAAATTTACGAATTAATTTTGAAATTCAAAAGAATTTTGCTAAATATTTCTATTTTTTAGGATTTTTCTTTCGTTTTTCTTTGTTATCTTGTGATTATTGATTATCTTTGCAGCGCAATAGTGCAGAACAGATGATGATACTCTTCTGAGTGAAGAGCGAGTTTGTGGAAGACCTGCTGATGAACTAAAGGGATAAGAATAACGACATTTCTATTTCCTGAAATTCATTTGTACGGTTCAACCTCTAAAGTGCAGAATATCAGCACTCTATAGATGCTGCGTGGGGCAAGTGATTCGTAATCACCAACGCATACCATTTATCACTAATCATCACATAAGGCACTCTAAATGAGTGCTTTATTTATTTCCAAATTCATCGATGCCAATCGTTGAATTTCTTTTTTTAGCCTGTTTTTGTACCACATTTGTACCTCGGAGGTTTTCAGCGGACTACCTCTAAAGGGGCAAATCGCCATTTTGGAACTATACCCTCGCAAAAATGCGACACTATGCGACACTTCTTAAACACGCAAAATCGCTATTGAGGGCACAAGTGCGACATGGTGCGACACGATGCGACGCTATGCAACACTTTCAGGCGAGTAAAAACAAAAAGGTTTGACACTGTGAAAGCCGAAGACCTATAGCATTTAAAGGTGCTACGCCCCACAAATCACGCTTATGCGCAATCAATTTATTCCGAATTTTACGACAAATTATACGCAAAATTGGAGTCATATGTCCATATTCCACCCATCAAGTTAATAAGAGTAAGAAGGAATGTTACTGAGAATTTTACTGAGAATGTTACAGAGAATGTTACAGAGAATGTCACAGAGGATGTCACAGAGATCATACCAATGATTGTTATTGATGACACAAAGATTTCTATCCCCTCCTCATCCCTATCAGAATAATCATAGTATATTTACCACATATCATTGGGAAAACCCCAGCCTGAGGATTCACAGTTGTGGAGAATAATTTCTATCCGTTTCTGGAACTGGCTTTATAGGTGGTGCTCACTGATATATTTCATGGCAGCTTTGAAATTGTTCTCGGCAGCATCGTAGAACTGTTCCCACATATCGCCCCAATCATCCGCAATCTGACTGGCACACTCTGGGATATATAACATTAAATCTGCCAGAAATTCTGGTGCTGGATCAAGCGATTTATATTCCGAAACTGCCTTACGACAGACGGAGAAGCGCAATTTGGCATCACCACGACTGGGACAGAATTCTTTCGTGATAATCTCTCGATATTCTTCCAATTTACCTTTGTCGTTGGGCTTTATCACATTCTCCAGATACTCTTTCGCCTCTTTACGAGCCGAATACAAATCCATTACCAACTCTTCCAAAGAGTTGCGCTCAAGCGACTTGATGTATTTCTTTACCTCTGCTTTCGACATATGCTTCTGTTTACATTTTGAAATACTTTTCTGCCATTGCTTTGAGTTGCCCATCCGAGAGATTGGCAATGCCTGTCTTCTCTATTAGTGCAAACTCTTCCTTATTTTTGCCTATGACGAACTTACGCTCTTGGCCGTCAATCACTGCAAGAAGGTGGAAATTACCCTTATACGCCTGTTCAATACGGATGTTGGAAACCGTGTGACCATTAAAAATCTGTTCTGACGGAACAGGGGCTTCTTCCCATTCACCCCATAATTTCAAATGGTCGATAATTGTTGCTTCCACCCTACCCGTCCATTGTTCTGACACGCCGTATTTCATGGCAATGGTTCTGAACTGTTTTAAGGATGCAACCACATCACGGATGATGGCATCCGGTCTGCGTATGCCATTTTCACGGGCAAACTGAGTAGCATCTTCACGGGTTATGTCCTGTAACTTGCCTCCAATCATCAGACAGTGCTCCTTATTGGGCAGATAGCCGCCAGTATCGAAGATATAGGTCATATCGTAGGCTGGCGAAAGTCGCCATGTGCCTTGACGATTCATCACGAAAGTA
>Ga0256405_10007630_pt1 | contig 16082 bp, 14 predicted proteins | sample RumenRJG_02DNA_FD_189096 | JGI IMG/M metagenome (GOLD analysis project Ga0256405, IMG submission 189096) | Bovine rumen microbial communities from Lethbridge, Alberta, Canada - RJG_02 | ecosystem: Host-associated > Mammals > Digestive system > Stomach > Rumen | place: Canada: Alberta... | reverse complement strand
CGGGCGCGCCGAGGGGAGGAGCGCTGCTGTGAATAAGAGAAGGGCATATGGAAAGTGGATTTTTCTTGTGCTGATGCTGGTGGTGCTGTATCTGCCGATTCTGATTCTCGCGGTGTACAGCTTCACGGATGCGACGCAGATCGGACAGATCCGGGGCTTCTCTCTGCAAAATTATGTGACGCTGTTCACGACGGAGAGTCTGCGCAATATGATCGGCGGCACGCTTCTGCTGGCGTTCGGATCGGCGGCGATCGCCACGGTTCTGGGCACGACAGGCGCCATCGGCGCTTTTTACTCGAAGGAACGGGTGGGCCGCGCCATTTCAACGATGAATCAGGTGCCGGTGGTCAACGCGGATGTCGTCACTGGTTTTTCCATCTGTATCCTGCTGGTTGTCGCCTTTCATATCAGCAAGGACACGTATATTCCGCTGGTGATCGGGCACGTGACACTGTGCGCGCCGTTTGTTTTTCTCTCAGTCATGCCCAAAATCCGGCAGATGGATCCGAGTCTCTATGAGGCGGCGCTCGATCTCGGAGCAACGCCGGCCAAGGCGCTGCGGCAGGTCGTCATTCCGCAGCTGGTGCCGGGCATTGTCTCGGGCTTCGGGCTTGCCGTGACGCTCTCGCTGGACGACTATTTCATTGCGACTTACACCAAGCCGGCGACCTTCGACACGATCAGCACCTACGTTGTGAACGCGACAAAGGGGGCCCAGACCACGATCAAGACGGCACTCTGGGCGCTGTCGACGGTGATTTTCGCAGTTGTCATTCTGGTGGTGGCGGTCATGAACTACAACATCGCGCACGCGGACCGGGCGGGAGAGAAGGTGGAGAAGGAGGGCAGAGCGGAATGAATCAGATAAAACAGGGGCAGTTCATGAAGCGCTTTGCCGGCCTGCCGGACGGGGAAACAGGCATGCGCAGAGGGCGCGGGCTGATGGCGTATATGCAGGGACATGCGGCGCACCGCAGAGCAGGTTCGCTGATGTTCTCAGCGCTGCTTTTCAGTCTGACAGCTATGGCAGGAGCGGGCATGCCGGTGCACGCGGAGGAAACTGAAAAAACAGTCACGCTCCGGGTCTGCAACTGGGAGGAATATATCGATGAGGGAGACTGGGATCAGGAGGAGGCCATCGATCTTCCGGATGGCACGGTCTTCGGAGAAAATTCCCTGGTGCAGGATTTTGAGGACTGGTATGCGGAGACCTATGGCGTGAAGGTGAAGGTGCAGTATTCCACCTTCGGCACGAATGAGGATCTCTACAACATGCTGACGCTGGGGGACACGTATGATCTTGTGTGCCCGTCGGACTACATGATCATGAAGCTGATGAGTGAGGACCAGCTGGTACCGCTCTCCGATCACTTTTTCGATTCGTCAGACGCAAACAATTTCTACATCCGCGGCGTATCGCCTTATATTCAGAATATCTTTGATTCCACCCGGATCGGAGATGAACCGTGGTCAAAATATTCGGCGGGATACATGTGGGGCGTCACGGGTTTTGTCTATAATCCGGAGGTGCTGACGGAGGAGCAGGCCTCCACGTGGACGCTGGCGGACGATCCGGCCTACCGCAGGCAGATCACCATCAAGGACAACGTGCGCGACAGCTACTTCATGGCGGTCGGCGCGCTGAAGGCGAAGGAGCTGACCGATCCGTCCTTCGTGGAGGACCCGGCGTATCATCAGAAGCTGGAGGATGTCATGAACGACACTTCTCCGGAGATGATCGCAAGGGTGCAGGACTATCTGCAGCAGGTGAAGGATAATGTCTACTCCTTTGAGACGGATTCCGGGAAGGCGGATATGATCACGGGAAAGGTCGTGGCCAATTACCAGTGGTCCGGCGATGCGGTCTACACGATGGACCAGGCTGACGAGGATGGATACACGCTGAATTTTGCCGTTCCGAGAGAAAGCACTAACATCTATTTTGACGGATGGTGTATGCTGAAGAACGGAATCGCCGGAGATCAGGCGAAGCAGCAGGCGGCGGAGGCATTCATCAACTTCCTGTCGCGGCCGGACAACGCCATCCGCAACATGTATTACATCGGGTACACATCGGTGATCTCCGGCGGCAGTGACCCGCGGATCTTCGAATATCTCGACTGGAATTACGGAGCGGACGAGGGGGAGGACGGCACGGTGCCGTACGATCTCGGCTACTTCTTCACCGGGGATACGGACAAGGCGGATCCGGAGCACACGCTGACGGTTCCGGAGGAGCAGCTTCACCGCCAGCTCGCGGCCCAGTATCCGGGCACGGATATTATCCGACGCTCCAGCATCATGCGATACTTCACGCCGGATGAGAACACGGCGATCAACCAGATGTGGGTCAACGTCCGCTGCTACAACATCCGCAGAGTCCCGGTATGGGGCTGGCTGCTGATGGGCGCGGCTCTGGCCGGTATCATTGTGCTCTCTGTATACCGGAACCGCAGGAAACACATGGCGGGGTGAAATTGTCCCTAAGGAGTTTAGCTTGTTTGGGACAATTTTTGTCCCAAACAAGCTAAACTCCTTAGGGACAAAACAGAACAGCAGGAGGAAGAATCGATGAGCAGTCCGTTGATTTGGGCGCATCGGGGAGCGAGCGGGTATTGCCCGGAGAATACGCTGCCGGCGTTTGCGATGGCGGCATATATGAAGGCAGACGGGGTGGAGCTGGATGTGCAGCTGACCCGGGACAGGGAGATTGTGGTCTGTCATGATGAAAAGATCGACCGCACGAGTAACGGCGCGGGGTATGTGAAGGATTTTACGCTGGAGGAGCTGAAGCAGTTTGACTTCTGCAACGGAAATATGGCCTATGAGGGGACGCGGATTCCGACCATGCGGGAAGTGTTCGCGCAGCTGGAGCCCACGGATCTGACGATCAACATCGAGCTGAAGACGGGGGAGATTTTCTATGAAAATCTGGAACAGATGATCGTGGAACTCACCCATGAGTGCGGCTTTGAGAAGCGGGTGATCTATTCCTCGTTCAACCACTATTCCATCCGGAAGATTCAGGAGATCGATCCGGAGGCGCAGACGGCGTTTCTGTATGCGGACGGCGCGCTGGATATGCCTGCGTACGGGAGGAAAAACGGCGTGAAGGCACTCCATCCGGCGTTCTGCAATCTGCAGTATCCGCATTTTATGGAGGAGTGCAGCGAGAATGGTCTCGATGTGAATGTCTGGACCGTGAACAGCAGAGCAGAGCTGGAGGCGTGTGCAAAATACGGCGTGCACGCGGTGATCACGAATTATCCGGACAAGGCCCGGGAAGTGTGCTGCGGGCAGAAAAAGGATTGAGAGGGGCGGCCTGTCGCGGGATACATCTCATGATTCGTCATGGAAGGGAGACGTCCCCGGAGGAGAGGGTGCCGATGTATTTGCTGTAGAGGTCCTGCAGCTCCTGCATTTCTTCCGGGGAAAGGGTTTCCTTAGCGTAGTCGTAGGCGCTGTTGTAGTCGCCGCTCGCCACGTAGGAACCAATTCTGGAGATGGTCGACGGGTCGGCGTGGTCGTCAAGGATAGTCTCAAGCTTCTCCCGGTCATCGGAGGACATGGAGTTGAGCGCCTGCTGGACCTGCTCCTCCGAGATATAGCCGCCGGATGAGACGACGGCTTCCTGCGCCGCTTCCTTCACGACCTCATTGACCACCGCTTTCTTGAGCGGGCGGACATAGCGGAAGGCAGCGAGAAGGCCGCCTCCGATCAGCAGGATGACGAGTAAGGTTTTGACGAACACCCGGAGCGCCGGGTGTCCTTTTTTATTCCGTTTCTGTGACATTAGGGACCTCTTTCTTTGCTGAATGAAGTTATATACGAAGTTATTCTGAGGTAGTACTTATAGCATATTTTGGTGTCAGGGTCAAAAGGCCGTGTGGTCCTATAGCCCGTTTTATAAGCCGTTTGGTCCTATAGCCCATTTATTTATTCGAAGGCGGCAGTGTATGGTGTCTGCTTTTGTGTTTCGGCAGCGGGAAATGGCATGGACAGGGAGCCAGAGACGGCCGCATGGGAATGAAAAGGAGATGGCGGTATGGATCAAAATGCGGAGCAGGTGGTGAATCTGCTGATTCAGAGGAAGTGGCATATTTCGTTTGCGGAGTCATGCACGGGAGGGCTGGCAGCGGCGGCGCTGGTGGATGTGCCGAATGCCTCGCTGGTGCTGGACGTTTCCTTTGTGACCTATGCGAGTGAGGCGAAGGTGAGGGTGCTGGGGGTCCGGCAGGAGACGATCGACCGGTTCACCGTGGTCAGCGGGCCGGTCGCGCGGGAGATGGCAGCGGGTGCCGCGCGGGTGGCGAAGGCAGAGGTCGGCGTCGGCATCACCGGTGTGGCGGGACCGTCGGGCGGGACGGCGGAGACACCGGTCGGGACGGTCTGCTTCGGTTTCTTTGTGAAGGGACGGGAACGGCAGGTGACGAAGCATTTCGGCAGCATCGGCAGGCAGGCGGTGCGTCAGGCGAGCGTGGCGTTCGTATTTGAGACGCTGCGGGAGATGCTGGAGAGGTAAATGCCGCAAAGAGCGCGGCACAGGGAAATGGGTTTGAAGGTTCTGCTGATGCAGAACTTTCAAACAGCAGCAAAGGTGCTGGCGTACCGGCTTCCGCATTCGGCAAAACCGCATTTGCGGATTTTGCCTCAGCGGGGTGAAGGTTTTAGCATGAAAAGAATTTTGTCCATACAAGATATTTCCTGTCTCGGGCGGTGCTCGCAGACGATTGCGCTGCCGGTTTTGTCCGCGATGGGGGTGGAGGTCACGGTTCTGCCGACAGCGGTGCTGTCCACCCACACCGGATTTCTGAATCCGGTGGTGCGGGACCTGTCGGATCTCATTGTCCCTGCGGCGGAGCACTGGCAGAGGGAAGGCGTCCGATTCGACGCCATCTACACCGGATATCTGGGATCGGCGGAGGTGGCGGATGCGGTGCAGGAGGCCATCCGTCTGCTGCGGGGGGCGGACACGCGAATGTTTGTCGATCCTGTGATGGGCGATCACGGCCGTCTGTATGCGCGGCTTGATGAGGATTATGTCCGCCTCAGCGCAGCATTCTGCGGGCAGGCGGATGTGATCGTCCCGAATCTCACGGAGGCCTGTCTTCTGACAGGAACAGCGTACCGGGAGGAGTGGACGGAGGCGGAACTCCGGGAGCTGCTGCGTCGGCTTTCCAGCCTTGGCCCGGGGGAAGCTGTGCTGACAGGAGTCTCGCTCTCTGCGGGCCGGACCGGCGTGCTGGGATACCGGAGGAGCGGAGGAACGTATTTTGCCTGTCAGAGCCAGAGAATTCCGGCGGCATTTCACGGGACAGGGGATCTCTTCGCCAGTGTGGCGCTCGGCGCGCTGATGCGCGGGCTGCCGGACAAGAAGGCGTTTCAGATGGCGGCGGATTACACGGCGCTGACGATTGCACGGACGGTCAGGGAGGGGACGGAGGAGCGGTTCGGCGTGAATTTTGAGGAGACGCTGCCGGAGCTGCACCGCATGCTCGAGGCCGGATTAAACCAGCAGGAAAATGCCGTATAGAATCGGCTGGTGGATAAGATAGAGCGGCAGGGAATGCCTGCCGAGCCAGGAGACGGCGGGAAGGCCTGCGTGCAGTATCCGGTGACGGCCGGAGAGCAGTCCGGCGGCGGAGAGCAGGCGGCTTAGCCAGTATCCGGTCAGGTAGAGAAAGTACCAGGGGAAGAAGGGAAAGTAGTCCGTCGACCAGAAGGAAGGGTCCTGGAATCCGAAGAAGGTGGCGGGATAGCCGTGGTACAGTGAGGCGGGCAGAGGCAGCGTGATGCCGGGCAGAATCCGCAGCACGCCGCTCTGGATATTCAAAAAGGCGAGAAAGAGCCAGAAGCTGAGGCAGAGCGCGGCGAGGAGGGCAGGCAGGCTTTCGCCGGGAGAGTGCGGCGCGGCCTTGCGCCGGATTTTGCGGCAGGCGGCGCGCAGGAGGGCGGTCGCAATGCCGGCGCTGCCGAGGAAAGTCAGGATGCCGAAGATGACCCGGCTCTCCGGGGTGACGATGAGCGTCACGGCGGTAACCAACGCGCCGGACAGGAACACAGACAGACTGCGGCGGAGCGCATGGCGGGAAAGCGGTGCGCAGAAGCCGGACAGCAGGATAAAGGTCCAGCAGATGCTCTGCTGCCACAGGAAAGCGGAGAAGGACTGATACCACAGGGTAAAGCCTTTTCCTGCGCCGTGCAGATATACAAGATCCCAGCAGGCATGGTACAGGATCATGCTGATCAGCGTCAGTCCCCGGATCGTGTCAAGAAGCTCCAGACGGGAAGCGGGCTGGACGGGCGGGATAGAAGAACTGGAGATGGGGTGATTCATGGGTATCATACCTTCCTTTTGATGCAGGAGATTTCCTGTTCCAGCAAGGCCTTCAGGTTGGCATAGAACATCTCGTAGTTCAATTCTGGGACTGATCAACACAAAGCTGGAAGATACTTCTTACGGGGCAGTAGGACTTTCGGTCTTAGTGACGAATCTGTTCAGAATTCTGGGCAGGAGGTCCGATTATTTTTGCTTTTTTAAGGTATGGGTTACTGACTCAGTCATGTACTTGGTTATTTCAAAACGAGCTGGGAGTCTGTATGGCTCGCCGCGAAATTGCAAACATAGCTGAAAGCATCGATTAATCAGCAAACACTATTTAAGAGCGCCTCAAACGCCCTTTGCAGGTGAAGAGGTGCTTAGAGTCATGTATACGTTTGTATGCCACATTGAAGCAGATAGTTATATATGCCATCATAATATGCTTTATCTCTTGTGGGATCTATTTCGGGATCTACGCCTTTCGGAACAAAAATAATCATCCCTTGACGAGCTCTGGTAAGTAAAACTCTATAAGCATTTACAAGATATCTTTTTTGTTCTTCTTTATGCCTTTTATTCCATTTTGAGCCACGAAAATTGTAATGGTCCCAACCGTCACCTTTTGCATTACGTCGCAGGTCTGCATCCCAACAGACGAGTGCCCAGTCAATTTCGAGTCCCTGTATTTTGAATTCGCTGGCAACAATTTCAAGCATGTTAGAAGAGCGCAAATCATCGCTTGGAGCCAGAAACCAATTTTTTACATCTATGTCTGATGTGATATAGATTCCTTCTGGTTTCAGCCTCTGCGCACTGCTGCAGGCGAGGACACCGCATCTCTGAGATCCACGTACTTGTGAACGGACCCATTGTTTGGCCTTTTGATAATCTCTTGTCACAAGGATAGGATATTTTGAAGATATCATGCTATAGATTTTTTTCGTCGATTCAGGGTCATTATTCAAAAGATTATCAACAAATTGGCATTGTTTATCTGCCCGAAAAGAGCGAATGGAGGTTTTTAAATGCAGTTCATTTATTGGGTGACACCTTCTGCAGCTTTTAATCATTTCCTTATCAATGTTCAGATCCTCAATTTGATTAAAAATTGCTGGAGAGTAATACATTTCCCATTGCGGAAAGTCTTGCACTCCACAACGAAACCATTCATTAATACCAACTTCTCCATCATAAATATCCTGGCCTAATCCAACAAGACAGATCATAACAGCCCAATCTTGATGACGATCCATTATACTGTAGAGTAAGTGTGGTTCACTGACCGACATCAATGGATCGTTTTTATGCTTACTGCTCATTTTGCTTTGATCCCAGACTCGCTGTGCCTCATCGAAAATCATTATATTCTCTGGCGTAGGCTGATTGTGAGCTGCATTATCCCTTTTAAAAGCATAGCTACTCTGAGAATTAAAGCGTCGATTGCCGCTGAGGTTTCTCGGGTATACTGCTTCTTTGATTTTTCGCTTCTTTTTAAGGCCTCTCTCAACACATCTACAAGAGGCCCATTACCAGAGAGATACACGCTTAAACTGGATTTCCCTCTTTTCAGATTTTTGGCAACAGTATCAAGCCCAACAAGTGTTTTTCCAGCACCTGGAACGCCGGTCACAAAACAGACACACTTTTTATTGTTTGACATTGCATAACTTATTATTTCATTAATCCTGCCTTCACAGACATCAATATCGTCCTGACCAGCTTCTGAATTTGCTATTTCACTGATATCATGAGCTATATATGCCTCAACTGCAGCTGCAATAATTGTTGGCGTTGGACGATATGGGGAATTAAACCATTTTTCAAAATCGATCTGAGTGTTGTCTCCATACAGACCCGTTAGCTGTATCACTTTGGGAATGAGAGTCTCAATATTCTCGCGTTGAAGGTGTACTTGTTTATCGGGATAAGCATCTAAAGACTGCGCCTTTTTATATTTCGGTGCATCGGTTGCAATTAAAATAGGACACACATAAAGATCTTCAGATTCTTTGTGGAAATTTTTGATATCAATTGCGTAGTCTTCCGCCTGCTGGGCATCCTGTGCTGTAAAAATATTTTTCCCATTTTTAAATTCCAAAGAGAATACCATGTGTCTGATCAGCATAATGATATCTATTCGCTTGCCAAGGCGGACGATGTCATATTCGAAGATAATGTCACCCTCCATTCCACAGGCCTCTAGTCTTTTCTGAAGCTCATTGATTTGATTTTCCCATGCATCAGACTGTGCTTTATTAATTTCAAACGAATGACGAATCAGTTGCCCGATAATTGAAGTCGAATTATCTTTAATAAATCCAGGGATAGAATTGCAGTAGTAGGCTTTGCCGCTCTGTGTTGAAAATATATACTTATTCATCGCTAACCTGATTATCAAAAATAGTTTCTTTTACTATCCTTACATCCTTATACAGACATCCGGATCCTTGAGAACATCGCAATTCCCAAATCGGATCAATGTAAATTTTATATTTCGTCAGAACAATATCAGGCTTGTCTGGAAGCCCCTTCAAGCCTTTTTGGTAGCGAAAGCCTTCATGGTAAAGACGTTTTCGCAATAGTACTTCTGCAGTAGTCTCGGAAGATTTGTCCCTAACGAGTTTAGCATGGTTGGGACAATTTTTGTCCCAACCATGCTAAACTCGTTAGGGACAATCAGGAGCGGATGAATATGGAAATGTCAGAATGGTTTTATCAGGATGCGTATCGGCGGGAGTTCGACGCGGCAGTAGTGGAATGCGCGGAGAGCGGGCAGAAGCGCGGTACCTTTGAGGTTGTGCTGGAGAATACGTGCTTCTATCCGGAGGGCGGTGGACAGCCTGCGGACCGGGGAACGCTGGAGTCCGCGGAGGACGGCGCTGTGCAGGTGCTTGATGTGCAGCGGCGGGCGGACGACCGGGTGGTGCATTATACGGACAGGGCGCTTCCTGTCGGCAGGATGGTGCATGGCAGGATCGACTGGACGCGCCGGTTTGATCTGATGCAGAATCATTCCGGGGAGCATATTATCTCCGGCCTGGTGCATCAGCACTATGGCTATGAGAATGTCGGCTATCACATGGGTGAGGTGATCACGATCGATCTGTCCGGACCGCTGACCTGGGAGGAACTCATGGAGATCGAGCGGGAGGCAAACGGCGTGGTTTATGACAACCGGCCGATTGAGATTACTTATCCGGCACCGGAGGAGTTAGAGAGGATTCCTTACCGCAGCAAGAAGGAACTCACCGGGACGGTGCGCATTGTGACGGTGCCGGGGGCGGATATCTGCGCGTGCTGCGGCACACATGTGGCGCGCACCGGAGAGATCGGCGTCATCAAGTGTCTGTCGATGATGCGGTACAAGGGCGGCGTCCGTATTGAGATGGCGAGCGGCGGAAGGGCGCTGCGGATTCTCGAGCGTCGCATGGACAGCCTGATGGCGCTCTCCCGGGAGATGGCGGTCTCACCGGAGGAGGCGGAGTCCGCTTTTGCCAAAATCCGTGCTGACAGCCTTGCAAAAAGTCAGAAAATTGCGGAGCGGACACAGATGTATTATTCCGTGAGAGCGGCGGCGATGCCGGAAGGAGCGCCGCTTGCAGCGGCTTTTGAGGAGTCGCTGGACCCTGTGGAAACCAGGAGACTCTGTGAATTTCTGCTGGAGCAGAATCGGGGAACGGTATGTCTTGCGGTTTCCGGCGGAGAAGACAACTGGTACTATGTGATTGGCAGCAGGAGTGTAGATGTGCGGCCCGGCGGCAGAGAGCTGAATCAGAGGTTGAACGGCCGTGGCGGAGGAAAGCCGGAGATGGTTCAGGGAACCTTCCATGCGGCGCGGGAGGAAATTCTGTCGGCTGCGGAGGAAATCTTCGGGTAGGAGGTCCTGCTTTCGGACAGGAGTACGGCTTCCGGATAGGAAATCCTGCTTCCGGACAGGAGTCCTGCTTTCGGATAGATGTCCCGCGGCGCACGGAGAAAGGCGGAGGAGAGGCAGATGTACACATTTGATGGGAGAATCCGATACAGCGAGGTGGACAGCTGCGGTCTGTTGAGGCCGGAGGCGCTGATCAATTATTTTCAGGACTGCTCGACGTTTCAGTCGGAGGATGGAGGGGTCGGCATCGGATTCATGAAGGACCGGCACATGGCGTGGATTGTCAATTACTGGCAGATTGCGGTGTACCGGTACCCGGCACTGGGAGAGCGGATCCGGACGGCCACGCAGCCGTGCGGATGGAAGGGAGCGTTCATCGGTCTGCGCAATTTCTGGATGGAGACGGCAGAGGGGGAGAGGCTGGCAGAGGCCTATTCGGTCTGGTCGCTGATGGGCCTCGCGCGCATGATGCCGGTGCGGGCGCCGGAGGAGATGAAAACGGTGTACACGATCGGCCCCGGCCTGGATCTCCCCGCGCTGTCCAGAAAGGTGTCGGTTCCGGAGGAGGGCGCCGCGGAAAAGGCGGTGCTGACGGTCGGAGAGGAACACCTCGATTCCAATCACCATGTAAATAACGGACAGTATGTCCGATTCCTGATGAGCATGGTTCCGGAGGAGGAAATCGTGACCGACCTGCGGATTGAGTACAGGAGACAGGCGCTTCTGGGAGATCATGTGCATGTCTGCGGATATCCGGCGGAGGCGGCCGGCACCGCAGGGACTGACGAAGCACGTATGGAACCCGCCGCGCTATTGGGAGACGACGGCCAGCCTTATGTGACGGCGGAGCTGACCATCCGGAGGCGAAAAGAGGCGGAACGGGACGCCTGGAGGCGGCAGAGCGAGATCGTGCCGCAGTAGGCCGGACAAGCAGGCGGGACACAGCCCGAAACGACGGCTGAGACAGATCATTCTGTGAAAGGCCGGATAAGATGATGGGGTGCAGCCCGAAACGACGGCAGAGGCGGACCATTCTGTGACATGCCGGATAAGATGATGGAGTGCAGCCCGAAACGGCGGCAGGGACAGACCATTCTGTGACAGGCCGGGCAAACTGACGGGAAGACTGCCCAAAACGGCACGGACACAAAGAACTGACGATATGACGAGACGAAAGGACGGAAGCACCATGTTGAAGCTGGGAGAATGGCAGGAACTGATGGTGGAGAAGAGGACGGATTTTGGCGTCTATCTCACGGAGGATAACCGGGAAGAGACGGATGAGTCTGCGGCGGCAGAAGGAAGAAGCAGCGCCGCCGTCGGCGCGGCACAGCGGGGCGCGGCCGACCGCGCCGGCTCGGTGGCAGCGAAAAACGGGCGGGCTGCAGCCGGCGGGACAGAAGAAGGCGCCGAAGCCGGCGCTCCGGCGGTGCCGGAGCGGGTTCTTCTGCCAAAATCGCAGGTCCCGGAGGGCACAAAGGAGGGGGATGTCCTCGAGGTATTTCTCTACAAGGATTCCGAGGACCGGCTGATTGCGACGCGGAAGACCCCGAAGCTGAAGCTTCATGAGGTCGGGTGGCTCACGGTGTCTCAGGTGACAAGGACCGGTGCGTTCCTGGACTGGGGCCTCGACAAGGATCTGCTGCTTCCCTTCCATGAGCAGCCGCGGGACGGGCATGTGATCGAGGGACAGGAGTGTCTGGTGGCGGTGTATATCGACAAGAGCGGGCGGCTCGCGGCGACGATGAACGTCTACCCCTATCTGGAGAAGAACAGTCCCTATCATACCGGAGACCGCGTGACCGGCGTTGTGTACGAAACCTCGGACAACTTCGGCGTGTTCGTGGCGGTGGACAGCCGCTATTCCGCCCTGATTCCGAAGCGAGAGGTGACGCGCCCGATGCGCGTGGGCGATGTCATCTCGGCCCGGGTGACCCGGGTGAAACCGGACGGGAAGCTCGATCTTGCCATTCGGGAGAAGGCCGCGTTCCAGCTTGAGCCTGACTGCGAGGCACTGGAACAGCTGATCAGGCAGCGGGGCGGGAGTCTTCCCTTCACGGACCGCACGGATCCGGACAAAATCCGTGCCGAGGTCCATATGAGCAAGAATGAGTTCAAGCGTGCCGTCGGACATCTGCTGAAGGCGGGAAAGGTCAAAATCCTGCCGGATTCGATTGTACTGACAAAGACAGAATCCGGGCAGGGCTGAGGTCAACCGCGGCCTGAGACCGGAAAGGAACAGGGTATGAATACAAAAAAGGCAGGAAGCCTGTATTTTACATTAATTGCTATCTCAGTCGGCGCCACGTTGCTCCTGTCGCTGCTGCAGAACAGACTAGCCGGATATGCTGATCTCCTCAATACGCCGGCGGGCATGGCGGGAGCGCTTCTTCTGCCGGAGCTTCTGATTTTGATCCCGATGCTGGTCTGGGCGCTGCGCACGCCGGCTCCGGTGCAGGAGATGTTCGGTTTTCATCTGGTTCATGTCCGCACGCTGCTGCTCTCGCTGCTGCTGCTTCTGGTCTCTTTCCCGGTGGTGATGGTGCTCAACCTGTTTTCCCAGCTCTGGACCGGGAATGTGGTGGAGGAGCTGAGCGGACAGCTGGTTTCGCTGCCTGCGTGGGAAAGTCTCCTGCTGATCGGCATCGCCGGACCGTGCATGGAGGAACTGGTCTTCCGCGGCTATCTGTTTCGGTCCCTCCGGAGCTCCGGCAGAACGGCGGCCGCTGTGATTCTGAGCGGCGTGCTCTTCGGGCTGATGCACCTGAATTTCAACCAGGCCTGCTATGCGGTGTTTCTGGGAATTGTCCTGGCGGCGGCGGTGGAGATGTCCGGCAGTATTGTGACCTCTCTTGTGATGCACATGGTCTTTAACTCCGTGGAGGTCGGACTGATGTATGCGCTGCCATCCGCGGCAGACTTCTCTGATCCGGCGCTGGAGGGAGGCATGACGATTGACGAGTACCGGAATATTCTCCGGTCGATTCCCGGCGTGACGATCCAGGGGATCATGGCGGCTGCGGCAGTTCTCCTGGTGTTTCTGATCGTGCTGTGCCTGATTCTGGCGGTGCTGATTCTGAACACCATGGCCCGGATCGAGGGCAGGCCGGAGATGATGAATGTGCGCAGAAACCGCGTGTATGGCTGCATGGATGCGGCGCAGGGGGAGACACGCCGCGGGAAACTCCTTTCCTTCTGGATGATTCTGGGCATCCTGCTCGCGGCTGTTTTTATCGCACTGACAGATTTTATACTGTGAATATTGTGGCGGGAAAGCGCAGATGTGCTGCTTTTGGAATGCGCATGGGGCAAACGGAATATCGAAGTGATGACTGTCTTGCCGCCGGCGCATCGGTTGAGGAATACGGTAGGAAAGCGGCCCGGACGGGTTCCCGCGCGTGCCGAGGAGATACGTGCGGGCCGAATGGAAATTGGTAATATCCAACAAAAAACGAACGGAATTTTATAGATTATTTTGCATGTATGAATTATGATGGTAATATCTGTTTGGGGAGTGGCAGCGGGGGCTGCGGTCAGAAAAACGGCACATCAGGGGTGAGAAGATGATTTCGAATCAGATTTTGCAGAGCACGATCGACGGTATCCGGGATATTGCGAAGGTAGAGCTGGCGGTGATGGACCCGGAGGGCAGGGAGCAGGCGGTGACGAGCTCGGAGTTTGACGAGGCATCACAGTTTGTTCCGACGTTTTCGCAGTCGCCGGCGGACACGCAGAGTTGGAATGACTTTGCGTTTTTCAAAATTTTTGACGACCAGGTGCTGGAGTTTGTCCTGGTGGTGCGGGGCGAGAAGGACAACAGCTTTGTGATCGGCAGGATGGCGGCGTTTCAGATTCATGAGCTGATCGGCGCCACGAAGGAGCGGTATGACCGGGACAGCTTCATCAAGAATCTGCTGCTGGACAATCTGCTTCTGGTGGACATTTACGGCAGGGCGAAGAAGCTGCATATCGCCGCAAGCGCACCGCGGGTGGCGCTCATCATCGAGACGGGTGAGGACCGCAACATGAATGTGCTGGAGACCATGCAGCAGTACATCGGCCCCGGCAGCTCGGATTTTGTCACGGCGGTCAATGAGAGCGGCGTGATTGTGGTCAAGGATCTGAGCGAGGGCAGCAGGCAGAAGGATATCCAGCAGGCGGCCGAGACATATGCGGCTTATCTGCGCAAGAATGGCATTGACAATGTGCATATTGCGTATGGCACGGCCGTGGGCGAGCTGAAGGAAGTCAGCCGGTCCTATAAGGAAGCCAAGATGGCGCTCGATGTCGGCAAAATTTTCTTCGAGGAACGGAGCATTGTCTCATACAGCGATCTGGGGATCGGCCGTCTGATTTACCAGCTTCCGATTCCGCTCTGCAAAATGTTCATTCATGAGGTGTTCGGCGCCAGGGGACCGGAGGATTTTGACGAGGAGACGCTGACGACGATCAATAAGTTCTTCGAGAATAACCTGAATGTCTCGGAGACAAGCCGCCAGCTGTTCATACACCGCAACACGCTGGTCTATCGTCTCGACAAGCTCCAGAAGAGCACCGGGCTGGATCTGCGCGTCTTCGACGATGCGATCACGTTCAAGATCGCGCTGATGGTGGTGCGGTATATGTCCTACATGGAGAAGATGGATACATTTGAGTATTGATCACAGGAAAGTTTAAGGAAGGAACGCATGGCGAAGAATCGCAGAACGGTTGACATTCCGGAGGGAAATGTCATCACCATACGAAATGTATACAAGGCGTACGACAAGCAGACCGCCGCGCTGAACGGCATCTCGCTCGACATCCGGCAGGGGGAGTTTGTCTTCATCGTGGGCGACTCGGGTTCCGGCAAGTCAACCCTGATCAAGCTTCTGCTCCGGGAGCTGCGGCCGACCCGCGGCTACATCAATGTGCTGGGCTATGATCTGAACCGCCTTCCACATCGGAAGATTGCAAAATTCCGCCGGAATCTGGGCATCGTATTCCAGGACTTCCGTCTGCTGAAGGATCGGAATATCTATGAGAACGTGGCATTTGCCGAGCGTATCATTCAGATCCCGAATTCGAGCATCAAGCGGGATGTGCCGAATATTCTTGCCACGGTCGGACTTGCCAACAAGTATAAAAACTTTCCGGATCAACTCTCCGGCGGCGAGCAGCAGAGAGTGGCGCTCGCGAGAGCGCTGATCAATCATCCGTACATTCTGCTGGCGGATGAGCCGACCGGAAACCTCGATCCGCGGAATTCCTGGGAGATCATGAAGCTGCTCGAGCGGGTGAATGAGGAGGGCACGACGGTCGTCGTGGTCACGCACAACCGGGAAATCGTCAACGCCATGCACAAGCGTGTCATCACGATGCGGCAGGGCGTCATCATGGGCGATGAGGAGCATGGCAATTATACGGCTTCTGAGAACATGGCCTATGAGGAAGAGATTTACCTCGAGGACGGCTATGAGGAGGAAGGCGTCTCGGACGAGGAGTCATACTATCTCGGAGAATATGATTCTGATTACGGCGCGGCGGGCAATCCCGGTGCTGCGGGGACCGGATACGGTCCGGCAGACTATGCAGCGGGCAATCCGGCGGGAAACGCGGGCGCTGATGCTCAGGATTATGCGGGCGGACTGACGGAAGACCTCTCCGTCACGCAGGAGCTTGCCCGGGGATTCACGCAGGGAATGGCGGATGACCAGGACGGGGCGGGACAGTAGGCTTCCGGCGAGACGTCTGGCCGGGAAGAATTTTGCCGCGGTCAGATGCGGTGCGGCAGGGGAAGAAGGCTCATTATCTGCAGGGGATGCACTTTTCGGTAAGTTTGCCGCGGCCGGCCGCGGTGTGGCAGTGAGGTATTCATGAAAATCAGTTCATTTTTCTATTCCATCG
>Ga0256405_10007629_pt1 | contig 16083 bp, 20 predicted proteins | sample RumenRJG_02DNA_FD_189096 | JGI IMG/M metagenome (GOLD analysis project Ga0256405, IMG submission 189096) | Bovine rumen microbial communities from Lethbridge, Alberta, Canada - RJG_02 | ecosystem: Host-associated > Mammals > Digestive system > Stomach > Rumen | place: Canada: Alberta... | reverse complement strand
TCTAGTAAACGCTGGATTAGCTATGATGACGCTGGGGATGTTAATGGGAGCAATCTGGGCAAAGGAAGCTTGGGGACATTATTGGAACTGGGACCCTAAGGAAACTTGGGCTGCTACTACATGGCTAGGCTATCTTATGTATATACACTTGCACATCGGCAAATCAAGAAATCACCAATGGGCATGTCTTCTACTCATTTTCTGTTTCATACTATTACAGATGTGCTGGTGGGGCATCAATTACCTTCCAACTGCTCAGGCAACGAGTTTGCACACATACAACCTTTAGAAGTGACGTAAATCGGAAGGTTACTCTGATATACCAAAATCAATCCGACTATGATAACGGACGAGTCGCAAAATAGGAGAACGTTCGATGACCGTAATCTCATAACCTTTCTCTTTGGCTACAGAACGAAGAATATTGGCAAAATGATAAGCGATACTGCCAACAAATCCCACCTTCTGTGTGCCTGAATATTGCACAAGATTGCGGTCGAAGAAATCACGGAAGTTATTAGCTACAAGTTGCTGAAGTTGGGCATCATCAAGATGTTCGGCTATAAATGGAGCTATTGAAGCCAGAAAGCGGTTACCCATTGGCTGTCGATAAACTTTCTGGATAATGTCACCATAAGTAAGATTTGACCAAACGAGATATTCATCACGCAACGATTCTGAAAGAAATCCCTTAAAGATTGCATTGAGAAAGTTCCGCCCCAGTACAGCACCACTTCCCTCATCACCAAGAATATAACCAAGCGGTGGAGTATTCTTTACTATCGTGGTTCCATCATAAAGACAACTATTAGCTCCTGTACCCAGAATACAAGCTATACCTTCATGATTATTACATACGGCACGAGCGGCACCGAGCAAATCTCCATATGCCTTGATGGTAGAAGCTTCTGGAAATACTGTAGCAAGAACTTCGCACACCAAAGGCTGTTGAGTAGGGGCACATCCACTACCATAAAAATATACACCAGAAAGTTGCTCAAAACTAAATTGAGGACAGAGTTCATCACGCAAGATATGTTCTATCTCTTCACGCGACTGGTGAATAGGATTGATACCTTGAGTATGAGCAAGGCGATAGGTACCATCATGAGAAACTAATGCCCAATCGGTCTTGGTGCTTCCACTATCAGCTATTAGAATTTCCATATTATTATACATCATTTTTGCTTAGTCGCTGCAAAAATAACTAAATTTCTGCTTTAAAGAGCACTATCTGCCATAAAAATTAAGTATCTTTGCACACTATAATGTGCAGATTATGAAGAAAAGAATCTTTTTACTATTTCTAATGGTCATTGCCTTAGTTCTTCCAAGCCATGCTGTGCTGAAAGAGGGCAATCTCGACACCACTCTATTCGTACTTCGTAACGAACTATCAAACTATCATATCGACTTAGAGAAACGAAGTAAGAACATCAAACAGTATAATCAACAAATGGTAAAGGAACTGATTGAAGTGATAAATCAGGCCGACCAAAATACGATGATGCTGTATTCACAGAAAAGTGGATATGTGTTTGAGTTGACTTATGCTTGCCATCAGGCTACAGAGGCTTATCGCAAGTTTAAGAAAAAGACTATTCCTTTCCAAAAGATTCTGCGAAAAAATAAAATTGAGGTTGGACGACTTGATTCTCTCATCGAAAATCTACGCACCATGCAGGTAGACTATATGTCGGAGAAAACAAAAACCGATAGAGCTTGTTGTCTTGCACTTGCTATTAATATCAGAAGGACGCTGGCCGAAAACGGACAGCAATTGATGGATTATCAACATTATTATGAACTCACTGAGAAACGTTTAAAATATCTCAATGATTATGCTGTGCGTAGATATGCTGATATTCAAAACAGTATATTCTCAAATGCCGATGGTAACTATTTACAGACATTGGCTTCTTTTGGGAAACAATGGAGGCAAACCAGTGAAGATGTAACGGCCAAATATAAGCCGATAGGAAGTGTAGGGCACATGGTGTCGCAATGGGATGTGAGAATTATCTTCATGCTATTTGCTATCATCATATTCTATGCATTAGTATCTATCATCCTGAACATTGTTGTTATCAGGGTAATTCTTACAAGAATTCTGAGAAGCGAAAGGTTCTCACATATCAAGGAAGAATTTATGATACGCCGCCGATGCATTATCATGGCTATGACAGTAATTACCTTTGCCATTATTCTAGGAATAATCCGCGCTACCGTACAACAGAATTTCATAATCATGGCGTGTGGACTGCTCGTGCAATACACTTGGTTGCTGGGAATGATTCTGTTATCGTTGTTACTCCGTGTAAAAGCCGAACAAATCATGAGCGCATTCCGAATCTACAGTCCATTGCTTGTGATAGGATTCATCGTCATTGTGTTCAGAATCGTACTGATTCCAAACACGCTTATCAATCTGATATTTCCGCCTATTCTATTACTCTGTTCATTATGGCAATGGAGTGTGATTTGTCGACAGAAGAAGAATGTGCCTAAAACGGATATGTATTATACGTGGGTGTCACTCATCGTCATCATCGGTTCTACCCTATCAGGATGGATGGGATGGACTTTCTTTAGTGTAATCATCGTTATCTGGTGGGTGATGCAGCTCACATGCATCCTTACTATCACATTCTTCAGAGGATGGCTTATGGCATTTGCTTCTCGTCATAAACTAGAAGAGAAAGACATCCGACATAAATGGTTCTTCAATCTGCTATTGCATTTACTGTTGCCTATAGCCGCATTGGGCACTATCGTTCTTTCCATCTATTGGGCTGCAGAGGTATTCAACCTGAGCGATGCTGTATGGGGTATTCTCGATCACAAATACGTAAACTTCAAACAGATTTCTTTTAATCTCTGGAACTTGCTCACGGTAGTGGTGCTATTCTACATCTTTAGATACATCAATCACACGGCAGATGCATTTATGAAGTTGCATTTTGAAATGATAGATCCAACAACAAGCGACAGTAGGTACACAATGACAAAGAACGTATTGCAAGTACTTACATGGGGTACATGGCTACTCATCAGCGTAGCTATCTGTAACGTATCTTATACATGGTTTGTGGTTATCTCGGGTGGTCTATCAACAGGTATCGGTTTTGCCATGAAAGATATTCTCGAAAACATCTATTATGGCATTTCGTTGATGGCAGGACGTATCAAAATAGGCGACTACATAGTATGTGACGGAGTACGTGGGCGCGTGAGCAGCATCACTTATACCTCAACAATGCTTGAGGCATTGGATGGTTCGGTTATGGCGTTCCAAAACTCACAACTCTTCACAAAAAACTATCGTAATATGACCAAGAACCATGGCTATGAGCTGGATATCCTTGAGGTAGGTGTGGCCTACGGAACCAACATTGATGAGGTGAAGAAGATTATCATCGAAGGAGTAAGCAAACTCAAATGTATCAATCATGAAAAGGGTGTAAAGGTATTACTGAAGAGTTTTGACGATAGTTGTATCACCCTACGCATCCTTGTTTGGGTAAACGTACTTAACCAGGCAATCGCTGATGCTGAAGTTATGGAATGTATATATAATGTGTTCAATAAGAATGGCATTGAAATTCCATTCCCTCAACGCGAAATAACAATCAAGCAGATTTCTCCTGACGTATCGAAAATAACAAAGGACTCCTTCAATGATTAATAGATTTGGCGGAACGAGTATTTTTTTATATCTTTGCAAAATATGAAACCAGTAATTATCGCAGGACCGTGCGTGATTGAATCGGCGGAACTGCTCGACACAGTAGCTCAACGGATTGTTGAAATCAACAAGCATCTAGGTACTGATATCATCTTTAAAGCGTCTTTCGATAAGGCAAACCGTACATCTTTACATTCATTCCGCGGTCCAGGCCTTGAGAAAGGATTACAAATGCTTAATGATATCAAAGAAAAATATGCGTTACGCATCATTACTGATATCCACGAGAGTTGGCAAGCTAAAGAGGCTGGACAAGTATGCGATGTACTACAAATTCCGGCATTTCTCTGCAGACAGACTGATTTACTTGTTGCTGCTGCCAAAACAGGAGCTATCGTGAATATTAAAAAGGCGCAATTCCTAAGTGGAAGAGATATGAAATATCCTGTACAGAAAGCACAGGAAAGTGGTGCCGCAGAAGTATGGCTCACAGAGCGTGGCAACTCATTTGGATATAATAATCTGGTAGTCGATTTCCGTAATATCCCTGATATGTTGGAAATTGTCCCTACCGTACTTATGGACTGTACGCATAGTGTTCAACGTCCTAGTGCTGGCGATGGCAAGACTGTTGGTGATAGAAAATTCGTACCAAGTATGGCGATGGCTGCTAAGGCATTTGGCGCCACAGGCTATTTCTTTGAGGTCCACCCAGATCCTGATAATGGCAAGAGTGATGCTGCCAACATGCTGGAACTGGATAAACTTGAAGGGCTGGTGAAGAAATTAATAGACTAAGCAAATGACAAACAATAACATAGAAGATAGATTGAAAACTACAATTGAGTATGGTCAACAGGCCCTGCGCGATGAAGCTCAGGCCATTCTCGACCTGATACCACAGATGGACAAGAACTTCGAGAAGGCTGTAGATATGATGTTCCACTGTCATGGTAAGATCATCGTGACTGGTGTTGGCAAGAGTGGTAATGTGGGAGCAAAGATCGCTGCAACCCTAGCCTCTACAGGTACTCCAGCTTTCTTTATCAACCCATTGGATGTTTATCATGGTGACCTTGGTGTCATGACATCAGACGATGTGGTACTGGCTCTGTCAAACAGTGGTCAAACAGACGAATTGCTGAGATTCATCCCTATGGTACTCCATATGAACGTACCTATCATCTCTATGACGGGTAATAGTGAATCTCTATTGGCCAAATATAGTAATGCACACATCTTAGTACATGTAGAAAAAGAGGCTTGTCCTTTGAATCTAGCTCCAACAAGTAGTACTACTGCAGCATTGGCTATGGGTGATGCTTTGGCCATAGCACTAATGACGATACGTAACTTTAAACCTCGCGATTTCGCTCAATTCCATCCAGGAGGAGAACTCGGTAAACGCTTACTCACAACAGCCGAAGATGTAATGCGTACAGAAGATCTACCTATCATTCCGAGCGATATGAGTTTGGGAGAAGCTATCATACACGTAAGCAAAGGCAAACTAGGCTTGGGCGTCTCTTTGGACAAAAATCATAAAGTAATGGGACTAATCACTGATGGAGATATTCGTAGAGCTATGGAAAAATGGCAGGCAGAATTCTTTAATCACAGTGTAAGCGACATTATGACACGAGAGCCTAAGATGGTATCGGCAAAGACGAAGCTGTCGGAAATTCAACGTATCATGCATCAGCATAAGATTCATTCTGTTCTAGTTACAGATAAAGAAAGACGGCTCCTAGGTATTGTAGATAGTTATGCAGCATCGGCAATGTAATTGCTTCGGGATTAATATGGGATAATATCGAGAGAACAAGTTATTGTGAAAACTAAATATATTTTATTAGGTTGGGGACTGCTCATCTGTTCATTAGTGAATGCACAGACGAGCGATTCTCTAATCGTAAACCAATTGCGCAGCAAGGGCGTGAGCTTTTCGCACAACAATTCGGTGACACTCCTCATGGATGGTCAACAGAAATTCGATGATCTTTTCAAGGCCATCGATCAGGCACGTAGCAGCATCCACATGGAGTATTTTAACTTCCGTAACGATTCTATCAATCATGAACTTATCAAGCATCTGGAACCCAAAGTGAAAGAGGGTGTGGAAGTAAGACTACTCTTTGATGGTTTCGGAAATTCATCGAATAACAAGCCAATGCGGAAGAAAGACATTAAGGCAATCAGAGCCAAAGGTATTGAGATTTATGAATTTAACCCTGTAGAATTTCCATGGTTTGATGATATCTTTAATCGCGATCATCGCAAGATTGTGGTAATCGATGGAAAGATTGCTTATACGGGAGGCATGAATGTAGCCGACTATTATATCAAAGGAACTAAAGCCATAGGGACTTGGAATGATATGCATTGCCGCATTGAGGGTGATGAGGTGAACACATTACAGCGTATCTTCCTCAAAATGTGGAAAAAAGTAACAAACAAGGATATTCATGGTTCAAAATATTTTTATGGCGAGTTCCCTGCTAAATACTTTAAGGGACTAAAAGCTGATAATACACCAACAAGATACAAGAAGATGGTTGGAATCATCAATCGAGAACCACACACTTCGAATGATATTATTCGTACCTTCTATGTGAATGCTATCAAGGATGCTAGAAAGAGTATCAAACTGATAAATCCTTATTTCACTTTGAGTAGGAAACTTAAAAAGGCTTTGAAAAAAGCTGTAAAACGTGGCGTAAAGGTAGAAATTATGCTTTCTACGAGGAGTGATATTCCTTTAACACCTGACTGTGGTTTCTTCAATGCACATAATTTGATGCAAGCAGGATGCACCGTATGGATGTACACCCCAGGATTCCATCATACAAAGATTATCATGGTAGATGGTAGGTTCTGTACTGTAGGATCAGCAAACTTGAATTCTCGTTCTTTGAGATGGGACTATGAGGAAAATGCTGTAATCATAGATCCTTATACTACTCAACAATTGACCGACCTCTTCGAAAAAGATAAAAAGGATAGTTTTTTGCTTACAGAGGAGTCGTGGCGGAAATGGAGAACACCTGTTCAACGACATATCGGCTGGTGGGCAAACTTACTTTCTCCATTCTTATAATATTTCTTAGAATAGATTTATGGAAAAAATGAATCATAAAACGGCGAAAGGGGGAAGACCAAAAATCGCTATTATCGACCCAAATACATTGGCTGTAATTGGTCTGAAGGGAATACTACAGAACATTCTACCCATCATGATGGTAGATTCCTTCGCATCGGTAGAAGAACTGAAGACAGCTGGCATAGAAAACTATTTTCACTATTTCGCTGCCATAAATATCGTGGTAGAATCACGTAGTTTCTTTCAAGAAATTGCTCGCAAGACAATTGTCCTCACAACGTTAAATGACCCAGCCACTCACCTATCAGAGTTTAAATGTCTCTGCGTAAATATGCCTGAGGAGCAACTTGTAAAAGCATTATTGGCTCTAGAACAATATGGACATCCACATGGAAAGAACCTACCCAATTTACCGAAAGCTCTAAATAGCAAAATACTTTCTGACCGCGAGATAGAAGTATTATCGCTAGTCGCACAGGGAAAAATCAATAAGGAAATCGCTGACCAACTCAACATTTCACTTACCACAGTAATTTCACATCGTAAAAACATTCAAGAAAAACTAGGAATAAAAAGTGTTAGCGCCCTTACAATCTATGCCGTAATGCACGGCTATGTAGATATCAATAAAATATAAACAAATAAAAGCCTTCCCAATTGGAAAGGCTTTTATTTGTTTATATATGTACAATCATTTACTTTGCATAAGCTACAGAACGAGTCTCTCGAATAACTGTAATCTTCACCTGACCAGGATAGGTCATCTCATTCTGAATCTTTGTAGCAATTTCATCACTCAACTTAATGCTCTCGTCATCGTTCATCTTATCAGCTCCAACGATAACGCGAAGTTCACGACCTGCCTGAATAGCATAGGTCTTAGTTACACCAGGATAACTCATAGCAATAGCTTCTAGATCGTTCAAACGCTTGATATAAGCCTCTACAATCTCACGACGAGCACCTGGACGAGCACCAGAAATAGCATCACAAACCTGAACGATTGGCGCAAGAAGACTTGTCATCTCTACTTCATCGTGATGGGCAGCAATTGCATTTACGATATCAGGTTTTTCCTTGAACTTCTCTGCAATCTTAGCACCATACAATGCATGAGGCAATTCACTCTCCTCATCTGGCACCTTACCAATATCATGAAGCAAACCAGCACGCTTAGCTTTCTTTGGATTCAAGCCTAATTCACTTGCCATCACAGCACAAAGATTGGCTGTCTCACGAGCATGCTGCAAAAGGTTCTGACCATAAGAAGAACGATACTTCATCTTTCCTACAATACGGATAAGCTCAGGATGTAAACCATGAATACCAAGATCGATAGCAGTACGCTTACCAGTCTCAATAATTTCATTCTCCAATTGCTTCTTTACCTTTGTAACAACTTCCTCAATACGAGCTGGATGAATTCGACCATCAGCAACCAACTGATGCAAGGCCAAACGACAAATCTCACGACGAATTGGGTCAAAGGCAGAAATAACAACAGCATCAGGAGTATCGTCTACAACAATTTCAACACCTGTTGCAGCCTCTAGAGCACGAATATTTCGACCCTCACGACCTATAATTCGACCCTTTACCTCATCATTGTCAATATGGAATACACTTACCGAATTCTCTATCGCTGTTTCTGTTGCCACACGTTGAATGGTCTGTATGACAATTTTCTTTGCCTGCTGATTCGCATTCAACTTAGCTTCATCCATGATTTCATTCACATAGCTAGCAGCATCGAGTTTAGCTTGATCTCTCAGACTTTCAACCAGACGAGCCTTAGCTTCTTCTGCGCTTAAACCAGAAAGTTCTTCAAGTTTAGCTTGTTCCTGTTTTTGCATTTTCTCGAGCTCAGTCTGCTTTACAGCCAACAATTTTTTCTCATTATCAATACGCTGCTGACTTTGGTCAACTTCCATCTTACGACGCCCAAGTTCCTCCTGACGTTGATTCAAAGAGATTTCGCGCTGTTTCAATCGATTCTCACCTTGTTGAATCTTCTGATTGCGCTGACGCACCTCATTCTCCAATTCACTCTTCTTATTGAGGAATTTTTCTTTGACTTCGAGTAGTTTCTTCTCCTTGATGACATCAGCATCCTTCTTTGCAAGGGCCAACATCTCATTATATTTTCCAGTTAATACATAACGGAAAATAGCATAGCCGATGCCACCACCAACAAGCAGTGCCACAACAGCCGTTATTATTATTATAACCATACTTTTATAATTATTAGGTGTTAGATATTCTACTTCAGCGCCTCTTCAATCTCCGAGGTAAGCTTATGGAGAATATCATTATACGGCGCAGTATCATTCTTACCTTCGTTTTTCTCATAACGTAAGGCAATATCTATAAGCGCCATATATAGGATTTCCTTATCACTCTTCTTGCCTTTAAAGATCTGAGAGTAGGAATTCACGATATCAGTAATCAACTTGGCCGACTTACGATAATATTCCTCTTCTGATCGAGGTACATTTACAGAAAGCTCTGTATCGTAAACGTTCAATTTGATATGTAATTTCTCTTGTTCTGCCATCTCGAATTATTTATCATTAATTAGCGTGATACATTTATTCACGTCTCTAATGAGCTTGGCCACTTTCTTTTTAGCTCCCTCTAAGTCACCATCGGTTACTTCAAGCATTTTGGCCATCTTGAGGCTCTCATAATCAGCATTCGCCTGGGTCAACTTCGCTTCCAGTTCTTTAATTTTCTGATCGCGCTCATCGACCATAGCATACAGCTCACTATTCTCCGTCTTTATTTCATTAAAACGGAGAATCATCTGCCTTACGCGGGTCGTAAAAGTATTTATAGTCTTCTCAGTTGCGTTCATTTTGATTATAATTTGTCGCAAAGATAATCCAAATTATTGAATTATGCAAATTTTGCTTCAAGTTTTTCTTTAACTATTTCATTTTTGCCTTTGCTGCTTCCACCTGCTCTTCACTAGGCTTAGGTTCCTTCTTAGCAAGCATTACAACTTGGAACACAAAGTCGGTAATCCACTTATGACTGAATCCCAAACGAAGATCCAATTGACGAACACTCATAACACTCTTTACAACAGATGGATCTTTCCAATCATTTTTGTTAAAGATATCCTCTACCTGCTGCTGAGTAAGACCATACAAAGCTTTCTTGAAAATACCAGGCAAACGAAGTTTGAATTTCATCAAATTTCCAATAAGCATCATCAGTTCTTGAGTTAAGCCCTGAAATTGAATAAGATAAGTATTCACGTCCTGCATCTTATGACAATTTTTACGAATGCTTGCATCAATTTCTTTGAACCATGCATCATCAACTTTATACATATTTTTCATCATCTTTTTAACGGCAGCTTTCTCTCCGATACCTAATTTGTTATTTTGAGTAGGAATCTTGAATGTTACCTTAAAAATTCGAAGATCAGGAACCATAGCCAAATTGGTAATACCCAATTTCTCTGCCAACGCAGCTTGAAAATAGACCCTTACTAAGGTCATATAATCTTCCATACCACCAATTTTCTTTTCTTCTCTCTTCTTTCCGAAGAGTTTATTTAGTAATCCCATCGTAAAAAAAAATCTTATTTTATTATAAATTAAACACTATTTTGATTGTACAAAGGTAACTTAAATTCATGAGAAAAACAAAAGATGCGGAATATTTTTTCCAAAAAGCACTTCCTTATCAATTAAAATTTGTACTTTTGCAGAGTTTTAAAACTCAAACTAAGTTTACGTTTTTTTAACATAAAGCTCTAAAGCAGCCAAAGGAGAATAAGAGAGGTTGGAACGTAAACAGTTGGGAATGAGTAGATTTGCACAAAGTTGCCAAATCGGCATAAAGCAAGCGAGTGAGGAATATTGAAGTAGTTCAGTTACTAAATCGTGAGCCACAGTTACCTATGCAAAGCAGGTAACAATGCGGAAAGGCAACTTTGTGCATCAACGGATTTTATTGCACTGATTCTCAATGTTTTGCGTATCAAGGAACGCTTACAAAATGATTATATTTGCACACTCAAAATGTAAGCGTTATGAAAATCGAAAAATTCAAGGTGTTGCTCTACCTAAAAAAGAGCGGAATGGACAAGAATGGAAAAGCTCCCATCATGGGACGCATCACGGTGAACAGAACTATGGCGCAGTTCTCCTGCAAGTTGTCTTGCACTCCATCGCTTTGGAATCCTCGTGCCAGCCGATTGGAGGGCAAGAGCAAGGAAGCCGTGGAAACCAACAAGGACATCGAGCAGTTGTTGCTTTCCATCCAAAAGGCTTTCGATGTGCTTGTGGAAAAGAGAACGGACTTCGAGGCTAAGGATGTCAAGGAGGCTTTGCAGGGCAGCGTCAAGACACAGACCACCCTTCTCTCCTTCGTGGACGAGCATATCAGTGAACTCAGCACCCATGAGGGCATCGATATGTCGAAGAGCAGTGTCTGGACTTACAGAAAAATTCGCAAGAATCTCGCTGAGTTCATCGGGGAGAAGTATAGGTTGACTGATTTGGCTTTCGGACAGCTGACCGAGCCTTTCATCAGTGACTTTCACCATTACTTGCTTGACGAGAAAGGCTTTTCATCAGGAACCATCACCATCTATGTGTCGCTCTTCAAGAAGATGTGCCGCCATACATTCGGAGTCTTGATGCTCAACGAGGACATTCCCATCGGCAGCATAGCCAAGATGATGGGACACGCAGACATTACAAGCACACAGGTCTATGCGCAGGTGACGGAGCAGAAGATTTCAAATGACATGGATAAGCTTATTGCCAAGCGAGAAAGGAACAGATTATCGAACGAAAAAACTATTTCTGCAGGGTTCTTCGGCTCAGTTGCAGCCTGGCAAAAGCTCCTTGTCCGTCATGAAGTGCTCACCGCCAAGCATGGGGCGGTAGTTCATCACGGCACGTTCAAAATTGTCAACCATTCGGTTGAGGTGGTTCACGATGTGGTTCATCCACTCGCTGTTTCTTGTCATTACTTCATTGCTCATAGTTGTCTCGTTTTATTGTTAATACTTACGTTACTCGGTTTACTTGCTGCATTGGATAAAGTGGCTGTTGTATATTGACAGCCTAACCTGTGCGCTTGCGAAAGCGCATGTCCTTTTTCTTGTCCTCCACTACTGCTACGATAGCCATCACGTCCTCTGGCTTGTAGTAGGTCTTGTGGCTGATTTGCGTATAAGCCAAAGTTCCGTTGTCCCGAAGCGTCTGCACTGTCCGTGGGCAGATGTTGAGTGTCTGACACACGTCCTGCGTGTCGAGCCACTTGTTCATGGTCTTGTCCTCACTGCACTCAAGGATTCTGTCCATGCGTTTCACGAAGTTCTCCAACTGGGCATCAAGATAGTTGAATGCCTCTTCCTCGAATACGATGAATCCCATACTTTTCTTTTTTCTAAGTTAATACTATGTTATATGTCGCAAAGCTCCACGCATATGCTGTGCTCCACGTTTGTGAGTGCAAAGATAAGGCACGGCAATCTAAAAACAAGCGTTTTCAATTTCTGTGGCAGTATGTTGCCGGGGTTTGCCGACTTCAACGCCAAAAGCAACAAGAAAAACTTGCACGACTGCAACGAATACATGAACAATGATGAGTTGAGAAATACATTGAAGTTCTCACAACTATCTCGGTATGCAAATAAGCAAGCCACAACTAAATTGCCACGTTACACCAAATCAGTTGCATGGCTGCACTCAGTACACTTACTTTGCACCCGACAATCGGTCAATGATGCAAACCGTGACCACTATACTAACAAATAAAACAGCATAAGCTATGGCAAAAACAAAAGATGTAGTCTTGACTCCTGAGCAAAAGGAGCTGATGGAAAAAGAGTATTTGGATTTTGTTAAACCATCTACGTATGGCAACAAAGCCAATCCAAGTAGTTGTAATTCTCTCTATGATGATGTAGAGAACCCAGAGTTGAGAGCAATTGTAGAGAAAGTTGCTGCAACAACTCCCTATCGAGAGGAAACATCAACGAATGAGGCTCAATCGCCACCGAATCCGCAGAAGCGCATCAGTGGCAAGCAGCGCAAGGCGACATTAGAGGAGTATCAGCAGACCTTCCTCCAAGTTCCAAGGATTGACGACTGCAAGCCAGTCTTCGTCTGTTCCGATGTACGAGACCGTCTTGACCGTGTCGTCCGCATCCTCGGAGGGAGACGCATGAGCGTATCGGGCATCATCGAGAACATCGTGCGCCACCACCTAAGCCTTTATGAAGAGGACTTCGAGGCTTGGCGCAAATTGTGAGAATTAAGGTCTGCGACCTTGGACGTGGATAGCTGAAAGGCTGTAGTTCCAACTAACGTGTTCTGAGAGGGAGCGAGGTTATGTTTTGGGAACCCAAAAACACCTTGCTCAACCATGAGGGCGGAGATTTTTTGCTCCCAACGGTCGCAGAAAGTGAGTGTACCAACTATAAACAGTGTATCGAATGACAAACGTACAGGAACAAGACATGAGAAAGGGCGGAAGACCGCCTACAGGCAGGGTTCGCAAGCTGTCGAAGTCTGTCACGGTAAAGTTCTCGAAGCCAAGCTACGAGGCTCTGAAGCTGAGGGCGAGAAAAGCCAACCGCAAGTTGGCGGAGTACATCAGTGAGTCCGCCTTGAACGGCGAGGTGGTCAGCGGACACAATGCAGAGACGGTAGCCATCGCCAAGAATCTTATTGGCATGGTGAACAACCTCAACTAACTTACCAAGCTGTCGCATCAGAGAGGTTTCCATGAAACCCATGTATATGTGGTGGACTTGTTGAGAAGATTGAAAGAAATCCTTGGCGAGTATCGCCAAGCAAGTTATAAACCGAAGCCAAGCAGTACGGGCAGAAAGGAGGATACCACATGATAGGCAAGCTAAAGAAAGGTGCATCTTTTGGTGGTTGCGTCCGCTATATTACAGGCAAGGACGAGGCGAAAATCATCACCTCGGATGGTGTGTTACTCGGCACGAATGCCGAGATAACGCAAAGTTTCGAGCTACAGAGGCAGCTAAATCCAAGGATTAAGAAGCCTGTGGGACACATTGCATTGAGCTTCAAACCCGAGGACAAGCCACGTTTGACGGATGAGTTTATGACTAAGATTGCCCTTGAATATATGCAGAAGTTCAAGAATGAACTCGCAAAACAAGGTGTTCATTTGGAACTTGTATATAAGGACAAAGAGCGAACCAAGGTTCAAGGCATCCGTTTCTGCAAGGATGGATATAGCTTCAAGGGTACGCAGATTAGCCGAGAATACAGCTTTGTAAGGTTGGATGCAAGACTTGGCACAGAGTATAATCGTGTATCGCCAAGAGCCGAATCTATGCAGGGAGGACAACTAAGTTGTCACCAAGTAGAACAGACTCAACCAACTGCAGAACATACCCAAGACCCTTGGAGTAGTATTTCTTCCATCGGCTTGTTCGCTCCGTCTAATGCCCAAACTTATGAGCCATTCCCAGAGGATGAATCCGCCAAGAAGAAAAAGAGAAAACGCAGAAAGGGCTTCAGCCTTTGATGCAAATTACAAACTTAAAATTAGAATCGAACATGAAAGAAGAACTATTGGAAGCCATCTATGGCACAGTTGAGAGATTGGAGCAGAAAGTCGATGAGCTTTCTGCCTCCACAAGAACGCAGGAGCGGAAACCGTTCCTGCAAGTAATGACATAACCAAGTTGGATAAGTCAATCAATGCGATGTTTATCAAAGAAGAGGAAGTCAGAGGTAAAATATCCAAATTAAGAGATGCCATTGTCGTTTTTGCAGACCTTATCAAGGTAGAACTTGGCAAAAATGAGCAGCGAAGCAAGTTCTTGGTTGATGCAGTCAAGCAGATGAGACAAGGGAATGATGTTTCCTCCCAGAGTTGATGTTTATGAAGATTCTGTCTATCAACACCATGAGATGGTTGAAATGGCAGCATACAAAGATAGTATAACAAGACAACTTATTGATGAATCAAATGGAATTAAAATGCAGGTAGATAGTAAGTAAAGTAAGTGAAAATATCATTTTTGTGTCTTTATGTAAAGCATAACCAAGTACAAAATAGTATAATGTAGTTTAAATGTCTTTGGAAAATTACTTTGTTTCAAAAAGTCTTGTGTATTTTTATACCAAAATACAGACCGTTCTGACAAAAGGCACAGAAATCGAAAAGTGTATAGAGTAGATTATTTTAAAACTTACAAGTATGAAAGATTTAAAACTTTTCACACAAAGTGAGTTGTCCACCTTGGAAACATTAGATATTATGGGTGGTACAGCAAGCGCAGAAGCATCACAAACAGGTTGTTCAAACAATGTTGTCGGATGTAATTGTACGATCATTCAAGTGCCAACTCAACAGCCCTCTATTGATGATGGTACAAAAGCTTTGTAAGAATGAAAAATTTGGTAGGATGAAATTTCATCCTACCTTTTTATAAAAATAGAGAATATGAAAGTAAGTAATTATAATTACATTATACATAAAAACTCCTATTCGTATTGGTACAATGGAATTAATCATACTTTTTTCAAAGTGCCAATTTCTTTGGGGAAGAAATTGGAGCACATCATGAATGATAATATCAATATGCTTCCTACAAACTTTTGCTCTCGTCTTGTTGAAAAAGGTTTTATAGTTTCTGACAACACCAAGGAATTGGATATTATTCGGGAAAAATATAATGAACAAGTTTGTCGTAAAGACTATTTGCTAACAATACTGCCAACACTTAATTGTAATTTTAAATGTTGGTATTGCATTCAAGACCATGTTGGTTCAAAGATGTCTGTTGCCACCATTGATAAAGTAAAGACACATATAAATTACATGATAAATGTTGAAAAAATAAAGTCATTACAAATCGAATGGTTTGGTGGAGAACCCTTCCTATATTTCAAGCAAGTCATATTGCCTATTTGTGAATATGCACAGAAACTTTGTGCACAAAAACAAATACCTTATTCAACCACAGCAACTACAAATGGATACTATTTACTTCCTAAAATATGTCCAAATTTAGTAACTTTAGGGTTTAAAAGATTTCAAATAACTCTTGATGGTCCTAAAGAGCAACATGATAAAGTAAAATTTCAAAATAATTGTCCATCTGCATTTACTCATGTCTTGAATAATATAGAATATATTCTTAGCAATAGTTCATCAATAGAAATTTTATTGAGAATAAATTATACGGAAGAAAACTTAGATCAAATTATTGTAGAGGAAGTAAACCAAATTATTTCTCCACAAAATCGTTGTAAAGTCCGTGTTATGCCTAAAAAAGTATGGCAAG